>OGYM01002566.1_pt1 | contig 11788 bp, 9 predicted proteins | sample 1576491 | NCBI WGS metagenome assembly OGYM01 (sample SAMEA3541515, study PRJEB24748) | human gut metagenome | biome: human gut; feature: human-associated habitat; material: faeces | place: China | collected 2012 | reverse complement strand
GTGATGTCAACCGGATATTTCTTGCTCGCGTATACATTATTATATATATAAGGGGCACTCTTTAATGGTGTGCTGCCATGACTCTCCAGAAATGCCTGGACCTCTTCCGTAGAACCTACATTAGTATGCTCCAAACGCTCGATCTCTTCCTCGATATCCCGCTCTTTTTTCAGTACCTTCTCATACTCCGCATCGCTTACCAGACCAATCTCATGGCCGATGGCACGCAGGCGCAGATCTGCGTTATCCTGTCTCAATAACAGACGGTACTCCGCCCTGGAGGTCATCATCCGGTACGGCTCATGATTCTCCTTGGTCACCAGATCATCAATCAGCACGCCGATATATGCCTGGGAACGATCCAGCACAAACGGCTCTCTTCCCAGCACCTTCATAGCCGCATTGACACCTGCCATAAATCCCTGGACAGCTGCCTCCTCATAACCGGAGCTTCCGTTAAACTGCCCGCCACTAAACAGACCGGAAATCGCCTTAAACTCCAGTGTTGCCTTCAACTGTCTGGAATTAATGCAGTCATACTCAATGGCATACGCATTTCTCACGATCCGCACGTTCTCAAGACCTGGAACTGTCCGGTACATGGCATACTGGACATCCTCCGGCAGAGAACTGGACATACCGCCCAGATACATCTCATTGGTGTAAAGTCCCTCTGGTTCAATAAATACCTGATGACGTTCTTTATCTGGGAATTTCACCACCTTGTCCTCGATAGACGGACAATATCTTGGTCCGGTACCTTTAATGGAACCGGAAAATAATGGAGACCGGTCCAGATTTGCGCGGATGATCTCATGGGTCTTTTCATTGGTGTAAGTCAGCCAGCAGGACACCTGCTCCTTCTGAACGGAAGCCGGATCTGTAGAAAATGAAAACGGGACCACCTTCTTATCACCAAACTGCTCTTCCATTTTAGTAAAATCAATACTTCTCTTATCAGCTCTCGCAGGCGTCCCCGTCTTAAACCGGAACATTTCCACGCCATTTGCCTTTAAAGAATCTGTCAGATGCGTTGCTGCCTGCAGTCCATTCGGTCCTGTGGCATTGCTCACATCACCATAGATACATCTGGCATTCAGATAGGTTCCCGTTGCCAGAACCACAGCTTTACAGTGATATACAGCGCCTGAAAATGTCTTGACGCCCTTGATCACGCCATCTTCTACCACCAGCTCTGAAACCTCTGCCTGGCGGATGGTCAGATGGTCCGTATTTTCCAGGGTCTTTCTCATTTCCCTGGAATAATTCTGTTTGTCTGCCTGGGCCCGCAGGGAATGTACTGCCGGTCCCTTGGACTCATTTAACATCTTTGACTGAATAAAGGTTTTATCAATATTTTTTCCCATCTCGCCGCCTAAAGCATCCAGCTCTCTTACCAGATGCCCCTTGGAGCTGCCGCCTACGTTAGGGTTACACGGCATCAGGGCAATGCTGTCCACGCTGACCGTAAACATAATGGTCTCCAGTCCCAATCTGGCACAGGCAAGAGCCGCTTCACAGCCTGCATGTCCTGCACCAACTACTACAGCATCATAATTTTCCTCTAAATATGGCATTTGTTATCCTCTTTCTTACGGTCAGCGCAAATCCATGCGCAGATCTACCAAACAGTTATTTACCCATACAGAACTTGCTGAAGATCTCATTGACCAGATCATCCTCCACAGCCTCGCCAATGATGGTTCCCAGCTGCTCATATGCGTTCATCAGATCAATGGAATAAAAATCTTCCGGCATTCCGTCTTCAATACTTTTCTGAACCAGTTTAAGGCTGGAAAGGCTTTCTGTCAATGCTGTTTTGTGGCGGATATTCGTCACATACACCTCATCGTTAAAATCAATGTCTCCCTGATAGAACATGGACTGGATCTCTTTCTCCAGCTCTTCAATTCCGGTCTCCTCCTTGGCGGACACCGGAATCACCCGATGACCTGTTTGTTTCTCCAGCTCTTCCACAGACACCACCTGCTCCAGATCCGTCTTGTTTAACAGAACCACCGCTTTCCGGTTTCGGATCATTTCTATAATATCCCGGTCATTTTCATCCAGTGGAACAGATGCATCCACCACGTAAATGATCAGATCTGCGTCCTCTGCCGCCGTCCTGGCCTTCGTTACACCGATCTTCTCCACCACATCCTCTGTGTCGCGGATTCCCGCCGTATCCACTACATTCAAGCTGATACCACGCAGGCGAATGTGCTCTTCCAGCGTATCCCTGGTGGTTCCCGCAATATCCGTGACAATGGCACGTTCCTCACCAACCAGCACATTCAACAGAGAAGATTTTCCCGCGTTTGGCTTTCCTAAAATAACCGTTTTCACACCTTCCGACATGACCTTCCCATTATCCGCTGAAGCGATCAGACGCTCTAATTCCTTCACCATTGGCTCTAATTTCTTCGCCAGTTCCTCCCCATATCCGTCTAAGGAAATGTGTTCCGGATCATCTAAAGCCGATTCAATATAAGCGATCTCATAGATGATCTTTTCTCTTAATGCCTTGACCTTCTCCGACATTTTGCCCTTTAACTGGCTGACAGAGCTTTTTAACGCATACTCATTCTGGGCGTTGATCACATCGATGACCGCTTCTGCCTGGGACAGATCAATCCGCCCATTTAAAAACGCCCGTTTCGTAAATTCTCCCGGCTCTGCTGGTCTTGCTCCATATTGGATCACAGTCTCCAGGATTTTTTTCATCATCAGAACACCACCATGACAGTCGATCTCCACTGTGTCTTCCGCCGTATAGCTGTGAGGTCCTTTCATGATCAGAACCAGGACTTCATCGATCACCTCCTCCTGATCACAGATATATCCGTACTGGACGGTATGGGATCTGCTCAGATCGATCTTTCCTCCATTTTTCTTCTTAAAAATCTTCCCGATCACTTCAAATGCCTGCCCACCACTGATCCGGATGATCCCGATTCCGGAACTGGTCATGGCTGTGGCGATCGCCGCTATGGTATCTGTCTTCATATTCTGTCTCCTATAAAAATCGAAAAAGAAAAGTGTACGCACAAAACGTACACTTTTCCGTCACTGCCTATGCCTGCTGATTATCTGCATTGTCTGCACGATCTGCACTGCTGTTCTCTTTCTTTTCTCTTAGTCCTCTGCTGCCTTCGCGGTTCTCACGATTGCGGCCGCCTCTGTATTCCCGTCCCTCACGAGCTTCCCTCTTTAAAGAGATCACCACATGACGGAATGGATCTTCACCCTCGCTTCTGGTCACTACATACTTATCATTCTGTAATGCTGCGTGGATGATTCTTCTCTCATAAGGATTCATTGGCTCTAAAGAAACACTTCTTCTGGTCCGTTTTACCTTATAAGCAATGTTTCTGGCAAGTGTCTCCAGCGTTTCTTTTCTTCTTGAACGGTAATTTTCGGTATCAAGCTTGACTCTTAAATAGCCATCACTTTCTTTATTCACTACCAGGCTTACTAAATACTGTAAGGAATCCAGAGTCTGTCCTCTCTTACCGATCAGAATGCCCATGTCATCGCCTGTCATATTAACAGCCAGTTCCCGCTCAGAGGCATCATAAGAAGTCTCAATCGTCACTTCCATGTTCATAGCGCCAAATACCTGCTTTAAGAAATCAACAGCTGCTTTTTCGCAAGCCTCTACGTTGATCACTTTCTTTGGAGCATCTGTCTTCTTCTCCGGCTCTTTGACTGCTTCCACGACCGGCGCTGCTTTCGGCTGCTCTGCTTTTGGCATCTTAGGTTCTGCCTTTGGTGCTTTTACCTCCGGTTTCGTCTCTGCCTTAACACATGGTTTCTCCTGGCGGAATTCCTGTTTTGGTTTCTCTTTCCGAGGCTCTCTTGCCGGTTTTACCGGTTCGCTCTTCTTCTCATCCAGAGAGAAAATGTCATCCAGATCATTTTCCTTTTTCTTCTTTGCCTGAATGACAACATCTTTTTTACCAATAAACCCCAGAAAACCTGCGCTTCCCTTTTCAATAACTGTATATTCCAGATTGTCACTGGTTGTTCCCAGCTGGATCAACGCCTTGGTAATGGCTTCATCCAGAGTCTTGGCAGTTACTGTAATCATCTCCATAGCTTCCCCTCCTATTTGCTATGTTTTTCGTTATACTTCTGAACCATGTTTGCTTTCGCTGCCAGACTGCCCGGCTTTGCATTCTGATTGTAATACTCATTGGACTCTTTGATGGTCTTCTGAGCTTTCTCAAGCTTCGCCTCTCTTACCTTCTCCTCTTTCTGCTCCTCTTCCTGAAGCTTCTTTAAGGTCTCACTGGCATTCATCGTGATCTTTGTTGGAGGAAGACCTTTCTTTTCGCGCTTTTTATTTGCTTTGGCAACATTTTTCGCGATCAGGTCATCAATATTGATCTTCTTTAAATATTCATTCACACCGATCTGCTGGATTACCTGGAAAGTACTGCTGGCTACCCAGTACAGACCGATACCTAACGGGAATGTGAAACAGAATACAACAGACATCAACGGCATGGTCACGTTCATGGATTTCATCATGTCATTGCCCATTCCACCTTCTCCGGCGCTCTGCTGCTGTGTTGGCTGGTTTGCAGTCATCAGCTTGGTGCTGTACCACTGGGTCAGACCAGATAAGATCGGTATGGAGAGTGCGATCAGCGCAACAATAATAGAAATACCGGAACCACCCTTCATAAACTCCGTTAATACATTCAATGGTGTGTATGCAATGTTCATACCAAAGAACTGCTGCATGCGGTTGATCGCCTGAATCGCATTCTCACCGCCTGCAGTGGCTACGCTGGTAATATCCGGGAATGCTGCTGCCAGATCCCCCCACTGCTTGTCTGTTAATTTATATAAGAGATCCACAACCTTGTCCATGTTGGAGTAATCCATTCCGGCCAGCTTGTGGGTCTCAGCCAGGTTGGTAAATACTTCGCTCGTAGCGAAACCAGCTGGCAATTTGTCGATAATTAAATCAAAATAGTGGCGAACAGAACCAACGTATGCCGGAATCTTGTAGATTACCTGGTACAGAGCCAGCATAACCGGCAGCTGGATCAGTAACGGCAGACATCCGCCGGTCATGGAAGTACCGTACTTCTCATAGACAGCTCTTGTCTCTACATTCATCTTCATCATCGAGTCATTGTCTGTTTTGCCTTTGTACTTTTTCTGAATTGCCTGGATCTCCGGCTGCATAACAGCCATCAGTTTACTGGATTTCTGCTGATTTAAGGTCAGCGGAAACATAAGAAGCTTCATAACCAGCGTGAATAAAATGATACATAAACCGATGTTCATCACGCCAAATGCGCTGGTAAAACGGAATAACGCATCCATAATCCAGCCTAACACCTCTGCGATAGGGCCGAAAATGCCCCCCGTCTTTGTCAGAACTAATAAATCCAATGAACTACCTCCTCGTCATTACGGAACTGGATCATAACCGCCCCTGCCCCACGGATGACACCGAAGTATCCTCCGGATCGACAGCCATAAACCTTTCACCACGCCATACTTTTCCAGTGCTTCAATGGCGTATTGAGAACACGTAGGCGTGTAGATACAGTGATATCTTACTTTTAATGGAGATAAAAAAATCTGATAGCCCCTGATACACAGGATCATTGCTTTTTTAATCATTCCCTCATCACTTCGATTCTCTTAAAATGTTATGCAGTCCGCACAAGTGCAAATATGCACTTTCAATTTTTTTGAAATCTGATTCCTTTGCCATCTGTCTGGCAACTACTACGATGTCTAGTCCAGTCTCGATCTCATCCTTGTGTAAACGAAAACTCTCTCTTACCAGCCGTACCAGGTGATGTCTCACCACGCTGTTACCTACTTTCTTGCTGACCGAGATACCGATTCTGGTATCCGGCCGCTCAGAACGGCTGATATACATGATCAGTAACTTGTTGGCGTAGGATTTTCCATTCCGGTATACCTGTTGAAACTCACTATTCTTTTTAATAGATGGAAAACGTTTCATGGAACCTCCTTCTGTTTTGCACCGGGGAAAATCCCCGCCGCATCTGTTTCCTTATAATAAGAAAGGCCACAATTACTTGTGGCCCTTTCGATCCGATTAAGCGGATAATTTTGCTCTTCCTTTTGCTCTTCTTGCAGCTAACACTTTTCTTCCGCCTGGAGTGCTCATTCTGGCTCTGAAACCATGAACTTTGGATCTCTGTCTTTTTTTAGGCTGAAATGTCATCTTCATAACGCGGCCACCTCCTCTTTATTCTAATACCTATTTACATAAGTACATTTAGACTATTCTAAACTAAACATCGTTTCAATTATATAGAAGGAAATTCTTTTCGTCAAGGGGAAAATTTCAAAAGTTCGTGTATTTTTTTGCCTGTGAACAACTTTCCACACACTCTTGTGTGTTGTGGGCAATTATTTCCACTTATCCACAAAATGTTGATAACTTGTGGATAACCGTCTGGATAAGCTCTGGACAACCCAAATTTCGTTCACAGGCCCGTCCCCGAAATCCTTATATTTTAAGGCACAGCTCTTTGTGCATAACAGAAGATAGGTTTTTCCACATTTTTGTGGATATCTATGTTGACGACTGGCTATTTCCGGCCTATTCACATGTTTTTCACATAGTTATCCACAGATTTTTGCTATTTTCGTTGAAAAAATTTCTTTCCTGTTATAGAATAGTCATATGATTGGGTCATCAGGCTCTTTTTTATAGAACCCCGCGAATGGGATTCTATTTTTCAAAACACGTTAGGAGATTCTCTATGCTTGAACAATTAAAAGAACAATGGGATAACATTCTTCTCCATGTCAAAGAAGAACACGATATCATGGACGTTTCCTTTAATACCTGGCTTCTCCCGCTGAAGATCTTTGCGGTGGATGGAAATGTCGTGAAGATTCTCGCTCCGGATGCGCAGATGCTGCGCTACATCCAGAAAAAATACGGCCTGATTCTGCAGGTTTCCATCGAAGAGGTCACTGGTTTTGCATGTACCCTTGATTTCATCACGGAAGATGACGTCAAGGAAAAAGAAAAACCGGAAAAAATGCTGATCCAGAATACTCCTGGCGATGTGAGCCAGACTGCGCTGCAGAACGCCAACTTAAACCCGCGCTACACCTTCGATACTTTCGTGGTCGGCGCCAACAATAACTTAGCCCATGCGGCAGCCCTGGCAGTAGCCGAATCCCCAGGCGAGGTTTACAATCCACTGTTTATTTATGGAGGCGTGGGACTTGGAAAAACCCATCTGATGCACTCCATCGCCCATTTTATTTTGAAAAACAACCCGGAAGCCAAGATTTTATACGTGACTTCTGAGAAATTTACCAATGAGCTGATCGACGCCATCCGTAACAAAAACAACATTTCCACCACGGAATTCCGTGAGAAATACCGTAACAACGATGTGCTTTTGATCGACGATATTCAGTTTATTATCGGTAAGGAAAGCACCCAGGAGGAATTTTTCCATACCTTTAATACCCTCTATGAAGCCAAAAAGCAGATCATCATCTCCTCCGATAAACCGCCGAAAGAGATCGAGACACTGGAAGAGAGACTCCGTTCCCGTTTTGAATGGGGTCTGACCGTGGACATCCAGTCTCCTGATTATGAAACAAGAATGGCGATCCTTCGCAAAAAAGAAGAGATGGAAGGCTACAATATTGATAATGAAGTCATCAAATACATTGCCACCAACATCAAATCCAACATCCGTGAGCTGGAAGGCGCGCTGACCAAGATCGTTGCCCTCTCCAAGCTGGATCACAACAAGGAGATCAACATCGCTCTGGCTGAAGAAGCATTAAAGGATATCATTTCTCCGAACGCGGAGCGGAAAGTGACGCCAGAGCTGATCATCCAGGTGGTTGCAGACCATTTTGGCATCACCCCTCTGGATATCTCTTCTCAAAAACGGAATAAAGAAGTCGTTTATCCACGGCAGATCGTCATGTACCTGTGCCAGAGTATGACCGGAGCCTCCTTACAGGAGATCGGCCGTTACCTTGGCGGACGTGACCATACTACCATTATTCACGGGCGTGAGAAGATCGCAGCGGACTTAAAGACCAACGAAAATCTGGCCAACACCATTGAGATTTTGAAGAAAAAGCTCAGTCCACAGTAATTTGTGGAAAACCTGTTGGCAGACTGTGGATAACTGCAGTGGATTTTTCGCCGGATTTTCTCCTGTGGATAATCAAAAAGTTGTTCCATGGATTTTCGGTGGTTATCCACAAGGTTTTTCCCAGTGGATTTTGAAGCAGTTCAAAGGGTTTCTCAGGTTTTACACAAATTCACAGCCCCTACTACGAATGCTACGGAAAGTATTTCTTTATACATGTATTTATTTTGGATTTTCTAGCAAAGGAGTTATCAACAATTATGAAACTGACATTCCAGAAAGACGACCTGTTAAATGGCATTAATATTGTTTTAAAAGCAGTTCCATCCAAAACCACCATGCCGATCTTAGAATGTATCTTAATTGATGCATCCGATAACCAGATCAAATTAACGGCCAATGACATGGAACTTGGTATTGAGACGAAGGTAGAAGGTTCGATTTTATCCAAAGGTAAGATCGCTCTTGATGCAAAATTATTATCTGAGATCATTCGTAAATTATCTGGTGGTGAATCGGATATCACCATCGAATCTGATGATAAGTACAATACCACCATTACCTGTGACAACTCTGTTTTCCACATTCAGGGAAAAAATGGCGATGAGTTTTCCTATCTCCCATTTATCGAGAAGGATCATTTCATCTGCCTGTCCCAGTTCACCTTAAAAGAAGTGATCCGCCAGACGTTATTCTCCATCTCTGTTAATGACAGCAATAAGATGATGACTGGTGAGTTATTCCAGGTGACGGACAATGAGTTAAAAGTGGTTTCTCTGGACGGACACCGCATGTCTATCCGCAAGGTTGAGTTAAAAGATCATTATGAAAATATAAAAGTGATCGTTCCTGGCAAGACTTTAGGTGAGATCAGCAAGATCTTAAACGGGGATAATGAAAAAGATGTCCGTATTTACTTCAGCAAGAACCATATTCTCTTTGAGTTTGATGATACGGTTGTGGTTTCCCGTCTGATCGAGGGCGAGTATTTCCGCATTGATCAGATGCTTTCCAGTGATTATGAGACAAAAGTAACGGTGAATAAGAAAGAATTCTTAGACTGTATTGACCGGGCCAGCATCCTGATCCGTGAAAACGACAAAAAACCGATCATTATCAATATCACGGATCACTCCATGGAATTAAAGATGAATTCCAGCTTCGGTTCCATGAACGCGGAAGTGATGATCCACAAGAATGGTAAGGACATCATGATCGGCTTCAACCCGAAATTCCTGATGGATGCCCTCCGGATCATTGATGATGAGGAAGTTGATCTGTATATGATGAATCCAAAGTCCCCATGCTTCATTAAGGATGCGGATGAGAACTATATTTATCTGATTCTGCCGGTAAACTTTAATGCGGCATCTGTTTAGGGAAAACTGAAGGAGTAAACCATGGAAGTTATCAAATTAAGAGACGAATACATCAAATTAGGACAGGCATTAAAGGCAGCAGGGCTTGTGGAAACAGGTGTTGATGCCAAATATGCCATCGAGGATGGTCTGGTAAAAGTAAATGGCGAAGTGGCAACACAGCGAGGCAAGAAGCTTCATGCCGGAGATGTGGTAAGCTACGATGGAGAGACCATCAAAATTGAAGCATAAATCATGATCATCGAGTCAATTGAACTGAAAAATTACCGGAATTATGAAAACTTACAGTTAGAATTAAGTCCGGGGACTAATATTTTCTACGGGGACAATGCCCAGGGAAAGACCAATATCTTAGAGTCGGTCTATGTCTGCTGCACGACCAAGTCCCACAAAGGAAGCAAAGACAAAGAGATGATCCGGTTCGGAGAGGATGAGGCCCATATCAAGCTGACCGTGAGGAAGCAGGATGTGCCTTACCGGATCGATATGCATTTAAAGAAAAATAAAGCCAAGGGGATTGCCATTAACGGAATCCCGATTCGGAAAGCCAGCGAGCTGTTTGGCATTGTCAACGTGGTATTTTTCTCGCCGGAGGACTTAAACATCATCAAAAATGGTCCTGCGGAGCGGAGAAGATTCCTTGATCTGGAGTTATGTCAACTAAATAAGCTGTATGTCCATGGACTGATCCAGTACAACCGGGTGGTGACTCAGAGAAATAAGCTGTTAAAAGAGCTTTCTTTCCATCCGGAATATGAGGAGACCCTGGATATCTGGGATCTGCAGCTTGCCCAGTATGGACGCCAGGTTATTGAGTACCGGACGGATTTTGTGAAACAGTTAAATGAGATGATCGTTGGAATCCATAACCAGTTGTCCGGAGGAAAGGAACATCTGGAGATTTTCTATGAACCCAATGTGGAGGCGGAAAAGCTGGAAGATGCCCTGGCGAAAAACCGGGATTCGGACCTCAGACAGCGGACTACCGGCATTGGTCCCCATCGGGATGATATCAGTTTTATCGTCAATGGAATTGATATCCGCAGGTTTGGTTCCCAGGGGCAGCAGAGAACCGCAGCCTTGTCCCTGAAACTGGCAGAGATTGAACTGGTAAAATACCTGGTAAAGGATTATCCGGTCCTGCTTTTGGACGATGTGTTATCGGAACTGGATGGAAGCAGACAGGAACATCTGTTAGCCGGGATCGACCATATCCAGACCATGATCACCTGCACAGGTCTGGAAGATTTTTTGAGCCATCGTTTCCCCATCGATAAGATCTACAAGGTGGTGGAAGGAACGGTATCAGGTGAAAACTAATAATTTAGTAGGAGGAAGCTATGAGCGCGGAATACGGAGCAGATCAAATACAAATTTTGGAAGGACTGGAAGCAGTAAGAAAGAGACCTGGTATGTACATCGGCAGTACTTCATCCAGAGGTCTCCATCATCTGGTATATGAGATCGTTGACAACTCCGTTGACGAGGCTCTGGCTGGATATTGTACAGAGATCAATGTGATCATCAATGCCGACAATTCTATTACTGTTATTGATAATGGACGTGGAATCCCAGTTGGAATCCAGAAAAAAGCAGGACTTCCTGCCGTAGAAGTCGTATTTACGGTGCTTCATGCCGGTGGCAAGTTCGGCGGTGGTGGATACAAGGTATCTGGTGGACTTCATGGTGTAGGTGCGTCGGTAGTTAATGCCCTTTCGGAGTGGCTGGAGGTCAATATTTACCAGGATGGCAAGGAATATAACCAGCGTTATGAGCGCGGTAAGGTCATGTATCCGCTGCGAGTGGTTGGTGACTGCCCGGCTGACAAGCATGGAACCAGAGTTACCTTCCTTCCGGATAAAGAGATCTTCGAGGAGACCATTTACGATTTTGAAACCTTAAGGGTCCGTCTTCAGGAGACTGCCTTTTTGACCAAAGCGTTACGGATCACCTTGAAGGATGACCGGGAAGAAAAGCAGGAGAAGGTATTCCACTATGAAGGTGGTATCAAGGAGTTTGTTTCCTACTTAAACAAGGGAAAAGAGCCGCTGTATGAGCAGGTGCTTTACTGTGAGGGAACCAGGGATAATGTCTATGTAGAAGTTTCCATGCAGCACAATGACTCCTATACAGAGAACATTTATACATTTGTAAATAATATCAATACTCCGGAAGGTGGTACCCACCTTACCGGCTTTAAGAATGCCCTTACAAAGACCTTTAATGACTATGCGAGAAAGAACAAGCTGTTAAAGGACAATGAAGAAAGTCTTTCAG
>OGYM01002558.1_pt1 | contig 11811 bp, 9 predicted proteins | sample 1576491 | NCBI WGS metagenome assembly OGYM01 (sample SAMEA3541515, study PRJEB24748) | human gut metagenome | biome: human gut; feature: human-associated habitat; material: faeces | place: China | collected 2012 | reverse complement strand
ATTTGTAGGAAATATGAGAGTGGGGAGTGAAGCGGCATTAAATGCATTGACCCTGGTATTTCCGGTGCAGATGTTTATGGTGGCAGTGGGAATCGGAACCGGTGTAGGAACGAATGCACTTTTAGCCAGGACACTGGGGCAGCAAAATAGGAATAAGGCTGCAAAAGTAGCGGGAAACAGTCTGTTTCTTGGTGTAATCATTTATGTGGTGTGCTTGTTATTTGGTATCTTTGGTGTGAAGGCATATATTTCATCACAGACAGTAGATTCGGAAGTGCTTGAGATGGGAGTCAGCTATCTGAGGATATGCTGCGTGGTTTCTTTTGGAATTGTCTTCTTTTCTTTGTTTGAAAAGTTATTGCAGGCAACCGGTCGTTCTCTTTATTCTACGATCGGACAGGTGGTTGGTGCGGTTGTCAATATCATCCTCGATCCGATCATGATCTATGGCATTGGTCCGTGTCCTGAAATGGGAGTGAAGGGTGCAGCTTATGCAACGGTAATTGGACAGGTAGCATCTGCCGTATTGCTTTTGATCTTTCATATCAGACTAAATAAGGAATTTGAGCATGGTGTGAACTATATGAAGCCGGATGCTGGTGTTATAAAAGAAATCTATGCGATCGGACTTCCGGCAATCATTGCCCAGGCATTGATGTCCATTATGGTTTATGTGATGAATCTGATCCTGAAATTCAATCCGTCAGCCCAGACAGCATATGGCTTGTTCTATAAGGTTCAGCAGTTTGTTCTGTTTCTTGCTTTTGGTCTGCGAGATGCGATCACCCCGATCATTGCATTTGCTTATGGAATGCGGAACAAGAAGAGAATTCAGGATGGAATCAAATATGGCCTGATCTATACCATAGCTTTGATGATTCTGGGAATTGCGATCACAGAGATTTTCCCGGGGGAATTTGCAACGCTGTTCAATGTGGGAGAGTCAAGAACCTATTTTATTAGCGCGATGAGAATCATCTCTGTCAGCTTTTTGTTTGCCGGGATCAATGTCGCTTATCAGGGCATTTATCAGGCATTGGACGGAGGCATGGAATCTTTGGTTATTTCGCTTTTGAGACAGCTTATCATCATCCTGCCACTGGCTGGAATCTTTTCTTTATTTGTCAGAAATGGCCAGATGGGAGTTTCATTGATCTGGTGGGCATTTCCGATCACTGAGATGATCGCATGCCTGGTCGGATATGTATTTTTAAAGAGGATTAGAAATAATAAGATTAACGCATTAAGCTAAGGAGGAGTCAGAAATGGAAAAAAGAATCATCACGATCAGCAGAGAATTTGGAAGCGGTGGACGGTTTATCGGAGAAGAAGTCGCAAAGAAGCTGGGAATTGCCTATTATGATAAAAACATCATCAGTCAGATTGCGGAAAAGTCCGGATTGTCACCGGAATACATTCAGGAAAGTGCAGAATTGTCTCCGAAAAAAGGGTTGCTTGCATATGCACTTGCCGGACGCGATATCACTGGTAAATCAGTAGAAGATATGGTATATGAGGTACAGAGAAAGGTGATACTGGAGCTGGCAGAGAAGGAACCTTGCGTGATCATTGGAAGAAATGCCGATTTTATCCTGAAAGACCGGGATGATGTGCTGAATGTATTTATTCATGGTGATATGCCGGAAAAAATACAGCGGATCATGCGCCTGTACAAGGTAAACGAGCAGGAAGCTATCAAAATGATGGCAGATACCGATAAAAGACGCAGGACAAATTATGATTTTTACACAGATCAGAAATGGGGAAAAGCCAGCAACTATACGTTGTGTCTGAACAGTTCTCAGATTGGATATGACAGATGTGAGAAGATCATTGTGGAATGCGTGAAACAGAAATTTGCTTCTTGCAAAGTGGAAAAAAGCATGATATAACAGAAACAGAAAAAAGAAAAGCCGCTGGAAGGCGGCTTTTCTAAAACACTGTAGTTAGTTAATACTAACTCTAAAAACTACGAGGTGATGAGACAAATGGAAACTGTTTTCGGAATTCTGATTCCTTTTTTAGGTACAACACTGGGGGCGGCTTGTGTGTTTTTTATGAAGAGATCTCTGGGAGACATGGTGCAGCGTTCTCTTGCGGGCTTTGCCGCCGGGGTGATGGTCGCCGCGGCGATCTGGAGCCTGCTGATTCCAGCCATTGAGCAGTCGGAAGACTTAGGAAAGCTATCCTTCTTCCCGGCATTTGCGGGTTTCTGGGCTGGGGTGCTGTTTTTGCTTATGCTTGACCGGCTGATTCCTCATCTTCATGTGGGCAGTGATCAGGCGGAAGGACCGAAAAGTAAGCTGGGACGCACGACCATGATGGTGTTGGCGGTGACCTTACATAATATTCCAGAGGGAATGGCAGTGGGTGTGATGTACGCAGGCTTTCTTGCAGGTAATTCACAGATCACGGCAGCAGGCGCGCTGGCATTGTCCATCGGTATCGCCATTCAGAATTTTCCAGAGGGCGCGATCATCTCCATGCCACTTCGAGCAGAGGGAGAGAGCAAGGTCAAGGCATTTGTGGGCGGTGTACTTTCCGGTATTGTGGAACCGATCGGCGCTGTGCTGACGATTCTGGCGGCACAGCTTGTGATTCCGGCATTGCCGTACCTGTTGAGCTTCGCTGCCGGTGCAATGCTCTATGTTGTCGTAGAAGAACTGATCCCTGAAATGTCTCAGGGGAGGCACTCCAATATCGGTACCGTGTTCTTTGCAGTCGGATTCAGCGTGATGATGGTGTTGGATGTGGCACTTGGATAAAAATTGTTTTCAGTAAGATGAACGTGTAAAAAACTTTTTATAAAAATTAGCACTCCCCTATTGACAGTGCTAACAACATGTGTTATAGTACGAATAGAACAAAGAAATGACATCAGTTCCGAAAGGGGGAACGGTTATGAATATCAATAAATTTACACAGAAATCTATGGAAGCAGTCCAGAATTGCGAGAAGTTCGCTTATGAGCATGGAAACCAGCAGCTGGAGCAGGAGCATTTGTTGTACAGCCTGCTGACTCTGGAAGATAGTTTGATTCTGAAGCTGATCACCAAGATGAACATTTCAAAAGAGATGTTTATGAATGAGGCAGAACAGGCAGTGAACCGTCTGACGAAGGTAAGCGGCGGCGGCCAGCTTTATGTGAGCAATGATCTGAATAAGGTTTTGATCAGCGCAGAGGACGAAGCGAAGGCCATGGGCGATGAATATGTGTCTGTAGAGCATCTGTTCTTAGCCATGTTAAAACAGCCTGACAAGACGCTGAAAGAACTGTTTAAGCAGTATGGTATCACCAGAGAGAGCTTTTTGCAGGCACTTTCCACGGTCAGAGGTAATCAGAGAGTGGTCAGTGATAACCCAGAGGCTACTTATGATACGTTGGAGAAATATGGCTATGACCTGGTAGAGCGGGCCAGAAACCAGAAGCTGGATCCGGTGATCGGCAGGGATAGTGAGATCCGTAACGTGGTTCGTATCCTGTCCCGTAAGACGAAGAACAACCCGGTTCTGATCGGTGAACCTGGCGTTGGTAAAACCGCAGTTGTGGAGGGGCTGGCACAGCGTATCGTCCGCGGTGATGTGCCGGAAGGACTGAAAGATAAGAAGTTATTCGCCCTGGATATGGGTTCCCTGGTTGCAGGTGCCAAGTACCGTGGTGAGTTCGAGGAACGTCTGAAAGCCGTTCTGGAAGAAGTCAAGAAGAGTGAAGGACAGATTATTCTGTTCATCGATGAGCTGCATACCATCGTGGGCGCAGGCAAGACCGAGGGCTCCATGGACGCAGGTAATATGTTAAAGCCAATGCTGGCACGTGGTGAGCTTCACTGCATCGGTGCTACTACATTGGATGAATATAGAAAATACATTGAAAAAGACCCGGCTCTGGAGCGTCGTTTCCAGCCAGTTACCGTTGATGAGCCAACCGTAGAAGATACCATTTCCATCTTAAGAGGTCTGAAGGAACGGTATGAGGTTTATCATGGCGTGAAGATCACGGACTCTGCTCTGGTGGCAGCAGCAACGTTGTCTGACCGTTACATTTCCGACCGTTTCTTACCGGATAAGGCCATTGACCTGGTGGATGAAGCCTGTGCTATGATCAAGACAGAGTTGGATTCCATGCCTGCAGAGCTGGATGAATTGTCCAGAAAGATCATGCAGATGGAGATCGAGGAAGCGGCTCTTAAGAAAGAGACAGATCATCTGAGTCAGGATCGTCTGGCAGAGCTGCAGAAGGAACTGGCAGAGCTACATGACCAGTTTGCAACCAAGAAAGCCCAGTGGGAGAATGAGAAATCCTCTGTTGATAAGCTGTCTTCCCTTCGTGAGGAGATTGAGGCTGTTAACCGTGAGATCGCCCAGGCTCAGCAGAAATATGATCTGAACAAGGCAGCAGAGCTGCAGTATGGTAAATTACCGGAACTTCAGAAGCAGCTGGAAGCCGAAGAAGAGAAGGTAAAGAATCAGGATTTAAGTCTGGTACACGAGAGTGTGACCGAGGATGAGATTGCCCGGATCGTTTCCAAGTGGACGGGTATCCCGGTTGCGAAATTGAATGAGAGTGAGAGAAGCAAGACCTTACATCTGGACGAGATTCTTCATAAGAGAGTCGTTGGCCAGGACGAGGGCGTTGAGAAAGTCACTGAAGCTATCATTCGTTCCAAGGCTGGTATTAAAGATCCAAGTAAGCCGATCGGTTCGTTCCTGTTCCTTGGACCTACCGGTGTTGGTAAGACGGAGCTTGCCAAAGCTCTGGCTGAGTGCCTGTTTGACGATGAGTCCAATATGGTGCGTATTGATATGAGTGAGTACATGGAGAAACATTCCGTCGCTCGTCTGATCGGTGCGCCTCCAGGATATGTCGGATACGAGGAAGGCGGTCAGTTAACCGAGGCAGTTCGCCGGAAACCGTACTGTGTAGTACTGTTTGATGAGGTAGAAAAAGCACATCCGGATGTATTCAATGTACTGCTTCAGGTTCTGGATGATGGACGTATCACCGATTCCACCGGTAAGACCGTGGACTTTAAGAATACCATCATCATCATGACCTCCAATATCGGTTCCCAGTATCTGCTGGATGGTATTGATGAGAAGGGTAATATCAAGGAAGACGCTCAGCAGCTGGTTATGAATGATTTAAGAGGTCATTTCAGACCAGAATTCCTGAACCGTCTGGACGAGATCATCATGTTTAAGCCTTTGACCAAGGACAACATCACCCACATCGTAGATTTGATGATCGCAGATACCAACAAGCGTCTGGAAGACCGTGAGATCAAGGTAGAGCTGACCGATGAGGCGAAGAAATACGTAGTAGACCACGGCTATGACCCGGTTTACGGTGCAAGACCTCTGAAACGGTATCTGCAGAAGAATGTGGAGACACTGGCTGCGAAGGTCATCCTGGGAGACCAGCTGCGGGCTGGCAACACCATCGTGATCGATACCAGTGAAGATGGTCAGAAATTGATCGCGCATATTGAATAAAAGAAATCGGCTGATGCTGATGGAATAGAGAAAACCGCCGTTGGAGGAGAGCTTCCTGCGGCGGTTTTTTATGCGATTAAACTTTAGAATAATCCCCCAAGGCTGAATACGCCCAGCACAGACATCAATACATTTACGCACACATTTCCCACAGATAACAGGAACAGGGTATAGAATATCTTGTTCATTTCTACGGTGGTAGTTTCCCGTGCGCTGGAGTAGGAGGACATGATGATGGCGCCGCCTGTAGAAAGCGGGCTGATAGCGGCTGCGAAAGAGGTTGCGGTGATCGCTGCAATCATTTCTACATAATTGACGCTTGCAAACCGCTGGCAGATTTCTGCGGAAATCGGGTACAGAGTTGGCATAACCACTGCGATCACTGCAACCAATACAAGCAGTGAAATCTGCGGAAGAAACGTTCTTACCATCTCCATTTTTTTATCCCCCTATTACTTTCGAATGACAGCGGTTCCTTCTAATAAAAGGTTGGCTGTACGGAAACCAAATGTATCTTCAATCACCGGCTGGTTTTCTTTCATCTCATAGTCCACGCCGCATTCCAGGACGCCGCCAGGGTGTCCGATGCGGATAAACTGTGTATCTGCTGCCGGATTTAATACCTGCTGTACCACACTGCCGGGAATGACTGCTGCGGCAGCGGTACACATGGCGCCGGTCATGGCATAGCTTGGGTGGGTTTTCTGCATGGACATCATGCGGGATAAGAGATCAATGTCCTCTTTTTTCACTTCTTTTCCATCAGAAGTCACATAGTTATCTGCTTTTGCCACAAATGTCATTTTCGGAATTCCTGGAGTTTCCCATGCGGATTTTTTGTAATCATCCGTTAAGCCAAGCTTCTGTGCAGCCATTCCCCGGACAGTTTCTAAAAGTTCCAGTTTTTTCTCATCTGCATTTAACTCATCCGGAAGTTCCCGGCCGATGAGACCTAAGGTTTCGGCTTTTACAAATACCAGCGGATTGGCGGCGTCTACGATAGAGACTTCGACTGGTCCAAATCCGGGAATTTCCAGGGTATCTGTGGCATTTCCGGTAGGGAGAAGCCCTTTTCCCAGCGTACCAGCCGGGTCAAGAAATTTCAAACGGATTGGGGAAGCAGTTCCAGGAACTCCGGCAATCTGAAACTCACCATCATATACGACATGCCCATTACTGGTTGTGACATCTGCAGCGATTACTTTATCAGTATTGGTATTATAGATGCGAACGGTTGTGGTGCCTTCTTCTGCGTTTACCAGTCCTTTTTCAATGGCAAAAGGGCCAACGCCGGAAGAAATATTTCCGCAGTTTCCTTTGTAGCTGACCAGTGGCTTATCTACAGAGACTTGCGCGAAGGTGTAATCCACGTCCGCGTCATCACGTTCGGATTTTTTTATAATGGCCACTTTGCTGGTTACAGACTGGGAACCGCCAAGACCGTCAATCTGTTTTTTATCCGGGCTTCCCATCATGCGAAGCAGTAATGGCTCCCATGTTTCCTGATCGGCTGGAAGATCCTTTTCTAAGATATAAATTCCTTTGCTGGTACCTCCGCGCATGATCGTTACGGGAAGGTTCAGCACATCCATTCTATGTTCCTGCATTATTTATTCCTCCATCACCTTTGTGAGAAGGCGGCTGGCCGGGCCGCCGGTTTTGATACCGGTATCATCTCTGTTGGCTTTATCATAGCATGAATTTGAAAAGAAATGAAATTCATTCTTTTCATCAAAAGTATTCCTTAACTGAATAGTTTGTGATAATATAAAGACATCAGTTTCACGGATCTGGGATCGTGGTATGTTTCAAGAAAATCGTGGTCTGCTAGATAAAAATAGGACAGAAGGATATTTGATTGAAAAGGGGAATTTTATGGATTTTCGGGATCTTTCGTATGTGCTGGCCATTGCCAAAACACAGAACATTACCAAAGCAGCAGATTCGCTGTATGTGACCCAGCCAACGTTAACAAAATTTCTGCAGAATTTAGAAAAAGAGATGGGGCAGAAGCTGTTCCGGAAATTGGGAAACCGGTTTGTGCTGACGTATGCAGGGGAGCGGTATGTGGCCAAAGCCACGGAAATCCTGAATCTGAAAAAAGAACTGGATCAGGAAATGGGGGACATCATTAAGCAGAATGCCGGACGTTTGAAGATTGCGTTCCCAACCATGCGCGGAACGTACATGCTTCCATGTACATTGCCGATTTTCCATAGTCTGTACCCCAATATGCATCTGGATATTTTAGAGGCCCATTCCAGTTTGCTGGAAGGAATGCTTTTAAATGGCGAAGCGGATCTGGCGTTTTTCAATCTTCCGGTGAAAAGTCCGGATATTGATTATGAGATCATCAGCCATGAGGAGGTGGTTCTTGTCCTGGCGGCGGATCATCCATTGAAGGACGCAGGCATCGAGAAAGAAGGATGCAAATATCCATGGCTGGATCTTCAGCTTCTTGCTGACGAACCATTTATTTTACAGCCGCCGGGTCAGCGGACCCGTCAGACCGTAGACCAGCTATTCAAAATCTGCCATTTCCATCCCCAGGTCCGCCTGCAGACCAGCAATATTTCTGCTGCTGCGGAACTGGCTTCTCGTGGGTATGCGGCGTGTTTCGTGACAGAGACTCATTTGAAACACATTCCATTTAAGCAGCAGCCGTTGTTTTTCTCTGTGGGAGATCCTAATACGACAGTGGATTTTGTGGCGGCTTTCCGGAAGGGAAGTTATCTCTCTTATCATGCACAGGAGTATATAAAAATTGTCCGGGATTTCACGTAAATAGGAATAACAAAAATCCTGATTTTGTGTTATGATAAAGCCAGATTAAAACAGAATGGAGGAATTTATTATGACACCACATAACTCAGCCGAAAAAGGAGCATTTGCATCTACCGTATTAATGCCGGGAGATCCGCTTCGTGCGAAATATATTGCAGAGAATTTTTTAGAGAATGCGCAGTTGGTCAATAATGTCCGTGGTGTGAATGGTTATACAGGAACTTACCATGGAAAGCGGGTATCCGTGATGGCAAGTGGCATGGGAATGCCGTCAATTGGTATTTACTCTTATGAACTGTTCAATGTCTATGATGTGAAAAGCATCATCCGTGTTGGCAGTGCGGGAGCCATCAGCCCGAATGTGAAGATGAGGGATATCGTCATCGCTATGGGTGCTAGTTATCAGTCTGAATTTATGAACCAGTATCAGCTTCACGGAACTTATGCGCCATGTGCCAGCTATCGTCTGCTGAAGAAAGCTGCTGACACCGCAGAAGAGATGAAACTGAATTATAAAGTGGGAAGCGTTGTTTCCGGTGACGTATTTTACAGTGAGCTTCCTGAATTAGTGTGGGCGAAAATGGGTGTGCTGGCTGGCGAGATGGAGTGTGCGGCTCTTTACGCTGTTGCCGCAAGAGCAGGCAAAGAAGCACTTTGTATGTGTACCATTTCCGATATCATTGGCGGTGACGCAGCCAATAACTTAACACCAGAAGAGCGGCAGAGCAGCTTCGATGAGATGATCCGCCTGGCATTAGAGGTGGCTGACGAGTAAATCATGATAATATTTTGGGTCTGGGCTGACAGTGGAAGCTCCAGACCCTTTTTTTTCTGTCAATCTCATATTATAAAGTCACCTCACAATAAGTATCAATATATGCATCAAAACGGGGGAGCGCCAAGTCCCGCAGACGTTCGACTTGAATTATGCCTTCCACAAAATATCATGATTCACCGTCCGGTAAAACATTTCCTTCACTTTCGCCCGATCATGGGTCTGCCCTAGAATCCACATCAATTTCGTTACCGTCGCCTCCAACGTCATATCATAAGATTCCAACAGCCCAAACTCGTACTTAATGGTCCGTCCTACTTCATAAACAGACATATTACTGCCTTCGTTGGTAACCTGCGTGGTCATAACCACGATTTTGCCCTGGGAGATCCATTTCTCCACGGCTTTATGATAGCTGGCTCCCTCATAGTTGGGCAGTCCGCCAACGCCGAAGGACTCAATGATGACAGCGTCATAATGTTCTGCCATGTAATCCAGCACCGCCGCGTCCAATGCCGGGATCAGCTTTAACAGTCCCACCTTCCAGTCCATGGTGTGGCAGAAAGACACTGGTTCGCGGACCAGCTCCTTATCGTCTAAATAAAAAAGGATATGTTCGTCCTGGATCGTTGCAATATAAGGAAAATTAATACTGGAAAATGCATTGTAGCTTTTGGTCCGCATCTTTTTGCCGCGGGTTCCTGCGATGACTTTGCCGTCAAAGACGATATTGACCCCGTGGGCTTTGTCACAGGAGGCAAAACGGAGGCTATCACATAAGTTCGTCTTGGCGTCTGTGATCTCCAGATCGATCGGCTTCTGAGCGCCTGTGATGACCACCGGTTTTTGGGAATTCTGGATCAGATAGGAGAGGGCTGCCGCCGTATAAGCCATGGTGTCCGTTCCATGACAGATCACGAAGCCGTCATATTGATCATAATGCTCCTCCACTGCCTTTGCTATGGCGAGCCAGTGCTTTGGCTGGATATTAGTGCTGTCCAGGTTCATCAGCTGCAGTGCATCTGCCCGGCAGAATTCTTTGGCAGCAGGTACGTAGGAAAGCAGTTCTTCAGAAGAAATCAGTGGTTTTAAGCCACTGTCGCTTCTCTTGGAAGCGATGGTTCCGCCAGTGGCGATCAGTAAAATATTTTTCATAGGGAAATTCCTTTCATGGGCTCACCGCTCAGACCGGGTGTTCAACCGTTGCTGTTTGCGCAACACGTGAACAGTAACGTTCAACCAATTCCAGGCTGGGCAGCGATGGGGGATCTTTGAAATCTGTGTAATCATTGGTAGTATAACACGATTTACAGAGGGATTGTTAGAAGTCTGGCATATCACAATGAAAAAACTGTAATTAATACAACCTATTGACTTTGACTTTTCCTTGTGCTAGTATTTTGTATACATAATGTCAAGGGGAAAGGCAAAGAACATAGGAGGTACTACCATGAAGAAAACGATCACTGTATTTAAAGGCGACGGAATCGGTCCGGAGATCACCGATTGCGTTCTGGATATTTTAAAGGTTGCCGGAGCAGAGTTAGACTATGAAGTTTATAATGTAGGCGAAGCCGAGTGGAAAAGAAACGGTGCCTTGATTCCGGAAGAAGCCTATGCTTCCTTTGACCGGAATAAAGTATTGTTAAAATCCCCGATCACGACACCGATTGGACATGGGTTCCGTTCCCTGAATGTAACCCTTCGTAAAAAATATGATCTTTATGCCAATATCCGTCCGGCAAAATCAAGTACCGCAGTAGAAACACCATTTCACGATGTGGACATGGTGATCTTCCGGGAGAATACCGAGGATCTCTATGTAGGAGTAGAGAAGAAAATTGATGATGATACGGTTCACGCAACCAAGATCATCACCAGAAAAGCCAGCACCCGGATCATCCGTGATGCGTTTGAGTATGCCAGAGCCCATGGCCGCAAGAAGGTGACCTGCGTCCACAAGGCGAATATTTTAAAGATGTCTGACGGCCTGTTCCTGGATATTTTCCATGAGATCGCAGAAGAGTATCCTGACATTGCCCATGATGATAAGATCATTGATAATACCTGTATGCAGATGGTGATGAACCCGAACCAGTTTGATGTCATCGTGACTCCGAACCTGTATGGAGATCTCTTATCGGATCTGGCCAGCGGCCTTATTGGAGGCTTAGGACTTCTGCCATCCAGTAACTTAGGTACGGACTACGCCATGTTTGAGGCTGTTCACGGAAGCGCACCGGATATTGCAGGCCAGGGAATCGCCAATCCTACTGCCCTGTTATGGTCTGCATGCATGATGCTTGAATATTTAGGACAGCGGGAGTGTGCGGCAAAGATCCGCAAAGCCGTGGATGAAGTGCTGGAGGAAGGAACCCATCTGACTCCGGATATCCATGGAACTGCCACAACCGCAGAGTACCGGGATGCGATTATCGAAAAAATAAAATAATTGCATGAAACGACGTTAATAGGATATGATAAACATAATATCCATAATTGGATAATGTGATGCACATTGATTGAACCAACGTCTTTCCTATGTTATGATATTTTACAAAATGGAAATGACGAAAGAGAAAGGTGAAGATATGAGCCAGTTGCCGAAGGATCCAGTGATGCTTTTAAGTTATATAAATACCCAGTTAAGAGATTTTTATCCTTCCCTTGAGGAATTCTGCAGTGCAGCAGATGTGCCACAGGAGGATATCATAAAATCTTTAGAGCGGATTTCTTATACCTATGACCGGGACAAAAAC
>OGYM01002545.1_pt1 | contig 11859 bp, 8 predicted proteins | sample 1576491 | NCBI WGS metagenome assembly OGYM01 (sample SAMEA3541515, study PRJEB24748) | human gut metagenome | biome: human gut; feature: human-associated habitat; material: faeces | place: China | collected 2012 | reverse complement strand
GGGTGTGGGTGTGCTGGTGATTATTTATAAAATATGGGCTTTTGATATTTTGAGACTTCTTATATATTGAAATTTGTCTGTGTTTAATTAATAATAAAGCCTTATTATACATATATTATTTGTAATTGTTGGGTTTTAATAAAATTTTGTTTGAATATTAGTTTGGTTTTGATTTTATTACTATATTTGCCCAAGATAATAAAATATAATAAAATTAGATATATAGTTCTTAATAAATTTGCGAAAATATATGGGCTCTATATATTGATAGCTTTGATTAATCTGATTTTTTTGATCTATGTTTAATATTATTAAAAACTTAAGTTATGAAGAAACCTTTGAAATCAATTAGCATGCTGCTTTTTCTGGCGGGGATTCCTACAGGAATGACGGCAGTATCTTTACCGATGGAAACCACATGGGAAGCTTTGCAACAGGATGGAGCGTGTAGAGGGGTTGTAAAAGATGCGTCTGGAGAAACCGTTATTGGTGCAACGGTGGTAGTGAAGGGTACGACAAATGGTACAATTACAGGAATCGATGGTGATTTTGTATTGTCAAATGTGAAAAAAGGAGATGTGATACAAATCTCTTTTGTTGGATATGTGTCTCAAGAGATAAAATGGAATGGTACTCCGTTGAAAGTTGTATTGAAAGAAGATACCCAGACTTTGGAGGAGGTTGTTGTAACTGGTTATGGAGGTACACAGTTACGTACAAAAGTTACAAACTCTATTGCTTCTGTTAAAAAAGAAGCATTAAGTGTCGGTTTGTTCTCAAATCCGGCCCAGGCTTTGTCTGGTGCGGTTGCCGGTTTGAAGGTTATTCAGAATTCTGGTAGTCCTGGTGCAGCTCCGACTGTAATCTTGCGTGGTGGTACGAATCTGGATGGTACAGGTTCTCCGCTGGTCGTTGTGGACGGACAGTTGCGTGATAGCATGAGTGATATTAATCCGGAAGATATTGAGTCTATGGATGTTTTAAAAGATGCCGGTGCTACGGCTCTTTACGGTGCTCGTGCCAGCAATGGTGTTATTTTGATTACTACCAAAAAAGGTAAGCAGGGTTTTCGTGAAATTAATTTCAAAGCTAAGGTTGGTTTGAGTTATGCATATAATCCTTATGATTTTTTGAGTGGAGCTGAATATATAAAAGCTTTGCGTAAAGGTATTTATGATGCAGGAAACTTGTTCGTGGATAAGAATGGTGTGACTAAAGGATATGGTATTTATGCCAATGGCGCTTTGTCGGGTGCACAACCTTTCGGTACTGGTAATGTGTATGGAGAAAGTCCCTATAGTACTATGTTTCTGGATGACGATAACCGCTGGTTGCTACAGAAAGGCTGGAAGACGGTTACCGACCCTATTACTGGAAAAGAGATTATTTTCAAAGATACGGATGTAGATAAATATAATGCAAATAATCCGGCGTTTTCACAGGACTATAATGTCAATATGTCTGGTGGTAATGATCGGGGTACTTATTATGCAGGTATTGGTTATAACCATCAGGAAGGTGTGCCTATCAGTACTTTTTATGAGCGTATATCTTTCATTACGAATGCAAGTTATAAGGTTACGGATTGGCTGACTTCTACTTCTTCTTTGAATTATAACCGTGCAAACTGGAGAAACCTTCCAGGATCGGCTTCCAGTGAAGCCAATTATTTCGGCCGTGTACGTGCATTACCACCTACGGTACGTTTTGAAGATGAAGAAGGGAACATGTTGTTAGGTCCTGGAGTTGCAGATGGAAACCAGTCCTATCAGCCGGAAAAATGGAACAGTGATAATCAGACGGATAAGTTTACGATGGTGCAGTCTTTTAAGATTGACTTGATGAAGGGACTTACACTGACAGCTAATGCAAACTGGTATTATTCTGAAGGTTATTATGAGAATTTTACTCAGGATTATGAAAGTACTCCGGGGGTATGGAATACGACTCGTTCAACTTCTGCGGAATATAACCGAGATTTTCGTCAGACTTATAATGGTGTATTGAATTATAATCAGACATTGTTCCGTGATCATCATGTGGATATCATGTTAGGTATGGAATACTACAATAGATATTATCGTGGATTTTCAGCTAAGGGTCAAGGGGCTCCGACCGATGACTTGGGTGATCTGGGGCTGACTGATAGCGGTGAAGGAATGCGTGCTATTGATTCATATCATGAAAAGCAACGTATTTTGTCATTCTTTGGTCGCTTGAATTATGATTTCCAGGAAAAATATTTGGTCTCATTTGTTTTCCGTCAGGATGGTTATTCTTCTTTATTGGGTGATAACCGCTGGGGATTTTTCCCAGGTGTATCAGCAGGTTGGGTATTTGGTCGTGAAAACTTTATCAAAGAGAAGCTGCCTGTTCTTTCATTTGGTAAATTACGTGCCAGTTATGGTGTGAATGGTAATGCCAGTGGTATCGGTGCATATACTTTGCAGGGTAGTTATAACAAAGTAACAAACTATAACGGAAATGCCGGCTACTTGATTGCTGCGTTGCCAAATCCGGGTTTGAGATGGGAAAAGACCAATACATTTGAAGTTGGTTTGGATTTGAGCTTTTTCCATAATCGCTTAACAACCAATTTCACTTATTATAATCGCTTGACTTCAGACAAGTATGCAGCTTTGAGCTTCCCGACAACCATCGGTTTCTCATCTGTAACTAATAATAATGGTGAACTTCGCAATCAGGGTCTGGAAATGGAGTTTTCTGGTCGCATTATTGAGACAAAAGACTGGTCATGGAATGCTGGTTTGAATGTTGCATTTAATAAAAATAAGATTGTTTCTCTGCCAGATAATGGCTTGGAAAGAAATAGACAGAGTGCATTCCAGGTTTATACAGGAAATGGAGATGAAAAGATGTGGGTTGGTGGTTATCAGGAAGGGTATGAACCCAATATTCTTTATATTTATCAGGTAGATGGTATTTATAAGTCATATGATCAGATACCGGGCAACTTGATTCGTAAATATGGATCTTATACTTATTATGGACCAGATGCCTGGAATCAATTGACTGCAGACCAGCAAAATGCAAAGACTAATTTCCCGATTCAGCCGGGTGATGCAATGTTCCATGACGTGAATGGAGATAATGTAATTAATGAATTTGATAAAGTAAGAGTGGGTAATACCAATCCGCACTGGACTGGAGGTTTCAATTCAACTTTATCTTGGAAAGGCTTGAAATTGTATACTCGTTTTGACTTTGCGCTTGGATTTTGGATTTATGAATCTGGAGCTTCTCAAAGTACAACTCCGTGGCATTTGGGATGTATGCAGGGAACTTATAACGTACCTGATTTGTATTATGATACTTGGTCTGAAGAGAATCCGAATGGAACTTATCCTCGTTTCTTGTATGCTGATCAGGTAGGTAAGAATAATTATCAGCCAGCTTCAACTTTGTTTGCTCATAAAGGTAATTACCTTGCTATCCGTGAGATTTCATTAAGCTATTCTTTACCACAGAAGTGGACTCAGGCTGTCAAGATGCAGCGTGCAGAAGTTTCTATTACAGGACAGAACCTGGGATATATCACTTCTGCCAAGAATGTATTCTCTCCAGAGACAAGAGCGAATGGTGTGGTAAGCAATGGTTATGCTTTGCCAAAAAGTGTTCTCTTTGGTGTTAACTTGACTTTCTAATATATTAAAACAGAACTGATATGAAACAATTTATAAAAAATACATTACGAGCAAGCGCATTTATTGTGGCTTTGGGAATGGTTTCCTGTGATGCACTGGATTTGGCTCCGATCGATTATTATGGAGATGGTAACTTTTGGAAAAGGAAGGAGCATGTGGTCTCTTATATGGATGGTCTGCATAAGAACCTGCGTGATAAGATTTTCAGACACCAATATGAATTAGGTGAGGCCCGTGGAGGAACAAGTAAAATGGGTGCTGCTGTAGATGGAACATCCTTGAATTATCAGAGTATGGTTTCTCAGCGTCTGACTTCTGAAGATCCGGGTATTACAGGCTTTGGGGATTATTATGGAGTAATTGCCAATGTGAATATTTTCCTCCAAAAGACTAAGGAAGCCGATTACATGGAAGAAAGTGAAAAATCTTATTATCTGGCACAGGCTTATGGTTTGAGAGCATTCTATTATTTTGATTTGTATCGCACTTATGGTACTGCTCCATTGCGCTTGGATCCGAATGAAGTGGTGAATGGTAATTTCAATCCGGAAGACCTTTATATGGAACGTGCCAGCGGTTCAAAATTGATGACGCAAATTAAGGCAGATTTGGCAGAATCAATGAGACTGTTCGGTGATAATAATTCATTTGATCCTGAAAGCAGAGGAAATAAGAAATCTTATTGGTCAAAAGCTGCAACAGAGTATTTGGCTGCTGAAGTATATTTGTGGAATGCCAAAGTTTCAGTTGATGATAATGCGGCCAATGAGGCTGATCTGGCGATCGCTAAACAGCATTGTCAGAGTTTGATGGATAATTATGGTTTGAGCCTGATGGATAATTATGCAGATATTTTTGATGTTGAGCATAAAGGAAACAGTGAAATAATCATGGCTATTCGTTATATGGAAGGGGAAGCTTCCAACTCTAACGGTACTTATATGTATAATTATCAGACGGGTGCTTGGAAGACAATCGGTTACAATGATGAAAACGGTAATGCTATGGGTGACACTTTGCAGGTAAGAACCAGTGGCATGCAACGTATCGAATATTTGCCGGAATTCTTTTTTGCCTATGAGAAAGGACGTGATAGTCGTCGTGATGTAAATTTCCTGAGTGCCTATAGAAAGACTGATAATTCTTTCTTAGGAACTGTATTCAAGAAAATTATGGGACATCTGAATGCAAATACCAATAGCTATATTTGGGATGCTGATGCAGTGTTGTATCGTTTGGCCGGTGTTTATTTCATGATGGCAGAAATTGCCAATATGGAAGGAGGAGATGTTGCCCAGTATATCAATCCGATCCGTAAACGTGCATACGGGGCTAGTTGGAATGAGGCAACAGATGCTTATGTCAATGGTGATTTCACGCAGAATGAATTAGCTATCTTGGCAGAAAAAGATAAAGAAATGTTGGGCGAAGGTCAACGTTGGTATGACTTGAACCGTATGATGCTTACTAAAGGAGGAGATCACCTGGTTTTCTGTAAAGAAGGTAGCAAGGACGGGCAAGCTCCTATTCTGAATAAATCAACAGAAGCATATAAAGTTTTTTGGCCGATAGAAACAGAAATGTTAAATAAGGATCCGAAGCTTGTTCAAACACCTGGATATGAAAATGCAGCGGTGAATTGAGCTATGTGCATTGTAAATTGATAGATTAAAGATTATATTAATAAAGTTAATCATTGAAGGACGGCAAGAGATTGGTATATTGGGAATAAAAGATACAACTCTTGTCGTCTGTTTTTGTATGTTATGCGAAGTTTTTTTTGTTTGATTGTGTCTGGCTTCCTTATTTCTCTGGCCTGTAAGGCACAGACAAACTGGGATCCAGAGCAGCATGCAGTTATTGTATCAGAACGGGGGGACGGGCGTTTTACAAGTTCATATGCCATAGTTCATCAGCTGGTTAAGAATACCCGTCCATCTTTGTCTTTTCATAGTGAGATGAGGCCGGAGGAAATGCCTGTATGGCAGTCTGAGGTACGGCAAACCATGATGAAATTAATGGCCTTTCCTGATTATTTACCGGAAAAGAAGCCTATATGCGTAAGTCAGGAAAAACGTGATGGATATACATTGGAAAAATGGGAGTTTTATCCGTTGCCTCAGGCCCTTTCTACTTTTCTGGTACTTCGTCCGAATCATTTGTCCAAAACTGTGCCTGCTGTCTTGTGTATTCCAGGCTCTGGTATGAGTAAAGAAGGACTTGCCGGTGAACCGGGTATCTCGGAGAAACTAAATGATAATTATACTTCAGAGAAGGTTTCCATGGCACTAAATTTTGTTCGTAAAGGGTATATTGCCGTTGCTGTGGACAATCCTGCTTCGGGAGAGGCTTCAGATTTGGAAATGTATACTCGTGGAAGGCAATATGATTATGAAGTCGTTTCTCGTATGTTGCTTGAAATAGGATGGAGTTATTTGGGATATACTTCCTGGTTGGATATGCAGGTTTTAGATTGGATGAAGCAGGATCCGGATATTCGAAAGGATCGTATTATTGTGAGTGGCTTTTCTTTGGGGACGGAGCCATTAATGGTACTGGGTGTATTGGATCCTTCAATTTATGCATTTGTGTATAATGACTTTTTATGTCAAACTCAAGAGCGTGCTATTGTTATGACCAAACCTACGGAAAAAGGTTATCGTCCTTTTCCTAATTCAATTCGTCATTTGATTCCTGGTTTCTGGCATTATTTTAATTTCCCGGATTTGGTTGCAGCTTTGGCTCCGCGTCCTCTTATTCTGACGGAGGGGGGACTTGACCGGGATTTGGAATTAGTCAGAAAGGCATACTCTTTGAGTGGTCATCCTGAAAATGTGGAGATACATCATTATGAGAAATATGCAGATCCAGCTCTGCGCCACTTTGTTTCCGTATTACCGGAGGGGCTTGACAGAGATACGTATTTTCAGATGGTAAATGTGGATGGTACAAATCATTATTTTAAGAATGAATTTATATTTAAATGGCTGGATCAACTGTTTCTTGATTTGTAATAAATAGCTGTCAAGCATAAAGGCTGTCCAAACGGGCAGCCTTTTTATTTATAATCTTGTCAGTAAACAATCGGGAACTCAATTGTTTCACTGGTTTCATTCCAGTCTTCGACGGTGAAGTCGCCGGTACTTTCATTGATCAGCAAGTCTCCGATGACTAAATTAAGTGTCAGCCGGCTGTTTGCTGTCAGTCTTGTATTCAGTTTCTGGGACAGTGTATGTATGCTTCCGTCTTTCAGCTGGATGCGAAGTTCGAATTCCGGATCAGGACCTGAAGGGAAGAGCATTACCGTGGCATTGGACATCTGCATTCCGTCTTCAGAACGTACCAGAGGGAATTTGACGGTTTTATCCATATTTTCTGCTTCGGCAGTATAATAATTCAGCCGTTCGGCTATTCCATGGATGCGGACTTCCATGCTCGCAATATGGTCGCTGAAGGTACCTTTGTCCTGATTGGTTACAGTTACTTTCAGGCCGGCCACTACTCGTTTCAGGGAAGCATTCAGGTTTTCTTCTGCAATATCTGTTTCTTGTATGGCGTGTACCAGGTCATATACAGGTCTGTATCGTCATCTGTATTTTTCTTCAGTGATAAATAGCTTTTCGACAGGTCGGTTCCTAAAGACAGGCCGGGAGTGACGATGGCCGGTGCGCTGTAAGTCGGTTCTTCGTAAACGGGAGTTCCCCAGTACACCATGTTGTATGTTCTTTCAGGAAGTGTCAGCTCCCGGTTGTAACCATTCAGGGTATGACCTTCCTTGATGGGATAGAACCCGTTGAATACGGTTAGTTTGTTGTTGATGTAATTCCCGAAGTAAGTTGAAGTTCCTGCGTTGCAGGGAAATACTTCAAGAATGCCGGTCATGGGACTTTGAGGCTCTTGTGGCGTGTCAACGAAAGCAGTCAGTTGAGGAGTAACTATCGGAATGCTGTTTACATCGTTGCTTACATCTTCTTTATGGCATGCTGAGGCCACAAAGAGCAGGGAAATTGCTCCCGAAATCATTTTTTTCATAAAAGTAAGTGAGTTGGAAAAATAGTTTAGAAAAGTCTGTTAGTTTAGTTTCTGTGATATATATGCAACAACCGGAAAGTCGGAATGTTTGATAAGATCATTGTTTTTTTGTCCGGCGGATAATTTTTCCTTTCTTTTTTCGTTTTTACGCACTTTGCGTTGTACATTTGAGGCAGAAATCGCATATCGGGTCGTCTGGCTGCTGAAAATAGTTGGGCGTCCTGGCAGAAAGAGATAAAAGCTTATGAAGAAAAAACTGATGGCTGGATGTATGGCCGGGATCACCTTGCTGATGGGATCTTGTGCCGGAAAGGCAGGACAGGCAGAGAAGCCTGCGGATGATTCACTCTATTTGCTGGTAGGCAGTTATGCCGACAGTATGCAGGAAGGAGTGAAAGTGTATGAGTTTGACCAGGAAAAAGGAGACGGAATGTATTTGAGTGGTTTGAAAGGGATCTCAAACCCTTCTTTTCTTACTGTTTCCGGGAATGGAGAAAGAGTGTATGCAGTAGGAGAGGACAGTGAGGAAGGTTCTACGGCCAATGCGTTGTCCTTTGATCGGGAAGCCGGTCGCCTGAAACTGTTGAATTCGATGTTTACAGGAGGAGGTGCTCCTTGTAACATCACGCTCAGCCCCCGGGAAGATTATGTACTGACCGCCAATTATATGGGAGGAAGTATTTCTGTATTTCCACTGGATGCTGACGGGCAGCTGAAGGAAAGCCATGTAATCCGTTTCGAAGGAAAAGGTCCGGATCCGGAGCGTCAGTCACAGCCGCATTTACATAGTGTTTTGTTTACGCCTGATTCCAAATGGTTGCTGGCTAATGACCTGGGAACAGACCGGATTCACGTATTTCCTGTAAAGGATTCATCGAAAGGAGAAGGGTTGCTGGATGAGGCTGCAGCCTATGACATTCAGTTGAGACCGGGAAGCGGACCGCGTCATACCTGTTTCTCACCCGATGGACATTATGCTTATCTGATCACTGAAATCTCCGGAGATGTAGTGGCAATGGCATACGACGGCATGCGTCTGGACACGCTTCAGTATATTAAGGCCGATACGTTGTCGGCTCAGGGAAGTGCGGATATCCATGTTTCTCCTGACGGTCGTTATGTTTATGCTTCCAACCGTCTGAAAGGAGATGGCATTGCTGTTTTTGAAGTGGATACGGAAGATGGAACACTGAACCGGGTAGGTTATCAGCCGACGGGTATCCATCCGCGTAATTTTGTGATAACGCCGAATGGAGGTTTTCTGCTGGTGGCTTGCCGGGATACCAACGAAATTCAGATCTTTGCCCGTGATGCTGATACGGGAATGCTTACGGATACCGGTAAACGGATAAAGACGGAAAAACCGGTTTGTCTGGTATTTGTTGCAAAGAAGTGATTAAAATCAGACTTTTCCAACTCTTTGGATAAAGAGAGAAAGAACTGAAAAAATGTTTCGACGTTTTACATAAAACAACGAAGGCTTTTCGTTGAAACGTCGAAACATTTTTTTTAAAGCCCGAGGGGTTTAAAGTACAGGGGTAAACAGATGGGCAAACCATCCGACGAAGCGTTTCCAGGGAGAGCGCTTGAGATGCTCCTCACGTGTATATACTGTACTGTTCAGCTTGTCTTGCCGGAACACTTCTGTCAGTTCGGCCGTTGTCGGAAGATCGAAGATAAATGCATTGATCTCATAATCATATCGCAGGCTCCGGCTGTTCAGGTTGGTGCTTCCCACGGTACAGAAACGGTCGTCTACCATCATGATCTTGGAATGATGAAAGCCTCCGTTGAAGACATAAATATGAGCTCCGGCCTTGCGCAGGCGGTTGGCGAAGTAGAATCCTGCGCCCGGAGTAAAAGGAATATCCGACTTGCCCGGAATCATGATTTCCACTCTGACTCCGCGCTTTACTGCCCGTTTGATGGCTTTCCGAATGCTTCGCGTCGGTGTGAAGTAAGGATTGATCAGCTGAATTTTACGGTCGGCCGCATCAATGGCGGCAATATAGGCTTCCCTCACAGCCTTGGGAGCTTCTTTGGGAATTCGCTGTACGATAGCCACCCGTCCTCCGCTTACGTCAGGAAGATGTGCCAGGGAATCTTTGTCCAGAGGGAAACATTCTTCTCCACCGATATGCTGTCCGGTTTCCTTGTTCCAGGTATGCAGAAAGGCTTTCTGCAGATATTCGGCGGCAGGCCCTTCGATGCGTACATGCATATCACGCCAGGGACCGATTTCCGGCAGTCCGTTGATGTAATAGTCGGCAATATTCATACCGCCCGTATAACCAACCTTCCCATCCACTACTACTATTTTCTGATGATCCCGGCTGAATACATGGTTGATATAAGGAAAACGGAACGGGTCGAACTTTACAATTTCAACTCCGCGTTCGTTCAGCATCTTTAAATGATCCTTACGTAACGGACGGTTATTGGAGAAATTTCCGAAAGCATCGAACAGGGCACGTACCTTTACACCTTCTTTCGCTTTTTCAGCCAGTAGTGTAAAGAGTTCCTTGGCAATAGAGTCACTCCGGAAATTAAAATATTCCAGATGTACCTGATGACGGGCATTCCGGATTTCGTGAAACAGACTTTCAAACTTACTTCTTCCGCTTGTAAGCAGAGTAAGTTGGTTATGAGGTGTTATGACATATCCTTGCTGGCGCAGGTAGCGGGCAAATATCGAATCAGAAGGCAATTGTACTTTTACCGTATCTGTGGTACGAACCATCGTATTCGTATCTTCCGGGCAGCCTGTCGATAAAGATGGCTCTTCATGCCGTTCTCCGGCTTTGGCCGGCATGGCTGTCATGCAGACGAGCATAGCCAGACACAATACCTTATATATAAGTTGACAGATAATCTTCATACAATGAATTCTTCAAAAGGCACAAAAGTAGGGATAATTCCACAAATAGCCAATATTTCTATGCGAAGATAGGATGTATCAACTATAAAAACAGAAGAATATGCATATCTTTGCACAATATTTCAAAAACATCAATACATTAAGACATGAACAGTTTAAAAGGCATTTTCTATGGAATCGTGACTTCGGTCACATTTGGTTTGATTCCGTTGTTTACTCTTCCTTTGATGCAAAAGGGGATGGAGTTTGACTCCATTCTTTTCTATCGTTTCCTTTTTGCAACCCTGGCATTGGGCGGTATGATGAAGCTGAAAAAGGAATCGTTCCGGATTGAACGGCGAGACATACCTATGCTGATTCTGTTGGGATTCTTCTATACCGGTTCTGCCATGTTTCTTTTCTGGGGGTATAACTTTATGGGAGCGGGAGTAGCTACCACTCTGCATTTTACTTATCCGATTTTTGTCACTTTGCTTATGTTCCTGATTTTCCGGGAAAGAGCTTCGTGGGTTACGTGGCTGGCCATTATTCTGGCTATCTTTGGAGTCAGCCGGCTTTCTTTGAAAGGAACGGAACTCTCACTCGATCCCGTTGGCGTGGTCATTGTGCTGCTCTCTGCCGTTGCATATGCCAGTTACATCACGGCGGTCAACCGTTCCCGTGTACGGGACATGAACGGACGCAAGCTGGCATTCTACGTATTCATCGTCAGTACTGTTCTGTTTGCCATAAAGGCTGGAACTAATCAGGGCATTCAAGCTCTTCCGGATGCCTGGTCAATTGTCAATCTGATTTAGCTTGCCGTCGTGCCGACCGTTATATCCAACATTACACTCGTGCTGGCTGTGCATCATATCGGAGGCACTCTGACATCCATACTGGGAGCGATGGAACCTGTCACCGCCGTATGTATCGGTGTGCTGGTCTTCAGTGAGCCGTTTACAGCTCAGGAAGGAACCGGTATTCTCTGTATCATTGCTGCAGTTACACTCATTATTCTTACCAGGACTATACAAAAAACTTTATCTTCCGTTGTGCGGAAAATACGTCCCCGGCATGCCTGATGCAGGAGGTGGCAAGAACAGATTTAACCCAACATTTTCAGGCTTTTGTATTACTTTGTTGTTACAATGAAGGGAAGTACAGGAAGGTTTGACCATTTATTCTCTTTTTTGAACACTTATATAATCTTCTTTAAGAAAAAACATTTTATCTTTGCAATTGTTAAAGGTGTCCATTGCCCGCGCACTGGCCAAAAACCCCAAGCTTCTGCTCTGCGACGAG
>OGYM01002540.1_pt1 | contig 11878 bp, 10 predicted proteins | sample 1576491 | NCBI WGS metagenome assembly OGYM01 (sample SAMEA3541515, study PRJEB24748) | human gut metagenome | biome: human gut; feature: human-associated habitat; material: faeces | place: China | collected 2012 | reverse complement strand
ACTGTTGTTGGATCGATCGCCTCCGTTTTGGCAATATTCTTATACAGGTTATAGCGTTTAAGATGATTCGCCGGATCGCTGGCCCGGTCCAGATTCGCTTTCACCGCCGCGGCGTTGAAATCGGTGCCATCCTGGAATTTAATGCCTTCCCGCAATTTCACGGTGTAAGTAATGCCGTCATCGGAAACGGTATAACTCTCCGCCAGCACGTTTTTCAGTTTCATCTCTTTATCCAGACCGAACAGCCCCTGGTAAAACGATTTCGCTACGGCCTGAGATAACGTGTCATTCGCGTCATACGGATCGAGCGTGGTGAAATTCGATCCTACCGCCACCACCACATCTTTGGCAGCGAATGCACAAGATGCCATCAACGCTGTCGCAATGCCCAGCGCCACTAACCCACTACGGTGTACAGCTCTTGCCATTTTATTCTCCGCCTGAATGTTATCTACGCATGAATGCGTATTCTGATTGTGGTTGTGCGACGTAATGCCCCGGCCCGACGCATTGCAACGAGACGGCTGCCACCTCTTCGCCACGCAGATGAATATTGCTGGGAAGATCGTCCGACAGCAGTACACGCTGCGGTCGTTGTCGGGACGGTTCAGCGACCGGAACTGCCGCCAGTAATTTACGCGTATAAGGATGCTGCGGGTTTTCGAAGACCGCGCGCCGTGGACCAATTTCAACAATTTGCCCGAGATACATCACCGCCACCCGATCGCTCATGTACCGCACAACCGACACGTTGTGTGAAATCAGCACATACGTCAGTTTACGGCGCGTCTGTAGCGCAACCAGCAGATTCAGGATCTGCGCCTGCACGGAGATATCCAGCGCGGAAGTCGGTTCATCAAGCACGATAACGTCCGGCTCTGACGATAAGGCGCGGGCAATGGCGATGCGCTGGCGTTGTCCGCCGGAAAACGCATGGGGAAGCCTGTCGAGGTACTCAGGCCGGATGCCAACCTGTAAGGCCAGTTCCTCTGCCAGCGTCCGCCGCTCGTGTTCGCTGTTATGCTTCTGGAGCCAGACGGGCTCGGTGATAATCCGCCAGACGGGTAATCGGGGGTCCAGCGAAGAGAGCGGGTCCTGAAAGACCATCTGCATCCCGCTGTTGGCGCCGGTGCGCGCAACGCCAGGCCGCGAGCACTCGCCGTGGCTGGGTTTTAACATTCCCATCAGCAGTTGCGCCAGCGTACTTTTCCCGCAGCCGGATTCCCCCACGATGCCAAGCGTTTCTCCCTGGCGAATCTGCAAATCCATACCGTTCAGGGCATGTACGCGCTCCGTCACCCGCCCCAACCAGTTTTTACGGGCGGGGAAGGTGATATGGACATCCCGTAACGAGAGCAATATGTCAGACATGCGTCATCTCCTGTTGTGGATACCAGCAGGCGGATTGTTGTTCAGGTTCGCCATGATTCTCCAACTCCGGGACAGCCTCGCACAGCGTCCCGGCGGCAAAACAGCGTTCGCGGAAGGCGCATCCGGTTGGCAGGCAGGTCAGGTTAGGCACCGTCCCTGGAATCGCGGGCAGCGGCGCGCGAGGTTCGCCGTGTTCCGGCGCGCATTTCAACAAACCAATGGAATAGGGATGCGTGGGGCGGCGAATAACCGTCTGCGTGGGGCCGCTCTCAATCACGCTTCCGGCGTACATGACATACAGCCGATCGCACAACTGCGATACCACCGCCATGTCATGGCTGATAAACAGCACCGCAGTACCGCTGGCTCGCGCTTTTAGTTTCAGCAAACGCAGAACCTGTAGCTGCACCGTGACGTCCAGCGCGGTAGTGGGTTCGTCAGCAATAATCAGCTCCGGCTCGCAAGAGAATGCCAGCGCGATCATCACCCGCTGGCGCATCCCGCCGGACAGCTCAAACGGAAATCGCGCCATAACCTGCGCCGCATCGGGAATTTGCATCTCTTCCAGCAGGGCGATGGCTTTCTCCCGCGCAGCCTGGCGGCTCACCGCCTGATGATGGCGAATGACTTCCACCATTTGTTGCCCAATGCGCCGGGTGGGATTCAGCGCCGTCATTGGCTCCTGGAAGATCATCGACACGCGCGCGCCGCGCCATTTACGCATCTGCTTTTCGCTGGCATTCAGCACGTCCTCGCCCAGCAGCGATACGCGGCCCTGATGAATGTGATAGCTGCCTTCCGGCAGCAGCCGCATTGCCAGCATGGCGGTGACGGATTTACCTGACCCGGACTCGCCGACCACGCCGACGATTTCGCCCCGGTCGATACGCAACGATACGTGGTTAAGGGCGTGAACATCGGCTTTGTAACCCGGAAAGCTCAGGTGTAAATCCTCAATTTCCAGCACGGGTTGGGTCATGACTGTTTTCCTCCGGCTCTAGGGTCAAGCAGATCGCGAATACCATCGCCAAACAGGTTAAACCCGGCAGCGGTAATCAGGATCGCCGCCCCAGGAAAGGCGCAATACCACCACTGGTCGAGGACATAGTTACGACCAATAGCCACCATTGCGCCCCATTCAGCGGTGGGCTGTTGTGCGCCAAGGCCAATAAAGCCCAGCGTGGCGGCCATCAGGATCGCGCTGCCAATATCCAGCGACGCCTGCACGATAAGCGGCGGCAGCGAATTACGTAAGATATGCCAGCTGATAAGGTGCCAGCGGGAAGCGCCATACGTTCGGGCAGCCTGTACATAGGTAAACTGGCGCACGACCAGCGTTTGCCCTCGCGCCAGGCGCACATAAAAAGGAATACGGACAATGGCGATCGCCATCATGGCGTTAAACAGGCTCGGCCCCAGCGCGGCGGCCAGCGCCATCGTCAGCACCAGCGAAGGAATCGACAACATAATATCCATCAGGCGCATAATAATAGCGTCGGCGCGCCCGCCCATGACGCCGGACAGACAGCCAAGCAAGGAGCCGATTCCACCGGCAATCCCCACGACGACCAGCCCGGCGACAATGGATTGCTGGCTGCCGACCAGTACGCGGCTGAACAGATCGCGTCCCACTTCGTCAGTGCCGAACCAGTGCGTCGCAGAGGGCGCAAGCAGGCGCGCGGTCAAATCGATGGCATTGGGATCGTAAGGCGTTATCCAGGGCGACAGCACCATCAGTAGCAACATCAGGATGATAATCACGCCGCCAGTCAGCGTCAGCGGGCTGCTTTTCATCAGCCAGAAGAGTTTTGCCCAGTCGATCCGGCGGCGGGAGGTCTGCGACGGGGCGGGCGTCTCTTGCGTTAACATCATTCAGCACCTCCGCGACCGATTCGGGGATCGATCCACAAATAGAGTAAATCGACGACCAGGTTTACCAGCACATAAGCCAAAGAGACCACTACGGCGAATCCCATCACCGCCGGAAAATCCAGCGCCTGAATAGAGGTGACCACCCAGGCCCCCATTCCCGGCCAGGCAAAGACCGTTTCGGTAAGCACGGCGCCATACAGCAAATCTCCCAGCGCCAGCCCCAGAACGGTAATCGACGGAATCAGGGCGTTAGGCAAGGCATAGCAGAGCACGATGTACCAGCCAGGCAGACCGCTGGCACGCGCGGTGCGAATGTAGTCCTCACTGAGTTGTTCCAGCATGGCGGAACGAATCTGACGGGCGACAATTCCCAGGTGGACAAACGCCAGAGTCAGCGCCGGTAAAATAAGGTGTTGTAACGCGTTGAAAAAGACCTCGCCATTCCCCTCCAGCAGCGCGTCAATCAGGTAGAACCCGGTGACGTGGGCGGGCGGGTCCAGCCAGTCATCAAGCCTTCCGCCGCCGGGCAGAATTTGCAGATGCCCGTAAAACAGAACAATAACGCCCAGCCCCAGCCAGAACGCCGGGGTGGAAATGCCGGTTATCGCCATCAGCCGCACCAGATGGTCCAGCCAGCGGTTTCGCCAGACGGCGGATAAAATCCCCAGCGGAATCCCGATCACCAACGCCAGCAGCAGGGAACAGAAGGCCAGTTCAAGCGTGGCGGGGAAAAACACGCGCAACTCTTCCATTACCGGGCGGCCAGTGCGTATAGACGTGCCCAGATCACCGTGAAAAACGTCGCTGACATAGCGAAAAAATTGCACATACAGCGGCTGATCCAGCCCCAGCTGCTGGCGAATGTTTTCGACAATTTCATCACTGGCGCGATCGCCGGCCAGCAGTCGCGCAGGGTCGCCAGGAATCAGGTGAGAAATAATAAACGTAATTACGCAAACACCGGCCACCACCAGAATTAGTCCCCAGCATCGCTGGCGTAAAATGCTCCAGAACGTCATAGGCTTCCCCTTGCGGAGCCATAACGGCCCCGCATCAACGTGGCTTATTTACTCATGGCGCCAATGTTAAAGACCTGTTCCAGCATGGGGTTGAAGACAAAGCCTTTGACCTCTTTGTTCATCGCCAGCTGGTAGTTTTTCTGGAAGAGGTAGACGTAGGCGGCCTCATCAATCACGATGGTTTGCGCCTGCTGGTAATCCTTCGTTCTGGCCGCCTGATCGGTGGTGGTCAGCGCGCTGCGCAGAAGTTTATCGACCCCGGCGTTTTCATAAAACGAACGGTTACCCGGCAGACCTTTCTTATCAGACTCAAACCAGTAGTTCATGAACATGTACGGGTCGGCGAAGTCCGGGCTCCAGTTGCCGATGGCAATGTCGTAATCACCTTTGCCAATCCGGTCGCGCATGGTGGCATTCGCCAGTTTTTCCAGTTTCACCTTAATGCCCAGCTTGCTGAGACTGGCCTGCGTGGAAAGCGCAATCGGCTCCCAGTTTGGATCGTTATCAGAGTAGAGGAAGCTCAGGCCATCGGGCTTGGTCGCGACTTGCTCCCAGGCGGCTTTGGCTTTCGCTTCATCAAAACTGTACTGCATTGCCTTCGCGTCATAGCCCCACATACCTTCAGGAATCGGGCCGCGCATCTGCTTGCCGTTACCGCTGAGGATACCCGTCACCATGCCCTGATAGTCCGTTGACCATGAAATGGCCCGGCGCAAATCCACCTGATTCAGCGGCGCTTTACTGTTGTTCAGATAGAGATAAGTCACGCGCAGCGAAGGGTAATCCGCCACGTTGACTTTCCCTTCCTGTTTTAACGCGTTGAGCTGGTCTACCGGGAGAGCATCGGCAATGTCGATGTCTCCCCGCGACAATTGCAGGCGGCGGGAAGCACTCTCACCAATGATTTTTACCGACACGCGCTTAAAGGCAGGTTTGGCTCCCGCATAATGCGGATTCGGCACCAGAATCAGCTGCTGTCCTTTCTGCCAGCTTTTCAGCATAAACGGGCCGGAACCTGCGGTGTTCTGCGCCAGAAAACCGCGCGCATCATCTGCGGCATGTTCTTTCAGAACCGCCGGGTTAATAATGGAGGCGCCGTCATTCGCCAGCGTGTACAGGAAGGGCGCAAACGGCTGGCTCAGCGTAAATTTCACCGTATAGTCATCGACGGCTTCGACTTTCAAATCTTTTGGAAAGGCTTCTGCCGGGCCTTGCCCAATTTTCAGCAGACGCGCAAAAGATTGTTGCACCGCATCTGCCGTAACGGGCGAGCCATCAGCGAATCGGGCATCTTTATTAAGGGTAAACGTCCACTCTTTCTGATCGTCAGAGGCCTTCCAGTCGCTCGCCAGATCGCCTTCAACCTCCGTGGAACCTTTACCTCCCTCGGTTTTGTACTGCACAAGGCGTTGATAAGACGGGTAGGTCACCGTCCAGTCGTTGTTATCAATAGTGACGGCAGGATCAAGCGTTTGCGGATCGGCCGCTTTACCAATCACCAGCATATCTTTGGGTACAGCCGCCTGAGCGGCGGGCAGGGCAACAGCCAGTGCCACGGCAATCAGGGCGGGACGAAACAGCGAAGTTAAAGTGTGTGTTGTCTTCATGACCGTGCTCCATCATTTACAGGGAGGGTTGTGTTGTTGTGCGTGATGCCGGGAAACAGGCAATGCAGTCGTCGAGCAAGGGGTAGCTGGCCGCGTCCGGCAATTCGAAATGCCACCATTCACTGCTGATGCCGACAAAACCACCGCCAAACATAATAGCGTTCAATAACAATCGATTACGTTGCGCTGCGGGTGGAACAGAAGGGTGATACGAGTGCGAGCGATCGTGCATTTCATCAAAACCGGCCCCCATATCAAGCACGTTGCCATGCTCATCCATCAGAGTGACGTCAATTGCCGTACCACGGCTATGGTTTGAACCGATGGCCACATCCACCACGTATTGCGGATCGGGACAGACATGCCACAGAACCGACTGCGCCTGCTGCGGACGATAGGCGTCGTATACCACCAGAGACAGCCCTGCCAGCTGCGCGATGCTGATACTTTTCGCCAGCGCGGTGACGGCATCCGTATGCAACAGGCAACGGGCCTCCCGGTAAATGGGCGCGCCGGTGAGGTTATCGGCGGTGGCGTATTTGAGATCGATATGCAGCGAGGGGAAAATCACTGACAGATCGACCAGTTCAGGGGTTTCTGACATAGCACGTTTCCTGTTTATTGTTCGAATTGACCAAACTCTTGTTGCAGCTGGCGATTGGTTCGCAGCCGTTCAGCAAGCGTATCGCCCAGTTGATCCACCACGCCTGACAGCAATAAGTTGAACAGGCAGCTCACGGGGGCGAGTGAATCCCAGAAGTGCCCGGTGTCGGTTTTTACCTGCAATAAGTCGATGGCGTAGTCTCTGGCCCACGGACACCAGACATCAGTGATTAACGCCAGCGGAATGCGCCGCTCGCTGGCAACGCGACAATACTGACGGGCAGCGGCGGAATAGGCGCGGGTATCCGTGATCACCACATATGGCCGTGCGAACCCGGAATTCAGCGACTCAACCCAGCTCCCGGATAGCCCTTCGGAATAACTGACTTTGGGCCGCAGGTATTCCAGGTGGCTGAAAAAGGCGTTAGCAATGCCGCGCGTGGACTGAATCCCCAGAACATACACGGCCTCCGCATGCGCCAGTTGCTGAGCGATTCGCAAGAACGTTTCACTTTGCGCCAGCTGATAGACGTGGGTAATGGCATCAATTTCCAGCGACAGCGACTGACGCGCTCTGTCGGGCAGCCGCTGCTGCTGTTGCCAGGAGTCAAGGCGTTCATTCATCCCCCAGGGCTGATAGGGCACGGATGGCAGTTCCCGCAGGCTGGCTTTGGCATCCTCAAGATTACGAAAACCAAGCTTCCGTAAATAACGTCCTACCGTGATGCCGCTGGTGCCTGTCGCTCTGGCGATACCGTCTGCCGTTTCAAACGGTATCTGCGCCGCGTGCGCTAACAGCCAGCCTGCAACGCGCTTTTCGCTGGGCGTATGCTGGCTAAAACTCTTCTCAATTCGGGCAAATAACTCAGGTTTTGATGTCATTACCGTCTCGCTGTTAGTGAGCTGTCAGAGAGCGTTCCGCTGTTACTGAATTAACAATGCAGGACGCATGCCAACCTGGAAACCACGGCATCGCCGTCTTTTTTGTTAAATTAAGGTGATATTTAATTAACGAATGATCAACATTTGTGCAGATTAGTTCACTTTTGGTGCAGCGATCGTCAGAGAGGGCATGAATGTGTCGAATCCGTCGCAGGGATCACATTGTGATGCCAGAAATTGCAGGGTCAAAAATGGCAAACGCCAACGTGGATAGCAGAGAAATATAAAAGCGCGAGACACATTATTTATCGGCGGAAAGAACGGTGTATTATTTTTGTAGATTTAATAAATATTCATCAGGCAAGTAATCTGTTCATTTTACGCATTAAAATACAACGCGATATTAATTATTCTTTTATAACAGACAGGTTTGTAGCAACGTATGAAGGCAGGCGAAGCGTAAAACCCCTGACTTATGAAGTGCGGCACAACCAGGATAACACAAGGCCTGGCGCGTAAGTGATTAAAACAACGCATTAAAAATAATATTCAAAATAAGCTTATCACGCTATTTAAATCAGGTGAAAGTGCAGGATTTTGTTATTAGTGACAACGTCACATTTAAGGGCGCATTAATATTTCTTAACGAACCATAAAACCGCATAAAGATATAAATTTGTGTGCCGATACTGAATAAAAGAGAGTCGTTTACATAAGGGGTTTGTATGGTCTGGTATCCATCACGTATTTCCACCCGTCTGACGATTGGGGGGATTGCGCTGCTTGCAGTGACCACGCTGGTTATTGTTGCCATTATGCTCTGGCGCGGTCAGCCGCGCGTTGTTGAGATCAACTCCGCCCTGATAGAGGAGACAGGGCAAGGACTGACTCGCCAGTTAGGTACTGTTTTATCGCGTATTGAAGGTGAAACGGTTAGCCTGTCGCGCCTTGCCGAAGTGCTGCCAAACGACGAATCGCTATACCAGCATGTCGTTCCGCATCTTATTGGCGAACAGAATGATTCCATCATTACCGGCGGCGGCATCTGGCCGGAGCCGGATGCCTTTACGCCCGGCATTGAGCGACGCAGTTTCTTCTGGGCGCGTGATGCAGAAGGGAAATTGATCTTTTCCGACGACTACAACGTTGCCGGAGGAAGCGGTTATCATAACGAAAGCTGGTATCTCCAGGCGAAAGGGCACTCACAGAACAGTTGCGTCTGGTCTGATGTTTACCAGGATACGATTTCCGGGGTTAACATGGTGACCTGTAGCATTCCTTATCAACTGGCAGGGAAATTTGCCGGCGTCGCCACAACCGATATCCGACTGGATAACGTCGCCACCTTTATGCAACAGCAGGGGAACAGCACGGGCGGTTACGCCTTTGTGGTGGATAAACAGGGGCAAATCCTCTATTTCCCGCAGGCCGATCACGCGCAGTTTAAAACGTTTACTGACCTGGTCAAAGCCTCTGACTGGCTCGCCCCGGTAGCCGGATCGCTGAAAACGCTGAATGCCTCGGCCGATGTCGCCACCATTCCTCTTGCACACGACGGCATACTGGACGGGCCTTCCCGGGTGATGCTTTTCCCGATGGCGGATACCGGGTGGATCGTTGGGCTGGTGACGCCTGAAGAACGCGTTGTCGGACTGGCAAAAGTGATGATGAAGGATGTACTGGAAGTGCTGATTCCGATCATGGCCATTCTGCTGGTGGGCTCCTGGCTGGTGGTGCGCCGTCTTATCTCTCGTCTGGACGATACGCGTCGCGCGCTGGATGATATCGCCCAGGGCGAAGGCGACCTGACTCGCCGCCTGGACGTCCGGGGTAAAGATGAGATTTCCGATATTGCTCAGGCCTTTAACCTCTTTGTGGACAAAATATCCGCGATCCTGATTACCGTTCGCAGCAGTAGCGTGGTGGTTGCGAATAACGCCGTCAGTCTGGCTGACAGTAATATGGAGTTATCCTCCCGCGTAACGCAGCAGGCTGCCGCGCTGGAGGAAAGCGCGTCGGCGATGGAGCAATTAAATGCGACCGTTCATCAAAATACCGGGAATACACAGTTAGCCGATGAGCTTTCCGAAAACACGGCGCAAACGGCTAACCGCTGTGGCGATGTCATGCAGGGCGTGATTTCCACGATGGATAACGTCAGCGCGTCGTCCGGCCGGATGGTGGAAATTGTCGCCGTTATCGACAGCATCGCGTTTCAGACCAACATTCTCGCGCTGAATGCGGCGGTGGAAGCCGCACGAGCGGGTGATGCCGGTCGCGGATTTGCCGTCGTCGCCTCTGAAGTGCGCACGCTGGCACAGCGCAGCGCCACTGCCGCGCAGGAGATCAAGGCGTTAATCGATGAGTCGGTTTCACACGTAGACAGCAGCAGTCAGCAGATCCATAACGCCGGGGATCGTCTTGGCGAGTTGGTCGGCAACGTGCGTCAGGTCAGACAATTGATGGGTGAAATTCGCGTGGCGGGTGAAGAACAGCGTAAAGGTGTCTCTGAGGTCACGCTGGCAGTAACCGAAATGGACAGTACGGTTCAGCAGAACGCGTCGCTGATTGATGATGCCGCTGCGCGAACCCAGGTCCTGAAAGAAGAGGCTGAACAACTGGCGCTGCTGGTCTCTTCATTCAGATTGCCTGAACCCACCGCAGCATAATTTTCTCTCTCCCCCACAGAACGTCTGCAAATTGCAGACGTTCTGCTTGCGTCAGTCAGATAGCTAAATCCATTATTTAGTGTTTTATCTCCATGAATAGCCAATAACTCCATTATATAGTGGTTTATGCTTTTTGCCTTCGCTGCACATTAACTCTATAATATTGTGTATTACGTCAGAAATATTGCGATAAGGGACACTATGATGGATTTAACCCTTAGTTCTCCAGCCGAGATTGTTACGCTACTGTGCGACCGATTACGCAAAGAACGCCTGGCAAAACAGATGACTCAGGCTGACGTGGCCGCCCGGGCGGGAGTTGGCGTCAATACGGTTTCAAACCTTGAAGCAGGCAAAAATGTGGGCTTCGAGAATCTGGTCAGAGTGGCGGTGGTATTAGGTTATGGCGACGCGTTGAAAGCGCTGTTCAAGCCCAAAATTGATAGCCTGGATGATATCTTACGTTATGAGAAGAGCGCGACGCGTCAGCGGGTGAAGAGGAAAAATAGCGATGCCTGAGCAGATAGACGTCTTCTATGAAGGATGGGGGGAACGATGGCTCTGGGGCAAGCTGGTCTCATCAACGGCATTGACCGGTCGGCCAGTCATCGCCTTTGAATACAGTGACGAGGCCGTTCGCAAAGGTTTTGAGCTGTCCCGCTTAACATTACCGCTTGAGGGGCCGCGATTACGCAGGGACTTTCCGGCTCATCAATTACATCTTCCGGGGCCGGTTTACGACGCTCTGCCTGATGGCTGGGGAATGCTGCTGATGGATCGCTTATTCAAACGCAGAGGACTCAATGCCGCCCGAATTGGCCCCCTGGAGCGGCTCACCTGGGTAGGCGGCAACGCAATGGGGGCAATGACATTCCAGCCGGTACAGGCAGAGGCAGAACTTACCTCGCAAGAAGAGATCCCGCTGGTGCAGCTGGCCGCAGAGGTGCAGGAGGTTCTGAGCGGAGAAGGCGGGGAGTTCCTGCAAAAATTATTGCAGATGGGCGGTTCACCGCAGGGGGCACGGCCAAAAGCATTACTCTACCGTGACACTGTCACGTCAAAATTCACAACCTCGCCGTTAGCAGGTGCGGAAAGCTGGCTGGTCAAATTCCCGGCCAGACAGGAACATGCCGAGGTCTGCGCCATTGAAGCCGTCTATTCAGCGTGTCTGCGCAAATGCGGCATCCAGACGCCTGACGTTACGTATTTCGCCTTGCCGGAAGGGCAAGCGGCATTCGCCACCCGCCGTTTTGATCGTGAACAAGGGATGCGCGTGCCCATGCAAAGTCTGGCCGCCTTCACTGGCGCGAATTACCAGACGCCTGGTTCGCTCGACTACCGAAGTTTTTTACGTGCGACGCAAATATGCACCAACGATATTCGGGAAAAAACGCTTGCCTTCGAGCGAGTGGTCTTTAATGTCGTGTTCAACAACCGGGACGATCATCCGAAGAACTTCGCTTATCTGATGTCCGCAGATGGACAATGGACCCTGGCGCCCGCCTATGATGTGACCTATTGCGATGGGCCTGGCGGCTATCATCAGATGGATGTGATGGGTGAAGCTCTGGATATTGAAAGAAAGCATCTTCAGGCGCTGGGTGAACAGGAAGCCGAATTGCCAGCCACCAGAGTCGCGGAGATCATCGCGACTATTTGCGACGTTGCGGCGACGTTCAGCGCAATTGCTACCGACCTCTACCCGGGGCAAATCACGAGCGACACGCTGAACTATATCCAAAAACAGATTGATGGGAATATCAGCCGCCTGAAGGGATGACGGCTGAGTCAGTCTCACGGAACAAGAGGGTGTGGGGGAGGTTAGCTTCCCCACCGGCTTTTCAGATAGTTCACC
>OGYM01002537.1_pt1 | contig 11878 bp, 11 predicted proteins | sample 1576491 | NCBI WGS metagenome assembly OGYM01 (sample SAMEA3541515, study PRJEB24748) | human gut metagenome | biome: human gut; feature: human-associated habitat; material: faeces | place: China | collected 2012 | reverse complement strand
TTAAGGAAGGACATAAGATTAATCCTGATTTTAAGATTGGTTGTATGATGGCTTGTGTTCCATTATATCCATATTCCTGTAATCCTGACGATATGATGTACTCAGTTGAGGCAATGCATGACAGATATTTGTTTGGCGACGTTCACGTAAGAGGTGAGTATCCATCATATATCTGGCCGGAATGGAAGAGAAAAAACATTCACGTTAATATGGAAGAAGGAGATGCACAGATACTTAAAGAAGGCACTGTGGATTATGTAGGTTTAAGTTACTATATGACTAATGCGGTTAAAGCAGACCATGTGGCAGATGGTAATGGGATTGACGGATTTCCGGGAAGTGTTCCTAATCCATATGTTAAGTCAAGTGATTGGGGTTGGCAGATAGACCCTGTAGGACTTAGATATGCATTGAATCTTCTTTATGAAAGATACCAAATTCCACTATTTATAGTAGAAAACGGATTTGGAGCTATTGATACTGTTAACGAAGATGGCACAATTGATGACGATTATAGAATTGAATACCTTCGTGCCCACATAGAGCAATTAAAGAAGGCTGTAATTGATGACGGCGTGGACCTAATGGGCTACACACCATGGGGTTGTATCGCCTGCGTATCATTTACAACAGGGGAAATGAAAAAAAGATATGGCTTCATCTATGTTGACAAGGACAATGAGGGCAAAGGAACCCTCAAGCGAAGCAAAAAGAAGTCATTCTATTGGTATAAGAAGGTTATTGAAAGCAAAGGGGAGCAATTGGATTAGCTAGTGTTAAATAAATAATTTTTCTAAAGGGAAGCTGAAAAATGTGGCACCCGACAATTATTTATCACGTAAGTTTATAGAAGCAGAAATTTGATTAATAGATATGCAAAGAAAGGGTGCCTTGCAAATATTAGGCACCCTTTCTGTAATATGTAATAATAAATTTTAATAGATATCTAGGTTGTAATCACCAAAGTCGGCATAGTCGAATTTTAATGTTTCTACAACTTTTGTTTTCTTGTTTGTCATTGTAAGTGTCATTGATGTATCTTCAGGAAGTCTATAAGAAGAACATTTAAGTTTCTTTAATTTCTTGCCGTTTTTGTATAGGTAGACTTTGCTTTTACCCATTTCCGGAACGATAGCTTCCGAAGGAATGGCGATTGCGTTCGGTATCTCATGCATTTTTATTTTAATGCTGGCAAAACGGTTTCTATGGCACACTGAAAGCACAGGTAGAAAAACAGCTGGCAGCCGGACAGAATGTAATTTTCGATGTCGACGTAGTAGGCGGATGCAATATCAAGAAATTCTACGGCGACCGCGCACTGTCTGTATTTATCCAGCCGCCTTCACTCGAAGAGCTCCGCAAGCGACTGACCGGCCGTGGTACCGACGCGCCCGAAGTTATCGAAAGCCGTCTGGCAAAAGCGACCTTCGAGCTGAGCTATGCCGAAAAATTCGATGTAGTGATTGTCAACGACAATTTGGAAAAGGCTCAAGCAGAAGCCTTGAAGACCATTCGCGATTTTATTCAACAATAAATTTGCTGATATGCCTAAAGACCCAAAGAAAATCATGTTCATGATGACCATACTTTGTATCGTCATCGGGCTGGCAGCCATTGCCGTAGGGGTGGTGGCCGTAGCAAAAGAAGAATACATCATTGCCGTAGCCATGCTGCTGGTAGCTGCCTGGCAGATAATCAACTACAGACAATGGAAGAAAAGCCTCAAATAAAAACCGGACTTTTCGGAGGTTCCTTCAACCCTATCCATACAGGCCATCTGGCACTTGCCAACTACCTGTGTGAATATGGGGGACTGGAGGAGGTATGGTTTTTAGTCACCCCTCAGAACCCGTTTAAACAGAACGAGACTTTGCTCGACGACCATCTGCGGCTGAAAATGGTAGAAGCTGCCGTGGCAGGATACCCCCGTTTCCGCGCATCCGACTTTGAGTTCCAACTTCCACGTCCCTCATACACTATCCATACCCTTGATAAACTGGCCGAGTGTTATCCTGACCGGGAGTTTCACCTGATTATCGGTGCCGACAACTGGCAGGCTTTCGACCGCTGGCGGTCGCCCGAAGAAATCATCCGCCGCCACCACATTCTGGTCTATCCTCGCCAGGGTTATCCCTTGGAGGATACAGCCAGTCTGCCTCCTCATGTCAGAGTCGTACAAACTCCCCTTATCGAGATCAGTTCGACCTTTATCCGCAAAGGTATCCGGGAAGGAAAAGACCTGCGCTATTTCCTGCATCCGGAAGTATTCAGAATTATTCAGGAAAAAGGATTGTACCGGTAATCATTTCTTTTTGTGCAGTACCACCAGCACCACCTCGCTCGGTGTAAACAAGCGCACATCCTTGCGGGAAGTGCCCAGTCCATTGGTAACAATAACCGGAATACCCGCACTGTTATACTTCAACCCCGTCAGGAAACGGTTGCCGTATTTGGAAAAATGTGCCGGCGTCCATCGGCGGAACAAACTGACTTGTCCCCCGTGCGTATGTCCGGCCAGTGCCAAATCGGTGTGCGCCACATTCACATCCTCCACATAATCGGGTGTATGCACCAACATCAGCACGAAATCTTCTTCCTGCAATGCCAAGGTAGGTGACACCCCGTTCTGTTTCAGGTCAAACGGGTTACGAATGCCACACAGCAAAATGTACTCCTTTCCCCTCCACAAGGTATCCACCTTGTGCTCCAGTAAGTGTACCCCAGTTTCCTGCATGGCCTTCCGTGCCAGCGAGTCAGCCTGCCCACGCTCGTGGTTTCCCATCACGGCATACGTTCCGCAGGGTGTCTCCACCGTCTTCAGCGCCTGAAAGAGTTGCGTCACATCTCCTCCGTTACGCCCCCGATAGTCACCTCCCAGTAGCAACACATCCGCATCCAGCGAACGAAGTGCCTGGCACATGCCTGGCAAACGACGGGCGGTAAACCGACTCTCGTAATGAAAATCGGAAGCAAAAGCCACACGGAAACCATCGAAAGAATCGGGCAACTGGGCACTGTAGAAATCATAGCGCTTTACACGCCCCACGCCTTTATATTTGGAAAAAGAAGCCGTAGCACAAGAAGAAAGCAGGACACATAGCACCACCAGGCAACCTGCCAGCAAGTTCAATCGTTTCATCATTTTAAAATACATATAACTATCCGGTCGTGACAAAGGTCGTAAAAAAATACCTAACTTTGCCGGACGAAAAACTAAAAATCAATCCACAATGACAAACGTCAAAACCAATTCCATAAAAGCCTGGTTGTTGGCTGCCCGCCCCAAGACATTGACCGGTGCTGCCATACCCGTCATGCTGGGCTGTGCGCTGGCCTTTATTTACGGTCACTTTCAATTAACGCCTGCCTTGCTTTGCTTTCTGTTTGCGTTTCTGATGCAAATTGACGCCAATTTCATCAACGACTTGTTTGATTTTCTGAAAGGCAGCGACCGCGAAGACCGGCTGGGCCCGGAACGCGCCTGTGCACAAGGATGGATCAGCGCCAAGGCCATGAAAGCCGGAATTGCCTGTACCACCCTGTTAGCAGGAATCACCGGACTTTGCCTGCTTTACTACGGAGGACTGGAAATGATTCCGGTTGGTATTGCCTGCATGATTTTTGCCTTCCTCTATACCGCCGGACCGTATCCGCTGGCTTATCACGGATGGGGCGACTTGCTGGTACTTGTTTTCTTCGGCTTCGTACCCGTGGGATGTACCTACTATGTCATGGCGCACGACTGGAACATGTCTGTCACCATGGCTTCACTGGCCTGCGGCCTCATCATCGATACCCTGCTGATAATTAATAACTTCCGCGACCGTGAACAGGATGCTATCAGCGGCAAGAAAACCATCGTGGTACGCCTGGGTGCCAAAGCCGGACTGATTCTTTACTTTCTGTTAGGACTGGCGGCCTGCTGGTGCTGCTTCTACTTCCTGGAAATCGGTAAAATCTATGCCGTACTGCTACCCCAGCTGTACCTGATTCCACACATTCTGACCACCCAGCACATGGCCCGTATCTACCGCGGAAAAGCCCTGAACGGAATCTTGGGAGAAACCTCCCGCAACATGCTTATTTTTGGATTATTACTCACCCTTGGCTTAATACTTTAATATGATTCGAAAGGTACGCAAAGAAGATACACCGGCCATCGCTGCCATCTATAATCATTACATCGCCCACACTACCATCACCTTTGAACTGGAACCGGTGAGCGAAGAGGAAATGTGGACACGTATCCAGCACATCAGTGAGAAGTATCCGTACTTTGTATATGAGACGGAAGGGCAGATTGCCGGCTACTGCTACGTGCACGGATGGAAAGAAAAGGCTGCTTACAACCAGAGTGCAGAGACCACCATCTACCTGGCTCCTTCGCATACCGGGAAAGGTATCGGAAAAGAACTGATGCTGCATCTAATAGAAGAATGCCGCCGCTACGGACTGCATGCCCTGATAGCCTGCATCACCGAAGGTAACGAAGCCAGCTACGCCCTGCACGAAAAGTTAGGGTTTGAAAAGGTATCTTATTTTCGGGAAGTAGGCCGTAAATTCGGGAAGTGGTTAGGAATCGTAGATTATGAACTGATTCTATAAAAGAGTATAGTATTATAAAAACCAGCAGGGCGGTACCTTTATTTCTCAGGTACTGCCCGCCCTGTCTGTTTTTCGCTTTACCATGACAATGTAGTCACATATTGCGGAACAACCTGCACTGAATCAATCCGGACTACTGAACCTTTGGAAAAATCAGGAACAGCTTCTCCCGGCAAATCAGACAGGAAAGGTGCATTTTTCCGTAACGGACGAATGTAAAAACTCAGTTCCTCATCAGTCAGTTCTTGCTGGAAACGTTTCAGACTAATCTGCCAAGGAGCTCCATAATAAAAGTGATCCAGTACCAGTTCACCCTTCAAGAAAGCCATGGCCACGTCACCTGTATAATCCAGCCGCAAGAAATAGTCATTTACCTGAGGATATTCCTTTCCGGAAAAGCGGACTGCCAACCGACGGCTTCCTACTTTGCGGAAGGTATATTCGGGCTGTACGGAAGGAACTTCTTTCATCTGTACCTTAAAGCCTTTTGCCGAAGGATATTCTACATAGCGAAACATAGGGTCTCCCATATTCAGCAACCGTACTCTTCCTGCTTCCGGCAACACCATGGAAGAAGTTATCAACAACTTACCGTTGATTTTACAAGCATTCAAAGCCTGTTCGCGGGTCAGCATGGTTACTTTAAACCGTTTTCCACCGGATGTCTTCACCGTAAACGTACTTTTTAAGCCTGCTTCCGGAGTATAACAATATTTTCCGGCTACCGTAGTCTTGTCAAACACAAATTCCGGTTGAATACCTTCCGGCACAAAGAAAAAGTAATGGTCTGTCCCCCTGTCATCCAGTTTCAGCAATAACTGAGCGGTGGCATACTTCAACAAGGCATCTTCCATCTGAAAATTAAACGGCAGAATCAGGCTCTCATCTTTCGGCAGAGTAAACGTACCTTGCGAAGGAATACGAAGTGTTTCATCCGCAAACTTCAGCCGTAAGCACAAATCTTTCTGGTCTACCCGAGCAGTATCGTGGTCTTGAAAGTTCACCATAAACACGAAACCCGATTTTCCTCTTACCCGCGCCGCATATCGCAACGTTTCCCGGTTATCCGGAGTCATCCGTTCATATCCCTTCGGAAGCACCGTTTCCATCGGTGCCAGCTGGCTGGAGAAATCGTTCAGGAACAGATGCAACAGGCGCAACGCACGATAAGAACCATGTTCCAAACCAAATTCTCCCAAGGGAGCCTGAAAATCATACGATATCTTGGGCATTCCCATCGGTTCATCGCTGAAAAAGGCCGTAGGTCCCATTTTCGGAGTAGAACCTCCATGATACATATAATACCCGATGCCATTGGCACCGCTCCCCAGCGTACGCACCATCAACGCCTCTGCGGCCTTAGCCGTGACAATAGGGCGGCGGGTATAAATCATCTGAATGCCGACTCCCATTTCTGCACAGAAGGAAGGATATTTCTCGGTGTCATAACGCACCGGTGCATAATCGGGATTCTTCTGAATATCCTTGAACATGCAAAAAGGAGACATACCCGGTTTGGCCCAGAAAGGATATGTATAGGCAGCCGTCACAGGAATGGCCTCCTCTCCGATTACAGCTGCATTACCCCATCCGGTAGCTGTGTACAAAGGTGTCTGAATTCCGGCCTCTTCGGCCATCTTTTTCAGCGTTTTCATGTGCAGGTTACCTAAATCAGCCGTCGTGATTTTCTTGTCCTGTACACTCACTCCTATCATCGTAATATTGGCATCATAAGTGGCCGACGTCATGTCCTTCGGTTCGCCCGGATATGTAATTCCCCAAGGAGCCGCCGAATGCTGGTGTTCATTTTCTATCTGCGTGCCGATAATCGTTCCACCGTCTTTATAATACAATCCTTCCAACTGTCGGCCAATCTCTTCATAAAGCCGTTTCACATACTTCAGGTAGTTCGCATCGCTCGAACGAATTTCCAAGGGCTTGGCAAACAACCAGTCGGGAAGTCCTCCGTTTCGTATTTCCCCATGACAGAAAGGACCAATTCGTACCACCGTCCACACATTATGTTTCTGACACAATGACAAAAACTTACGAAGATTTCGGTTCCCTTCCCCATTAAATACGCCTTCCTTTTCTTCGTGAATACTCCAGAATACATACGTAGGAATCACCGTTACTCCTCCTGCCTTCATTTTCAAGATTTCTTCTTCCCACTGACATTCCGGATAACGGCTATAATGGAACTCTCCCATTACTGGAATAACCGGCTTTCCCCCTACCGACATATAATAGCTGTTTACCTCAATACGCTCACCGGAAGGATTATTCCCTCCCAACTTCAGATGCCCACTATAAATTGTCTTTTCCTTGACAGGCATATCCAGTTCATACACTTGCTGTGCCATAGCCAGCATTCCCGTCATCATGCATATAATTGTTCCCGTAAATCGATTCATTGTTTTTCCTAGTTAAAGTAAAAAAATGAGACACAATATCTTCAATTCAAAAGTACCACCTCAACATACACGAAAAAATGGAATCTTTTACGGAATACATGTAATTTTTTGCGACCATACTATCCCGTTTTCAACTGATATACGAAAAGCTTTTATATTCTTCCCAAAACGCAAGTACATTTCAAACGGAACGTAAGTACATTTTACCTGAAACACAAGTACGTTTAGATACAAACGTAAAGGCGTTTACCTCCAAACGTACTTGCGTTTTCTAGTCACGTCTAGATAAATCATACAATATTAATAATCAGGATATTACAGACCAGTTTACATTTTTCTTACGAAGCTCTTTCAACTGTTGCCAGATAATTTGATTTTCCGGTTTCATGCCTTCAGGGTCGTCATCCAGCAGGCGTTCAGCTATTTCACGGACATACTGCAACAACTGGCCGTCTTTGGCGATGTCAGCAATTTTCAAATCGAAGGCTACCCCGCTCTGCTGGGTACCTTCCAAATCGCCGGGACCACGTAGTTTCAGGTCGGCTTCGGCAATTTCAAAACCGTCATTGGTCTGCACCATGATTTCAATGCGCTTGCGGGTTTCTTCCGTCAACTTGTATCCGGTCACTAAAATGCAATAGGACTGGTCGGCACCACGACCTACTCGTCCACGCAACTGGTGGAGCTGGGAAAGTCCGAAGCGTTCGGCATTCTCAATAGCCATCACCGAGGCATTGGGTACATTCACGCCGACTTCTATCACGGTAGTGGCCACCATAATCTGGGTTTCGTTGGCCAAGAAACGCTGCATTTCTTCTTCTTTCTCGGCCGGTTTCATCTTACCGTGCACCTTGCTGACCTTGTACTCGGGAAACTCCTCGCAGACGTGCATGTAACCCTCTTCCAGGTTCTTGATGTCCATCTTTTCGCTCTCCTGTATCAACGGATACACGATGTAGACCTGACGGCCTTCCTGAATCTGTTTCCGCATGAACTCGTACATGCTTTTCCGGCGGTTGTCAAACTGATGAATGGTCTGGATAGGCTTTCGGCCAGGAGGCAATTCATCAATGACCGACACATCCAGGTCGCCATACAAGGTCATGGCCAGCGTACGTGGAATCGGAGTGGCCGTCATAACCAGTACATGAGGAGGACGGGTATTCTTAGCCCACAACTTGGCTCGCTGGGCTACTCCAAAACGATGTTGTTCGTCAATCACCACCAGTCCCAAAGAAGAGAAGTTGACGGTATCTTCAATCACAGCATGCGTACCAATCAAAATATGCACATCCCCTGTTAATAAGTCGCGAAGAATCGTTTCACGACGCTTTCCTTTCACGTTGCCGGTCAACAACTCCACCCGTACAGACATCCCATTCAGAAAGCGACGGATGGTTTCATAATGCTGTGTGGCAAGAATTTCTGTCGGAGCCATCATGCAGGCTTGGAATCCGTTATCCAAGGCTATCAGCATAGTCATCAGGGCTACTAATGTTTTTCCACTACCCACATCGCCTTGCAACAGACGGTTCATCTGTCGTCCGCTGCCCATGTCGCGACGCATTTCCTTGATTACACGTTTCTGTGCCCCCGTCAACTGGAAAGGCAGGTGATGTGCATAAAAGGTATTGAAAATTTCACCCACCCGTTCAAATACCAGTCCACGGAATTTATTGCGACGTTCTTTGGTATAACGGAGAATATTGAGCTGTACGTAAAACAGTTCCTCAAATTTCAAGCGATACTGTGCCTTACGAAGAAGTTCCGGATTCTGCGGGAAATGAATATTATACAACGCATCGGTCAGGGGCATCAGCTGATGTGCCGCGATTAAAGAGGGACTTAGCGTTTCCTCAAAACTCTCCTTCTGCAAAGCCTGAAAAAGATTTTTCATCAACTTTTCCAGTGCATGAGAATTCAGGCTGGTACGCTTCATCTTTTCCGTAGTGTTGTAATAAGGTTGAAGCCCCATGGTAGAAAGGGTCAGTTCTTGTGCCGGGTCAATATCGGGATGCGCCACGTTGATACGTCCGTTGAAAACCGTGGGCTTGCCGAACACAATGTATTCTTCGTTGGCTTTGTACTTTCCGGTGATATACTTCAATCCTTGAAACCACACTAAGTCCACCACTCCCGTACCATCGGAGAAATGTCCTACCAACCGGCGCTGACGGCCTTCTCCGAACATTTCAAAACTCAGAATCCGTCCGCGCAACTGAATGTAAGGCATATTGCCGTCTATCTCATGGATGTAATACAGACGACTACGGTCCACATACTTGTATGGGAAATAATACAACAGGTCGCGTAAGGAATAGATGTTCAATTCCTTATTCAGTATGGCCGCTCGCTGCGGTCCTACCCCTGGCAAATATTTCACATCGCGTGTGGATAAGTCAAACATTAGTCGTCGATAAGAGATTCTGCTACTTTCAAGTCAAAGGGTGTGGTGAGTTTGATGTTCTCCCGATTGCCGGAAACCAGATGTACCGGCTGTCCCAATGCTTCCACCACCGAAGCATCATCGGTAAAGAAGGGCTTGTAGTCCTGGGCATAGGCTCGTTTCAATAATTCCACAGTGAAGACTTGAGGAGTCTGCACCAACTTGTAGTCATTGCGTGATACAGTCTCACTTCCTCCTTCGGGCAACAAATGACGAACAGTTTCCACTACATCTGTTACCGGAACCACAGCCTGCAAAGTGGCTGCCTGCGCATAACAATTCGCAATGACTTCGGCAGAGATAAAAGGACGTACTCCATCGTGTACACCGACCACACCGTCTTCTTCCACCAGTGCCAATCCGTTCTTTACGGAATGGAAACGCGTTTCTCCACCTGCCGCAATACGGTGAGGCAACGTAAAGCCGTATTCAGCACAAAGGTGCTCCCAGTAGGAACGCTGTTCCACCGGAAGCACCACAATCAATTCAATGTTCGGGTCACAGGCATGAAAAGTTTCCAGCGTACGCATCAATACCGGCTTTCCTTTTACCGGAATGAATTGTTTGGGAATCTCTCCCCCCATACGCAGGCCTTTTCCTCCCGCTACCACTATCACATATTTCTTCATTAAGCCAGCAACATTCCTTTTTTCACTTCGAGTGCTTTTTCTGCTCCTGCAAATTTCTCCAGGATAGTAAAGCCAAAGGCAGGTGCGGCACCCGGACCTTTACCCAAAATGAAGTTGTCGACTACTTCCACCATATTTCCTGTATATTCAGCTCCTTCCAGGAACTTGTCGAAGCCCGGATAGCAGGTAGCTTTCTTGCCTTTCAGCAAACCGCGCTTGCCATATACCATCGGAGCGGCACAAATGGCAGCCAACGGTTTTCCGGCAGTCGCAAAGCTCATAATCAGTTTGTCCAGTCCGGCATGTGCATCCAAGTTAGTAGCACCCGGCAGTCCACCAGGAAGAACAATCATTTCTACATCTTCCTCCTTCAGTTCTTCGAACAACAAATCAGCCACAATGGGTACCTGATGAGAACTGATGACCGTCTTGTTTCCAGTGACAGACACCGTTTTTACGTTCAATCCGCCTCTGCGCATAATATCCAACGGAAACATGGCTTCCATTTCCTCGAAACCTTCAGCCAAAAAGATACAAACTGCTTTCATAAATCTATTATTTAGAATTAAAAGTTTTATTTCAACTTAAAGTAGTACGTAATGGTACCGCTCTGATTATTCACTCCATCCACCGCATTAAAGCGTGCTTTTCGAGCTGCCTCTTCCGCCGCTCTTCGCAATGCCGGATTCACTGTGTTCGTCCGTTTGTTAATGCTGGTACTGATGACCTGTCCGGCTGGATTCACCACAATGGTTACAACCACACGTCCTTCATCCTGCACATTGTAGACGGGTACAGGAAGCTTTCCACCTCCCAAAGTTCGCCCGTTCAGGTCGAATGTGCCATAACCACCTACACCACTCGTTTTTCCAGTAGAAGAATTTCCTGTAGGACTACCCTGCAGTCCGGCTCCGGCAGCATTTCCTTTGCTTCCCATCTGAGAACCTTTTCCAAACGCCCCGGCAATGGCATTGGCCGCAGCCTGAGCTGCCGCTTTTTCTGCTTCCGCCCGTTTTTCCGCCTCTGTTTTCTCCTTCGGCTTATTCACCTTCTGCGTTTCAGTCTTTACCGCGGCAGTTACAGTGGAACGCAGTCTGAATAGCCGGTTCGCGTTGGAAACGGGTATTCTGTATAATCGCTTGCATGCCGACCGCACGCTCCATACTTTAGGGATTCCCGTAAAATTGAATATGACATTGGCAAGTACTCCCAAACTCGATTTATATGCCACTGTAGGCGGAACTGCCGAAAAGTGCATTGCCGGCGCTGCGGATAACGGCTTTAATGCGGAACCCGTTCAACTGTCGGTAGCGGCAGGAGTAGGGGTGCGTTACAGATTGAATGACCGGTTTGCTTTGTTTGCCGAGCCTTCGGTTTCCCACCATTTCGGTACGGACTCCGAAACCGGAACCTTGCGGACGGAACGCCCTACGAACCTGAATCTTTTGTGTGGAGTGCGCATGACTTATTAACCTTAAAGACAATACAACAAAATGAAGACTTTCTGTAAACTATATAAATACGGATATCTGATACTTGCAATGGCAGCTTGCCTTATGCTTGCATCCTGCGGTAAAGAATCGCTGGATTACAATCATCCGGATGTAGATTTGTTTGTAAAACAACTGAAAACCGGCAAATATTCTACTCAAAGTCCTGAAGGACTGAGTAATGTTCCCAAGTTTGCCAAAGAAGATATTGAAGAACTCCTGAAGTATGCCGAGGATTTGACGGTAATTGACCTGAGTACCCTTTCTTTGCTCGTCAAATGGTGGAATGTTATC
>OGYM01002522.1_pt1 | contig 11934 bp, 10 predicted proteins | sample 1576491 | NCBI WGS metagenome assembly OGYM01 (sample SAMEA3541515, study PRJEB24748) | human gut metagenome | biome: human gut; feature: human-associated habitat; material: faeces | place: China | collected 2012 | reverse complement strand
AATGAGCAGTGGCGTTCCAGAAGCGAGTGGGGGATTATGATGCATTCGTGAGAAGTGACCGTCAAAAAAAGGAACACCGTTTCCGATATTCCTTCCTACTGCGGGTGACAGGACTTGAACCTGCACGTCGGGGACACTAGAACCTAAATCTAGCGCGTCTGCCAATTCCGCCACACCCGCGTGGGCGTCTCGAAAACGCTACCGTCATATATTACCAAAAGACCAATATAAAATCAAGTACTTTTTTAGGCTATTAAAAGTTCATTTAACTTTTAATAGCCCTTATTGATTTTGCATAATAATTTACTTTCCAAGACAGCAGTCAATCTGGCTTAGATAACTGTTATGAAAACGTCCGTCATGTGTAACATCTTTTCCAAACCATTCAGGCGGATTAAAGCTATTGGCTTCATCAATTGAGGAAAACTCAACTTCCACAAGAGTCATATTTGTAAACTTACCTTCGAAAATGTCAAGTTCAGCGGTAAGGCCATTGTGAATTGGAATATAATATCGTGTTTTTGTAATGATGTTTCCGTCAGCTTTTGTTAAAAGATGATTGTAACTTTTTTCGTTTAATGGCAAATTGTATTCTTCCCGTGCCATCATTCCCCCACCTTTGTATGTGAGAAAGTATTCATTATCTTGCTTCCTGATTCGAACGATGATTTCCAATTGTTCGGCAACGCCAACAAGCAGGACCAGCAAAGTAGTTTCTCGCTCATAGAATCCTCGGGAATATATAGGAACAACCTACTCAAGGGAGACATGGAAGGGGATATTCAAATCTATTGCGGACAAACGAACCTTGTTGTACCACTCTCTGAGAAAACGACATTGGGTATCGGTGGCAAGACTACCTTTGTATCTATCGACAACTCCGCCACCTATTGTAATAAAGAATATGACAACTGGCAAGAAATACTGTCACTGAACAATCACTTCATCTACAATGAGAATATCAACGCCGGATATATAGCGTTGAATACATCTTTCGGAAAATCCTGGAAGATAGAAACAGGGATACGTGTAGAAAATACCAATATAAAAGGAGAACTGGCAGGAAACACCCTGCGTGCAGACTCTTCCTTCACCAATCACTACACCCATATCTTCCCCTTTCTGCAAATGCAATACCAGTGGAAGGATATGCACCAGCTCTCCTTTCTGTACAGCAAACGGATTGTACGTCCGCAATACCGGGACCTGAACCCGTTTGTCACCATTAACGACAATTATCTGTATGAACAAGGCAATACCCGCCTGGAACCGGAACTTGCCCATAACACCGAATTCTCCTATATCCTGAAGAGCCGCTATCGGATGAGTCTCTTGGCTTCCTATACCCGGCATCCCATAACTAAAAGTTACATGGCCGAAGAAAACAAACGCATATTGGTACTGCCCATGAATCTTTCTTCCGACTATTCAGCAGGTATACGGCTGAGTGCCGCCAACCTGAAACCGTTCCCGTGGTGGCAGATTAATACAAACCTGCTCCTCATCTACCGGAAGTATGCCTGGCAAATGGATGGGGACGAATACCGGAACAAAAAGTTTACCCCCATGCTCTACATAGGCCACCAACTGCATCTGCCCCAAGGATGGACAGCCGAGCTGAACGGCTATTGGGACGGAAAGACACCCCAGGGACAAGCAATCATCTCCCCCACGTGGTCCGTATCCGGGGGAATCAGCAAAAGTATGTTCGGTGGCCGGGGGACATTACGCCTCTTTGCCGAGAACCTATTCTCCTCACGCCACATACACATAGATGTATTCAGCACCACCCAGCAAGGATGGTATCAAGAGAAAATGCGAATGAAACTGGGCGTAGGCTTTTCTTTCCGCTTCCACAAAGGAGAGACACCGAAAGAATTTACCCCTAAAAGTAGTATAAGTGAAAGTAAACGAATAAATTTGTAACCAGTTAAAACAATTCCGAATGAAGCATTTCCTACGTTGGGTATCTCCCCTAATCCTAGGAGTAATTGAGTTCTATTTCCTGAGGCTGGCAACGGACCCTTCGCGGGGAACCGAGTGGTGGCCTGACTTCAACAACCAGCTACGTGCCCTGCTCTTGACCATATTACTTTGCTATATAGTGGATTACTGCCTCCGGAACATCTTTCATAAATACATATTCAGAAAAGAAATATCCATAGGCAAAGAGTATTCGTACATAACACTCGGACTGTTCATAACGACCAACGTTACCCTATCAATCACCTACGTGTTAGGACTCATAGAATTAGGACAACCTATAAGTGACTATATCTTAGTCAATATTATCTATGTTCCCCTCAACGTACTATACTATACAATCATCCGCAACAAGGAAATATCCAATTACTACCAGCACCAGAGCTTGCTGTTGGAAAAGCTCCGAAACGAGCAATTGGATACAGAACTCAAACTACTGAAATCCCAATATCATCCGCATTTCCTTTTCAATGCGCTGAACACCATCTATTTCCAGATAGAAGACTCCAACATGCAGGCCAAGCACTCCATTGAGCTACTTTCCGAACTGTTGCGCTATCAACTGTATGACATCAAGCAGAAAGTAACCGTAAAGCAAGAACTCGACTATCTGGAAGCATACATCCAATTTCAGCGATTACGGATGAGTGAACGACTTGTACTTACAGAGGAATACGACGAACACCTCCACACACAGGAGATTCATCCTCTCCTATTCCAGCCTCTAGTAGAAAATACCTTCAAATATGTCAGCGGAGCCTATTGGATTCACTTTTCCTTGAAAGCTATTGAAAATAAGCTTGTTTTTACAGCATGGAACTCTGTAGACCAACCGGCAATCGCCCACCGTAAAAAGAGCAGTGGCCTGGGAATTGAAAATATGAAGAAGCGCCTGCAGATTCTATATCCCGGCAGACACCTATTAAAGATATGTCCCGAAGAAAACACTTTCTTTGCAGAACTCACCATTGAACTGACACCCTATGAAAATAAAATGTGTGATAACCGACGATGAACCGATTGCACGCAAAGGATTGCGCGGTTACATTGAAAAAACAGATTTCCTGACTTTGACAGGAGAATGCGAGAACGCCCTGCAACTGAACGAGCTGTTGAAAAAAGAACAGCCAGAGTTGCTGTTTATGGACATAGAAATGCCCTACATCAACGGCATTGATTTTCTAAGCGGTATCCATAATCCTCCCAAAGTCATCATCACGTCAGCCTACGAGCAGTATGCATTGAAAGGATATGAGCTGAATGTAACCGATTATCTGCTCAAGCCCATTCCCTTCGACCGCTTTTTGAAAGCGGTGAACAGAGTGCATGAACTGCTACAGAAAGAGCAAGAATCCACTCCCGAGCCTTACCTCTTCGTAAAGACAGACAAACTGCTCAAGAAGGTGACCATCCAGGATATTCTGTTCATAGAAAGTATGGGCAACTACGTATTGATACATACTTCCTCCTCAAAGGAAATCACCTATTCTTCCCTAAAGAGTTTATTGGAATTTCTGCCCGACAACCTGTTTATACAAGTACACCGCTCCTACATTGTGCAGACAAGCAAAGTACAAGCCATAGAAGGGAATATGCTCATCATAGGGACACACAAGATACCGATAGCCCGCAACCTACGCGATGAGGTACTGAATGCCCTATTGAAGGACAAGTTGATATCCCGATAGCCTATAAGTAGTCGGTCAACCGGTACCGCCCCTTCTTCCGTGTCGTTTTTCCATACTGTATCACCTCCTGGGGACAAGCATGCAGGCACGCCATGCAGTGAATGCACTGCTTTCCCCACACCGGACGTCCATCTACCATCCTGATATTGCCTACCGGACAAGACTTTCTGCATATTCCGCAAGAGACACAGCCTTCATCTACATGAAATCCCTTGGTACCAATGGTAAAACGTACAAACAAAGGATTCACTACATACGTTTTCAACCAGGCAGCACCGCCTTCATGCACATTCCAAACCTTTTTCCGTGCAATGACATCTGCCGCAATCGAAGCAATGGCATGCCGTGCATTCTCTATCTTCTTACGGCAAAGCGCCTCATCGTCCAAGTCGAACATCGGTACGTAGGTATTGGGCATTGCAACAGACCAGGCAGCATCCAACGGAAAATGTTCCGCCAGGCGGTTCATTCCCTTTCCCATATCGTCCCCGCATGTACACACGGCATAACGGTAACAGCAGTCCGGCAACCGGAGCTGCGACAAAAAATCAATCAAGACACGGGGTGCATACCATGAGTGTACCGGAAAAACAATACCTAGTCTGTCAGCTGTCGACAGCCCTGCGGGTATCGAGCCTTGCTTAAGGCAATCAACAATGCTGACGGCAGTATCATGCATAGCCTCTGCAAGCAATTCTGCAATCCAGCGTGAGTTTCCGGTTGCGGTAAAATAAAGTATCATCGGCAATATGTTTTGCCGACAAAGGTAGTGATTTGACTTGAATTCCTTCTATTCCAGCAGCTCTTCTATGGAATAATTTTCCCAGAACGCTTTTGTAGAATGTACCAATGAACTGCCCATATAGAGCAGGAACAATGCCGCTATGACAATCATCAGGAAACTGACGAGGGCATTGTGTTTTTCTTGCTTAAGCTCAACAGAAACCATAAGAACCTCCTTTTTTGTCAGTACAAAGATAAATGCAGGATGTTTCATTTCTCCTACGCCACTATTACAAATACCTATATTTGTGCCATAAATATACAAAAAAAGGAGCAACTTTGTGCTCCTTTTTAAATGTATTTCAGTTTTTATTATTTCAGTTCGCTAACCAGCTCTTGGGGAGTGACCATTTTCTGCTCTCCGGTCTCCATGTTTTTCAATGTTACCTTACCTTCATTCATTTCATTCTCACCCACCAGGGCCACAAACGGGATGCCTTTGGAGTTCGCATACCCCATCTGTTTCTTCATCTTGCTTGCATCGGGGAAAATCTCGGCACGGATGCCTGCCGCACGCACTTCAGTCAATACATTCATTGAGAATGCGGCCTCTTTCTCACCAAAGTTGATAAACAGTAACTGAGTACCGTTCACCGCTTCTTTCGGATAAAGGTCAAGCTGGTTCAGCACATCAAAGATACGGTCTGCACCGAACGAGATACCGACACCACTGACACCGGACATACCGAATACACCCGTCAAGTTGTCATAGCGTCCTCCACCAGTAATACTGCCGATTTGCACATCCAGCGCCTTTACTTCGAAGATGGCACCGGTATAGTAATTCAAGCCACGGGCCAATGTCAAATCCAGCTCGATTTCGTTCTTCAAGCCAAGGTTCTTTAAGGTGGAAAGGATAAATTCACTTTCCTCCACGCCCTTCAGTCCGGTCTCGCTGACAGCAAGAACTTCCTTCAGAGTTGCAAGTTTCTCTTCATTACTTCCGCTCAACAAAATGATAGGTTGCAGTTTGGCGATAGCCTCGTCACTGATGCCTTTCTCTTTCAACTCGGCATTGACATTGTCCAGACCTATCTTATCCAACTTATCAATGGCCACAGTAATATCAACAATCTTGTCAGACTCACCGATGATTTCGGCAATGCCACTCAATATCTTACGGTTGTTAATCTTGATACAAACACGGATGCCGAAGCGGGTAAATACCGTATCGACAATTTGCATCAGCTCCACCTCATTCAGCAAGGAATCACTGCCTACCACATCGGCATCGCACTGATAGAACTCACGATAGCGTCCTTTTTGCGGACGGTCGGCGCGCCACACGGGCTGTATCTGATAACGTTTGAAAGGAAAAGTTATTTCATCGCGGTGCATCACCACGTAGCGGGCAAAAGGTACTGTGAGGTCATAGCGCAAACCTTTCTCGCAAAACTTGCAGGCAAGTCTCGGAGCATTACGGCTCAACAGTTCTTCATCTGTCAGTCCGGAAAAGTAATCACCGGAGTTCTGTATCTTGAACAAAAGCTTGTCGCCTTCCTCACCATACTTCCCCATCAAGGTAGAAAGCATTTCCATCGAGGGCGTTTCTATCTGCTGAAAACCATAGAGATGATACACCTCACGAATCGTATTGAATATATAGTTACGCTTCGCCATTTCTACGGGCGAGAAGTCACGGGTTCCTTTCGGAATACTTGGTTTTGCTGCCATAATCAGTTCAATTATTTTAAAAATCGGACGACAAAGTTACAGTATTTTATTGATTAAGAAAAGAGAATGTTTACCTTTGTATCATTACCGTCGCATAAAAACGACCAAAACAAACTTCAAACTTACACATTTATGAAAGAGAGACTGATTTTATTCTGCATGTTGTTGCTATGCGGCATCGGTGTTAGCCGGGCACAATCCGGCAACGCCAAAGACTTCGACCAAAAAGAAGAAGCCATCGTACAAAAGCTGCAACAAGCCGTCAATGAGAAAAACTATAAAGAAGCCGAAAAGAACGGTAAGGCTTTGATAACTCTGTTCAAAGAACAAGACGAGAACACTCAGAAAAAGTACAGCTGGCTCATACAGTCCTATTACTACAATTTAGCCTGCTTCCAATCCTTGTTAAAGAAAAAAGGTGAAGCCATCAAAAATTTAGAACTGGCCTACGACAATGGATTTCAAGATTACAACCACATGATGAATGATACCGACTTAGACAACCTGCGCAGCGATAAACGGTTCAAGGCAGTGCTTGCCAAAGTGAAGAAAGTGGGTGACTACCTCGACATACTTCAAAAAACACCGGGATACACCCACAATGAGCGCCCTGATACACTCCCCCGCTTCGAATACATCAATCCCAACAACAAGTATTTAGTAGAGGTACGCCAATACTTCAAGTTGGACAGTGTGGCAGGCGCAGGCGACGAACTATCAAAAATAAAGAACATACTGACTTATATACACAATACCATAAAACATGACGGAAACCATGAAAGTCCGGCAGGCAGCAACATCATAAAATGGGCAGAAGCTTGCAAAGGCGGTGCGCGAGGTCTGCATTGCGGAGGTCTTGCCCATGTACTGAAGGATTGTTATCTGTCCATGGGATTTAAGGCACGCCACATCAGCGGATTACCCCAAAAATACATTGGCGAATGCCATTCCATTAACGTAGTTTATTCCAATACCTTGGATAAATGGATATGGGTAGACCCCACCAACAATGCCTGGGTGATGGATGAAAACGGCATCATGCTAAGCGTGCAAGAAGTGCGCGAACGTCTGCGAGACGGTCGTCCGGTAATCCTAAATGAAGAAGCCAACTGGAATAACCAGCAGAAGATTACCAAAGAATATTATTTAGACAGCTATATGGCCAAGAATCTCTATAGCATAAAAGCAGACGATGTACTGCTTTGCCCCTCAGACCCTAATGCAGAAAACTTCTTCCAAGCCAAGTACGTGGTCAATGACGATGCCTGGTTCTGGCAGTCGCCCTATCAGGAATAAAAAAACAGATGATACATCCGGCAGAGACACATCATCTATTTAAAGCAAACAGACCATCTGTTTCGGATGAACAGATGGTCTGTTTTTTATGTCTGCATCATGTGTTTAATCTCTGCGTCCCAGGAATATCATGATATAATAAATCAAGGTAGCAAGCGAACCGAGAGCAGCCACTACATACGTATAGGCAGCCGAGCGGAGTGCATCTTCCGCTTGCGCATGATTATATGAATTCGTAATGCCGGAATTGCTAAGCCATACCAGCGCACGCTTACTTGCATTGATTTCCACCGGCAAGGTGATGAAGCTGAATAAAGTTGTCAATGCAAACAGTATAATGCCCGCCAGCAACAGTTGCGGAAAGGAGTTCAGCATCAAGATACCTGCCAGCAGCAACCACGTCATCCACTGTGAGGCAAAAGAGACTACCGGCACCAGTTTGCTGCGCATTGTCAACGGAGCGTATGCGCGTGCATGCTGCACGGCGTGACCACATTCGTGGGCTGCAACGGCAGCAGCCATGATGCTGTTACTGCTATAAACACTCTCACTCAGGTTTACTGTCTTATTGGCAGGATTATAATGGTCGGTCAGATGTCCGGGAGTATGCGTCACGGTCACATCGTAAATGCCATTGTCGTGCAGCATCTTCAAAGCAACGTCCGCTCCCGTCATTCCGTTGCCGGTAGGGATTTTAGAGTACTTCTTGAACTTGTTCTGAAGATTCATCTGTACCAGCCAGCTAACGGCGGCAATACCGATAAAAATAATCCATATCATTCCTGTTCCCATAATTTTCTTTCTTTAAATTGTGAATAAATCAGTCGTTTCTTATTGTATAACAAATAGTCTGCCAAAAATAAAAGGAAACGGTGAGCAATGCCAGCGTTTCCTTTATCTTTTAGGAAGAATTAAAGATTTCTGATTTATAATTTATTTTTCAATCTCCACCTCTATCACTTTATCAATATCCGTCGGAACCTCCGGCAAGTAGAGCATCACCCCTCCTTCACACTTACGGAACTTCACTGGAAGACGGTCGGCATACCCCACTGCCTTCCTCACTTTCTTGCCTTCCAACGGCAGGAAGAGAGCCTTATCCTGCAATTCGAGAATATGCACGTATAATTTATTTTCTCTTTGTGTAGTGACTCCCCAAGGATGCGGAGCAATGCAGCCGCCACGGGTTCCGTAGATGGTTTCACCGTATACCTTCATCCATTCCCCTACTTCTGCCAGACGCTCCAATGCAACAGCAGGCAGCTCACCGTCCGGCTGAGGACCGATATTCATCAGCAGATTGGCATCTTTACCCGCAGCCTTCACCAGGTAATGTATCAGCGTTTTGGTGGATTTATAATCCTGGTCCGTAATCTTATATCCCCACATTCCATTCATCGTCTCGCAGGTTTCAAGGGGCAAGGCGCTGATATCCTGCCCGGAAAGACCGGCACGGTTCTCTCCCGGCAGGTCGCGCTCGAATATCTGGATGTCCTCGCCGGCAAACGGTGCTTGATGATGGTTGTTCCCAACCAAGCAAGCCGGTTGCAGGCGGTGTATCATGGCATATTGCCCGGGCAGTTGCCAGTCAAAATCCGGATTCTGGTCCTGGTCCCACCAGCCATCAAACCAAATGGCACCTATTTTTCCATAATTGGTGAGCAACTCGGTCAGCTGGTTGTTCATGAATTTATAGTAGCTGTTCCAGTCGCCCTTCGGATTCGGTCGTCCCGTTCCACGTCCGGTGCGTCCCCACGGAGCATCCTCGCGATACCAGTCGATGTGCGAATAGTAGAGATGCAGACGAATACCTTGCTTGTGGCACTCGTCTGCCAATTCTTTCAGAATATCCCGCTTAAAAGGGGTAGCATCCACAATATTGTAATCGGAAAAGCGTGTGTGGAACATAGAAAAGCCATCGTGATGCCGGGATGTAAAGCAGATATACTTTGCCCCGGACGCCTTAATGGCTGACACCCATCTGGCAGCATCGAATTTGGCAGGATAGAAACCTCCCGCCAGTTTGGCATACTCCTTATAATTAAGGTTCTTGTTCGTCATGGTCCATTCTCCGGTAGCCAGCATACTGTATATCCCCCAATGCAGGAAGATACCGAAGCGATTGTCCCGAAACTCCTGACGGGATTTCAGGTTCTCCTCCGTCGGCTGGTAAGTCTGCGACTGTGCGGAGCACACAAGAAGAAACAACAGTAAAAAAGACAAAAGACGTGTTTTCATGGCAATAAATAAAAAAGGCACGGATTATCCGGACACCCACGGTTCTTCAGATGAAGCCGCGAAATCCGTGTAATCCGTGTCTAAGGTTATCTGTTTGTTTTATTATTCCTCTGTATACCGTTCGATGGTCTGCTCACGGTCCGGTCCCAGAGAAACAATCTTGATGGGCACACCAAGCTGTTCTTCCAGGAATGACAAATATGCATTGAATTCTTCCGGGAACTCATCTTCACTCTGCATCTTGGTCATATCCGTCTGCCAACCGGGTAGCTCTACATAAACCGGTTCAACAGTCTCATTGATATCGAACGGGAAGTAATCAATCTCTTCCTCATCCATCTTGTAAGCTACACAAGCCTTAATGGTTTCAAAAGAATCGAGCACATCGCTCTTCATCATAATCAGTTTGGTAACCCCGTCTACCATAATGGCATATTTCAATGCTACCAGGTCAATCCAACCACAACGGCGCTTACGTCCTGTCACAGAACCGAACTCATGACCCAGTGTGCAAATCTGGTCACCGGTCTTGTCGAATAATTCCGTCGGGAACGGACCGGCACCTACGCGCGTACAATAGGCTTTGAAAATCCCATATACCTCACCAATCTTGTTGGGAGCAATACCCAGACCGGTACAAGCACCTGCACAAACCGTATTGGAAGACGTTACAAACGGATAAGAACCGAAATCAATGTCCAACATTGTCCCCTGCGCACCTTCGCACAATACAGACTTGCCGGCAGCCAGCAGATTGTTCATCTCGTGTTCGCTATCCACCAACTGGAATTGTTTCAAGTATTCGATACCTTCGAACCATGCCTTCTCCATTTCGGTAATGTCATACTCATAGTTCAAGCCTTTCAAGATTTGCTCATGACGGGCCTTGGCCGCTGCATACTTCTTGTCAAAGTCATGCAGAATGTCGCCTACACGCACACCGTTACGGCTGATTTTATCCGTGTAAGTCGGTCCGATGCCTTTTCCGGTCGTTCCTACCTTTGCATCGCCTTTGGCTGCTTCGTATGCAGCATCCAGTATGCGGTGAGTCGGCAGAATGAGGTGTGCTTTCTTGGAAATGTGCAAGCGTTCCTTCAAGTTATGGCCGGACGCTTCCAATGATTCGGCTTCCGCTTTGAAGAGAGCCGGGTCAAGCACCACTCCGTTACCGATGATATTCACCTTGTCTCCCTGGAATATTCCAGACGGAATGGAACGGAGCACATACTTCTGCCCTTCAAACTCGAGTGTATGTCCGGCATTCGGTCCACCCTGGAAACGAGCTACGACATCGTATCTCGGAGTTAACACATCAACGACTTTGCCTTTGCCTTCGTCGCCCCATTGTAATCCTAATAATACGTCTACTTTCATTTTTCTTTTTTATGGTTATTATTCTTTTTCTTCCGTTTATTGGCCCGGTCACACTTGCTGCACAACCCATACATATATAAGGAATAGTGCGTAAGATTAAAACGGCTCAGTTTGGTATTCTCAATGGCATGTTGCAACTCCTCGTTCTGAAACTCGGTCACCTTTCCGCACTGGGTGCATATCTGGTGATGGTGCGTATCGCGATTATAAGATTTTTCGTATTGGGAAGAGTTGCCGAACTGATGCTTGATGACCAGACGAGCATTTATAAGCAAAATGATGGTATTGTAAAGCGTTGCACGGCTGACGCGGAAGTTCTCCTGGTCGGCCATCAGTGAATAGAGCGTGTCGATATCAAAATGACCGTCTATGGAGTAAATGGTGTCAAGTATAGCATAACGTTCGGGAGTCTTCCGATGCCCGTTCGCATTCAGATATTCAGTGAATATCTGCCTAACTGTATCTTTCACATTCTGACTTTCCATTTGACGGCGCAGTTTTACAGCCAACAAAGTTAATCCTTTTTTGTGGAAAGCAAACGAGAAAGAGATAAAAATTGCGATAAGGGAAATATTCCCTTACCGCATCAGTCTCTATAACCATAGAACTAATCTAACAAACCTCCTCTTTTACAAGATTGTATAGTAATTGTTCTACATCAGAAGAAGAATTGTCCATACCCTCCACTCTGCGGCAAACTTGAAAAGAATTTTCCTCATTTTGCTGCATAAAGCGGCGGATAGCAGTCATGGCTGCATTGCGTACATGATAGGAGCCCGACAAAAAAGCCGTTATTGCCTGGTCGAGGAACTCATTTTCAACCCGTTCGTTCATATCCCCTTTCTTCATCAATAGACGGGCTATGGTGAGGAAGCCGCAAACCTGCGTGTATTCGTCC
>OGYM01002519.1_pt1 | contig 11940 bp, 11 predicted proteins | sample 1576491 | NCBI WGS metagenome assembly OGYM01 (sample SAMEA3541515, study PRJEB24748) | human gut metagenome | biome: human gut; feature: human-associated habitat; material: faeces | place: China | collected 2012 | reverse complement strand
AAGCACGCCATGCACTTCCGCACAAGTAACCGCGTACAATCATTTCTACAGGAAACTATCCTATGCGCGCAACCTAAAGTGTGGCTAAAGCGCCCCCGCCGAGCGGCTTTAGGCCTGCTTTAGGCCGGCGGGTTATGCTGTCGCCATAGAAAGGCAGGCGCAGGCCTGCGGGAAACGGATACTTTAATGACAGGGAGGTCATTTTATGAAAAAAAGATTACTGCCGCTCCTCTGCGCGTCGGAGCTGGCACTGGCGCTCACCGCTTGCGGCGCGCAGCAGACGACGCAGACCGATATCGCGGACGCGGTCGTGCTGACATTTACGGATAGCGGCATCACCGCACAGGATGGGACCGCGGGCTATGAGATCGACGGCACGGCCCTCACCATCACGGAAAGTGGCACCTACGCCGTCTCCGGCAGCTGCGCGGACGGGACGATTCAAATTAAGAAGGGGACCACGGGCGTTACGCTTATTCTGAACGGCCTCGACCTCACGAGCGGGGACAGCGCCGCCATTACCTGCGGCAAGTCCGGCGAGGTGACGATCCTTGCGGCCGACGGCACGCAGAACGCGCTGAGCGACACGGAGCAGAACAACGACGACAATTATCCCGATAACAGCGATGCCGAAAACGCTGTTATCAAGTGCAAGGACGGCTCGACCGTCACGCTCGGCGGCACGGGAGCGCTGACGGTCACCGCCAACGGCAAAAACGGCATCAAATCCGGCGCGACGACGGATGAGGACGGCGAAGCGTCGCTGACCATCCGCGATTTGACGCTGAATATCGATGCACCCGTCAACGACGCCATCAACGCCGAGCAGCTTTTGAACGTCGAGAGCGGCACGCTGACCATCGACGCCGCGGATGACGCCATTCACTGCGACTTGGTGCTGAACATCGGTGCGGACGGCACGGACGGCCCCACGATCGACATCACGAATTGCTACGAGGGCCTTGAGGGCGCGGAGCTGAACGTTTGCTCCGGTGATATTACGATCAACGCCTCGGACGACTGCCTGAATGCGGCAAATTCCGACCTGAGGGACTATGACTTCACGATGACGATCTCCGGCGGCACGATCGACGCCTATTCCTCCGGCGGCGACGGCTTTGACTCCAACGGCGAGCTGACCATCACTGGTGGTACAGTCGTTGTGTGGACGGCCAACACGGCGGACAACGAGCCGCAGGACGCCGACGGCACCATCACCGTTTCGGGCGGCACGGTGCTCGCCGCGGGCGGCAGCAGCGGCATGGGCATGAACCTGGAGGCCGCGCAGCCCGGCGTTATTTACGGCTCAACGGGCTTTGGCAGCATGCCGGGCAGTACGCAGAGCAGCCTGATCGCCGCGGACGCGGATTTCACGATTGAAGACGCCGACGGCAATGCTGTGTACAGCGGCACAGCCAGATGCGGTGCGAACTTCATCCTCTTCTCGTCTGCCGATGTGGTGGCGGACAGTGCGTATACCCTCGAGGCGGGCGACAGCTCCACCGAAGGGACCGCGCAGAGCGGGACAGTTTCCACCGGCATGGGCATGGGCATGGGCATGGGCATGGGCGGCGGCTTCCCCGGCGGCGGACAGAAGCCAGACGGTGAACCGCCCGAGGGCTTTGACGGTCAGATGCCAAACGGCGAGAAGCCAGAGCTTCCCGACGGGGAAGTGCCCGAAATGCCCAGCGGCGAGCGCCCCACACCGCCCAGCGGGCAGGGAAGCCCCACTGACGGCAACACCCCAGCGGGCGACAGTACCTCCGATACCACTCCAACTGCCTAATGGCAGAGATAAAGAAAAGCAGACGGCTCGCGCAGGCCGTCTGCTTTTTGCTGTCTGTTCGGTTTTACATCGTCTCAAAACCGACGATCACGCCGCCGCGCTCGGCATAGTAGCTGCAAAGACCACGGCAGGGACGGATCTCAATGTCTGCTTCGGGAAAGTGCCCGCGCAGCGAAGCGGCGAGCGCCCCAGCCGCCTCTGGATTTTCAGCGTGGTGGATGCGCACCTTGCCGCCGTGGTAGTCAGCTTCCAGAAGCTTCTGTACCATCGCCGCGCACGTCTTTTTTTCGCCGCGGCATTTTTCAACGGGCTGGATCGTGCCCTCAAGATTTGCGGTGGCGAGGATCTGAATGCCGAGAATGCCGATGGCGCCCGCGGCGATTTTGCTGACGCGGCCGTTTTGCGCCAGATTGTGCAGGGACTTAAGACTGAAGAAGAGGTGCGTGGTGGCAAGATATTCCTGCGCCTTTTCGCAGACCACATCGAAGGGGAGGCCCTTGGCGTGCAGCTCTGCGAGCTTCTCTGCGAGCAACTGCATCTCCGGTCCCGTGCTCAGCGTGTCAAAGATGTGAATTTTGACCTCGGGATGCGACTGGAGATACATGTCGCGCGCGGCCATGGCCGAGGCACAGGTGCCGGACAGGCTGCTTGTGATGGTAATGACGAAAATCTCATCCGCGCCCTCGAACGCCTTGAGCCAGCCGTCGAGGCTGGGGCAGGCCGTGCCGGATTTGCCGTTGTGGGCCGCGAGATAGTCGAGCAGCTCGTGCGTGTCGAGCGTTTCATCGTCCACGAAGTCGCGCTTGCCGGCGCGGATGGTCATGGGCACGCTCTGATAGGTTACGCCCTCCAGCATCGTGAGGTTGGCAGAGGAGTCGGCAATCAGTTTCATCATGGGGAAGCCTCCAAAAAAATAATCGGTTATTCAAAAACCTGTTGTCAGGTGAAATTATCTTTGACTACAATACAACGATTTTCAATAACTGTCAATCGGTTTTTGGAAAACTTATTGACATTTTTTTAACCACAGTTTAAGATGATGAAAACGCAGTTTGAACGGAGGAGCAGCTATGGACGAAAATATGCGCAGCCGTCTGGCGGAGTCTGTCCGAAGCTTTCATATCCCGCGGCTCGGGGAGATCCCTGACGTGGGGCTGTATCTCGAACAGGTGACGCGTTATGTCAATCAATCTATCACGGGATGCGGGCTCAGTCCCATCACGGCCTCGATGGTCAGCAATTATGTTAAGCAGAAGATCATCCCCGGGCCAGAGAAAAAGGCCTACGGCGCGGAGAGCATTGCGTACCTCATCTTTGTCTCGTGCATCAAGAGCGTCGTCGCGATGGACGACATCCGCGCGCTGATCGGCATTCAGCACGAGACCTACGATCTGCCGACCGCTTATCACTACTTCTGCGAGGAATTTGAAAATCTCATCCGCTATGTCTTCGGCGCGAGCGACCATCTTGCAAGCGTCGGACAGGACGAGTCGGATGAAAAGGAACTGCTGCGCTCGGCACTTTTAAGCGTGACGCACAAGCTCTATCTCGACGCCTATCTGCGGTTGCTGAGGCAAGACGCGGAGCGCGCACAAAAGGAAACAGAGGAAGCGCAATGACCGTTGAACAGTTTGCCATGGCCTACGGCGCGGAGCAGGACCGTCTGCGCGCCCTGCTGCCGGAGGGCTTTGCCTCGCTACGGCCGGTGCTGCGCATCAACGCGGAGGTGCGCGACGGCAAAACGGGGGCTCTCGAGTTCATCACTGCCGCGGAAAAAGCCGACAATCACGGCTGGGTCAACATCGGCCGCTGGGACGATGTTCCCTTTACGAAGGACGACAAAAAGACGACCTTCACGCTGCCGGAGCTGACGATCTCGTTCACCGGCGTCGGCATCGAGGGCGACTGCCCTGTGGAAAAGGACAACGTAGGCTGCTATTACTTGAAAGACGGTACGTTTACGTTCGTGCCCGCGGAGAAGATCACAGCAAACAAGGAATTCTGCGACTGTGAATTCGCCTGGCGCTTTGCAGGCGGCGCGCACGGTGTCAGCCTTGGCAAAACGCTGCCCGCCATCCCCGAAGAGGAGACGACGCACTATGAAAAGGCGGCTTTCACGGTCGAAAATGCCGCCGTCATCCCCTGCATGCAGGTGTTGGGGGCCTATCGCGTGACGTTCGAGCGCTGATTTTTGAAAAAGGGCTTGCATTTTTGCCCGCGCTTTGCTATACTGCGCAGTCGGGAATGAGGTTCTCCCACGGCACTGCCGAAACCGCTTTTTTGAGCTGATGACTTCTGTGATTTTGAACGGTCACAGGGGGCATCAGCTTTTTTGTGTCCGGAGGAGGAAATTTATGTTAACTTCACTCGCACTCGTCTTTTTGGTTGGCCTTGCGCTGGCCGCGCTGTGTCAGAAGCTGAAGCTGCCGCGCATCATCGGCATGCTGGCGACGGGCATGGGCGCGGTGCTCGCGGCGGTGTCGCCCGCGGTCGTCGTGCCGCGCATGGTGCAGCTGATGGAAAGCGGCCGCGGAACGGACAAGAGCATCCCGCAGATGATCCTGGCCGGCGCATCGTGCGACGATATCTTCGTCATTGTGCTGTTTACAACGTTTCTGCACACGGCGCAGGGCGGCAGCGCCAACGCCGCGGACTTTTTGAGCATCCCTGCGTCGATCGTGCTCGGCGTTGCGCTGGGTGCGCTTGTCGGGTGGTTGCTCAGCCGCTTTTTCGAGACTGCCTATGCCCGATCGCACTGCATCCGCAACAGCATGAAGGTCATCATCGTGCTGGGGGTCTCGCTGCTGCTCGTCGCGGCGGAGGGCTGGCTCGAGGGCATCGTGCCCGTGTCGGGTCTGCTCGCGGTCGTCAGCATGGCGTGCTTACTTAAGATGAAGTGCACGCCGTTCGTTGCCAAGCGGCTCTCTGAAAAATTCGGCAAGCTCTGGCTGGCGGCGGAGGTCATTTTGTTCGTCCTCGTCGGAGCGGCGGTCGATATCCGCTATATGGCGGGCGTGGGCCTTGCGGCGGTCGGCATGATCTTCTCGGCGCTCATTTTCCGCGCCGTGGGTGTGTGCCTTTGCCTTGTCAGAACGCCGCTCACGGCGAAAGAGAGGCTTTACTGCGTGTTTGCCTATCTTCCCAAGGCGACGGTGCAGGCGGCCATCGGCTCGGTGCCGCTTGCGGCGGGGCTGCCCTGCGGCAGCATCGTGCTGTCGGTCGCGGTGCTCGGCATCGTCATCACCGCGCCGCTCGGGGCGTTTTTGATGGACACGAGCGCGCCGAAGCTGCTGAGTAAAGCGGAGGAATAAAGAAAAGGACTTGGACGCTTTCGTCCAAGTCCTTTTCTGTTTTTATCAAGTGCTCACACGTCGAGCGCCATATTTGTGCGCTCCATCACCACCACGAGGATGGGAATGAGGATGAGCTGCAAGATGATGCCGGGGATGGCCGTCGTCACCGCGCCGGAGAGGAAGAGGGCGAGGCTGAACTCCGTGCCCTGAAGGCCCGCGAGCAGGAACTTCACAAGGCCCCACACAAGGCGGCCCGCGACCATCGCGGAGATGAGCGAGGCATAGATGCGCCAGCCCGTTTTCGGCAGCCTGCGGTACAGAAGACCGGCGATGGCGCCGTAGGTCGCCATTTCAAACGCCATGGGAATAGCGATCCAGATCGGCGGCATGCCGGACATCGAGCGCAGCAGCGGGGAGATAAAGCCGACTGCGAGTCCCCACGGCCAGCCACACATGAAGCCGCACAGCAGCGCGGGCAGGTGCATGGGGCAGAGCATGGAGCCGATCTCGGGGATCTGGCCGGTCAAAAACGGCAGGACCATCGCAAGGGCGAGGTAGAGCGCGGAATAGGTGAGCTTTCTCACAGGGGAAGCGGTACGGGCAGTTGCAGTGGCAGCGTTGTTCATGGTTTGTTCTCCATTCCTTCGAGCAGCGAACGGATGTGCGCCATGGCGTCGTCCAGAATAGCGGAGGACTTTTTGTCCACGCCCGCGACATACGTGCTGCATAGATTCATCGGGATGAGCACACGGTAGGCATTGCTCGACGCGACGGCGTTTGCCATGGCGGGGGAGATCTCGCCCATCAGCGCATCGGCGATCGCGATGCCGATGGGGCCGACGATGATCTGCGCGCTGCGGCAGGCCACGATGACGGGGTTTTCGCCCGTGGCCACGCGGTCAGCGCCCGCGCGGCGCATCACGTCGGAAGCGGCGCTGTTCGTACCGACCGCCATGATCTCGAGGTGCGGGAAGGACTTTTTGATGTTCTCGACCAAAGTTTTGCCGAGCTTTCCGCCCTGGCCGTCGATGACAAGGATCGTCACGGTGTTCTCATCCTCTCTTGCGTCTTGTTTTCTGCGCGAAAACCCTTGAAAAGACAAAGAAAAGGCATCAATATTCCCCTTGCAGGGAGATTGATACCTTGGTGATACCTCGTTTGCTTTCAGGGAACGCGCGGAAGAAAAGTCAGCTTGTGCCAACGCTGCCGGCTTATGCCGACGCGGGAATTTTATCAAAAAAGCGCAGGGCTGTCAATCCCTTGCCCCTTGCGAAAGGGGCGAAAAAGCGCTATGATAAACGAAACTTTTTGGTAAAGGAACCCCGCCGCTATGACGAATTTTACCGATATTCGCGACTCTCTGCGCGCCCACTGCGCGCGCTATCCAGAGCTGGCGCTTCAGGACATCTTCAAGGCGCTCTATCAGAGCGCCTTTGGCTGCGAGCATCTGATTGCCGACCCGTCCGCCGCCGCAGACTACATCCGCGCCGAAGCGGCGCGAAGCGGTGACCGTATCTCCGAGCTCGTCGAGCTGCTCGGCGGCGACTACTGCCGTGTGCACCTCGGCATTTTGCAGGACGGCTTGAGCGCGGAGACGTTTGCGCGGCTCTTCGCCCTCTCAGCGCGGCACGAGGAGTGCGGGCGCGAAAAGCTCGAAGCGATGCTCACCGCCTTGCAGACAATGGCCGACGCGGGCGAGCTGCCGTTTTCTGCGCAGGAGACGGCGGAAGCTGTTGAGAGGTGGCGCAAGGACGGCTTTCCGCCGCTGCACCACTCCGAGATATTTCGGCAGAATTACGCGCCCGCGTACCGCGTCCTGCGGCGCGACTTCGCCCGCGCGCTGCCGCTGTTTGCGCGCATCGACCGCCTGATGGCGGAAAGAAGCCGCGTGCTCGTCGCCATCGAGGGCGGCAGCGCCAGCGGCAAGACGACGCTCGGCGAGCTGCTGCAAAATGTTTACGGCTGCCCTGTCTTCCACATGGACGACTTTTTCCTCCGCCCCGAGCAGCGCACGGAGGCGCGCTTCACGCAGCCCGGCGGCAACGTCGACCGCGAGCGCTTTTTGGAAGAGGTGCTGATCCCTCTGCGCGAGGGAAGACCCGTCGACTACCGCCGCTTCGACTGCGCGACGTTTACCATCGCCCCGCCGCAGCGGATCGAGGCGGGAACACTCAACATTGTCGAGGGCGCGTACTCCATGCACCCCAACCTTGCGCCGTACTACGATCTATCCGTTTTTCTGCCGATTTCGGCAGAAAAACAGCGCGAGCGCATCCTCAAACGGAATGCGCCCGCGCATGCAAAGCAGTTTTTCGACCGCTGGATCCCTTTCGAGCAGCGCTATTTCGACGCGCTCGACGTGCAGGATCGCTGCGATCTCATCCTTTCGGCGGACGATTAAATGAGCGTGCCGCTCGGCGCGATGCCGAGCACATATTCGACCGCAATCGCCACAAGAACGACCAGCAGCGAAATGATGAAGCCGTGAAGCATCGGCTTTGCGCCAGACTTGCACAGCGCCGCGAAGTTCGTATTGAGGCCGATGGCGGCGAGCGCCGCGACCATCAGGAACTTGCTGATACTCTTGAGCGTTGTAGCGAGGCCCACGGGAATGACGCCGACGCTGCACAGAATCGACATCGCGAGGAAGCCGAGAATGAACCACGGGAACACCGACTTCATATTGACCTTGACGCCATGGTCGCCGCTTTGTGCGGCGGCCTTTTTCTTGAGGTGCACGCTGATGGCGGCGAAGACCAGCACCGTCGGGATGATGGCGAGTGTGCGCGTCAGCTTGACCATCGTGGCAAAGTCGCCGGCGGCTTCGCTGAAGGCGTAGCCCGTGGCGACGACGCTCGACGTGTCGTTGACCGCCGTGCCGGCCCACAGGCCGAACGCCGCGTCGGAAAGGCCCATCGCGCGGCCGAGCAGCGGGAACACGACGACCATGATCGTGTCAAAGAGGAACGTTGCCGACATGCCGTAGGCGATGTCCATGTCCGTTGCCTCGATGACCGGCGCGATGGCGGCGATGGCGCTGCCGCCGCAGATGCCCGTGCCCGCGAAAGGTGAGAAATACACCGAGTCCCATAAGTCCCCAGATTATACCCTGAGCAATATTACCCGGAAGTGCGGATAAAAAGCTCATAGGATTAAGAGAACCGAAGTAGTTTGCTAAAAAATCCATAAAAACCACCTATACATAAAATATCGGGGTGTCGCTTGCACGGCACCCCTGCCAATATTATTTTTCAGAATATGAATTATTCTGCTTTGATTTCTGTGTAACCGTCGGGAACTTTGATTCCGTATGTGTCACAACGATCTTTGATATATTCTTTTGTTACATTCGGAGCAGCCTCAACCTTCATCTTTGTGATGTCCTCGCCATTTACAAGAATGTTGTAAGCCATTTCGCCTGTTTTTCTGCCGAGTTCGTCATAGCTGATTGAAAGTGTTGCAACACCGCAGCCCTTGCAGATGCCTTCTTCGCCGGCAACAATAGGAGTTTTTGCGGCTGTGGTAATTATAAATCTGGCTGTTTCATTGTTTGTAGCCTTGTTCTTTGTTCCTTCCATGATTGACAAGATTAAGTTGGAGAAGAAAAAGACGAAGAAGCACAGACGCACTTGGATGAAGCGTTTTGCGGTTTATTTTACTCGCTTCTATCAGGGATTTATTTATTACTTGTGCCGCTTTAGGGTGCCGGCCTGTATTTTATTGGTATTGGGCTTTGGCCTGCCTGTCTTTATGTTGCCCGATAAGATGGAAGGGGAGGGGACATTTGCGGAATATTATAATAAGGTATTCGGCAACTCCACTTATAAAGAGAAAGTAAAACCGATAGTCGACAAGGCATTGGGAGGCAGTTTGCGTCTGTTTGTCGAGAAAGTATACGAAGGCAGTTACTTTAATCGTGACGAGGGAGAAGTGGTATTGTATGTAAATGCCAATCTGCCTAACGGAAGTACATTGGAGCAAATGAATGCATTGGTCAAGAAGATGGAAACTTACTTGAGCGATTTTAAGGAAATCAGGCAGTTCCAGACAGCTATATATAGCGCACGGCAGGCAAACTTACAGATTTACTTTACGAAAGAAGTGGAACACAGTGGCTTCCCTTATACATTGAAGTCTAATATTATCAGTAAAGCTTTGACGCTGGGAGGAGGAAGCTGGGGAGTATATGGTTTGCAAGACCAGGGCTTCAACAATGATGTGCGCGAGAGTGCCGGAAGTTTCCGGGTGAAGATGTATGGTTATAATTATGATGAGTTGGCTTATTGGGGAGACCGTTTGAAAGAGAAACTTTTGGAGCATCGTCGAATAAAAGAGGTTATTATCAATTCTGAATTCTCATGGTGGAAGGATGATTACAGCGAATTCTACCTTGACTTGAACAGGGAAAGGATGGCCAAGGAGAATATTACGGCTACACAGTTATTCAATGCTTTGGGACCTGTGTTCGGGCGTGATATTTATTGCGGAAGTGTTTTGTTTGAAAATCAGGCTGAATGGCTGAAGCTGTCTTCCATGCAAGGGCAGCAATATGATGTGTGGGGGCTGGTAAATGTTCCTTTGATGATAAACGGACACTCTTATAAATTAGCTGATTTTGCAACGGTAGAGAAAGGACAGTCTCCGCAGAAGGTGGCAAAAGAAAATCAGCAGTATCGTTTGTGTTTGCAATATGAGTATATAGGTTCTTCCGAGCAGGGAAGAAAGTTGTTGAAGAAGGATTTGGAAGCCTTTAATAAGATATTGCCGATGGGATATACGGCAGAGGATGAGCAGGAACGGTGGTCATGGGGGAAGAAGGATAATGCACAATATGCATTGCTCTTGATTGTGATTGCAATCATTTTCTTTACCACCGGCATTTTGTTTAATTCGCTCAAACAACCGTTGGCTATTATTTTTGTGATTCCTATTTCGTATATTGGTGTGTTCTTGACTTTCTATCTTTTTGGCTTAAACTTCGACCAGGGTGGTTTTGCATCTTTCGTATTGTTATGCGGTATAACGGTAAATGCAAGTATTTATATATTGAATGAGTATAACTCCATCCGCAAACGTTATCCGCTGCTTTCGGACGTGCAAGCGTATACTAAAGCATGGAATTCAAAGATTATTCCTATTTTCCTGACTGTTGTGTCTACTATTTTGGGATTTATTCCTTTCATGATAGGTCAGGGAAAAGAGGCCTTTTGGTTTCCGTTAGCAGCCGGAACGATTGGAGGACTGATTGCTTCTATATTGGGCATTTTCATGTTTTTGCCTATATTCTCTTTGAAGAAACAGAAAAAAGAATGAAGTCTGAATAAAATGAAGAAATAAAAATAATATTGTATGGTTGTTGCAATTCATTACTTATTGTAGAATAAGAGACGTAATGCCTTCTTCTTATATTTAGCGTTAATAAATTTTACCCACTTCAAACACATACGTCTGCACGGAACTATACATACGTTCGCATGGGGCTACACATACGTATGTGTAGGGCTATACATACGTATGCATGTAGTTATGCATACGTCCGTGTGGCACAACGAATCGGAAAGAAGATTAGTATGAAATTATTTGGTGGTATTATCGGGTAGTTGTAATATTGTATGCGTTTAAGCTTATTATAAAAAAACAAAAGTTATGTATATGGTAGAGAAGAGCGGCAAGTTGTTATGTCGTATAGTTCTTATTATGTTGTTGTTCGTCCTGTGTTTTTGTGCATCTTGTGGTCATAAAGAGGCAAGATATGCATTGGATATGGCAGAAAAACGAATGTGGGATGAACCGGATTCTGCTTTAAAAGTATTGGAGTCTATCGTTATGCCGGAAGATTTGGAGGGAAAAGAGCTGGCAGATTATGCATTGTTGTTGACACAAGCGCAATATCGTTCCAATATTGTCGCTACTTCGGATTCATTGATTAATATCGCTGTCGGGTATTATCAGGATAAAGATGTGGAAAAAAGAACGGCCTCATTATTATATAAAGGAGGAGTATTAAAAGATATGGGTAAAGATGAAGAGGCTATGTTGGTCTATAAAGAAGCGGAAAGTTATATTCCAAGAATAAAAGATAATAGGATTGTGACATTAATTTACATGGGATTGGGGTATTTGAATCAAAAGAATAGAAACTATGCTTTATCAATCGATTATTTTAAGAAGTCTGTAGCGGTTAACATTGTTCCAAAGCAGGTATTGTCATGGAAAGTAAGCAGTATAATGAATCTTGCTAATATATCATATTATTGGGGAAATAGAGATGATGCTGATTTGTATTATTCTCAATTATTGGATATGGTACCTTTGGTCGATTCTATGCTTCAGACAAAAATATATTATAATTATGGAATCTATAAAAGTAAGGAAAAAGAATGGGCGGAAGCTGAGAAGTATGTGCGTAAGGCGTTAGATAATGCGTCGGGAGACGTATCATATAGAGCTATGCTTTTATTAGCCAATTTATATAGCCGGACAGGACGTGACGGGGAAGTTGATAGCTTGTGTCAGTATGCGTTAAAAACATCGGAGCCGGCAGTAAAGGCTCGCATTTATTATTTCTTGTATGAGGAAAATGTGGCAAGAAAGGAATACGAAGATGCTGTTACCTATTTATCGCATTATGTATTATTGTCGGATACTTTGCGTTCTCAAATAAATCGGTCTGAATATTTGGAAATACAAAAGAAATATGATCAATTAAATCCTGTACATCAAAATATAATAAACGAAACAATCGATGCATATTTGTGTAAAGAAAATAAAGGTACGATAATAAGTTGAAATGCCATTTAGCCCTTAAAGCTGAATGGCATTTTTTATTTGACAAAAAAGTGTGGTAAATTCGCCACATAG
>OGYM01002514.1_pt1 | contig 11955 bp, 17 predicted proteins | sample 1576491 | NCBI WGS metagenome assembly OGYM01 (sample SAMEA3541515, study PRJEB24748) | human gut metagenome | biome: human gut; feature: human-associated habitat; material: faeces | place: China | collected 2012 | reverse complement strand
ATGCTTGAAAACGCTAGAACCAATGGTATGAAAGTTGCAAAAAAAGTATTGCAATTCGATAAAGAAACGGCTAAACTTATTGCAGAATATCCTAGTATTATGGAAGCTAGCAGATCTACAGGTTGTGATCGCAGATCTATCCAACGGCAATTACAAGGTGAATATGGAAATCCATCTTCCTCTAGAAGTTGGTCAAATTTAAAATATATTTGGTCTTATGATGATCAAAACGTAAACCGTGATTATATAGTTTGGGATACGACAAACAGTTTCAAAATGTTTTCAACATTGGAAAAAGCGGAAGAATTTTATAATAATCTTGAAAATTGTCCTGATAAAAAGATAGAAGAACTTACAACTCATCAAAAAGTTCTTTTATATAATATGAATAGAGAATTAAAAGAAAGTTTATAAAACTGAACAATCTAATATATAATTATATTATGGAAGTAATCGTTAGAATAACTAAACAGAATCCTTGGACTGGATTAGTAAAATGGTCCAATTGCTTTGATTATCTGGGTTCCTATTGGACAAGATCTGGTAGCCGTTACACAGGGTTAACCAGAGATAAAGCTAGAGAACTAGAACAGAAAATGGGTAAAGCTGAAGGAGAATTAGATCCTGATAGTACATTTTGGGATACATTTGCAATTAAGATTGGTAAGAAAGAATTAGTAATTAATACTGATAGACCTGAAGGAGAATTGCAATATTTATTCCTATTAGGACATAAGAGAGTAGCAAATGGCATTGATAAAGTAACTCCATCTACTGATTATGTACTTATAAATAAAGAAGCTGAAGCAGAACAAATTAATAAAGCTAACAAAGTTAAACGTGATGCTTATAGAGCGTTGGATAAGATGAGTCTTGAAGATATGCGCAAATGTCTTAGACTGTTTGGAGTTAAAGCTGACACTATGTCTAATGAATTGGTTGAAGCTAGACTTGGTGAAAACGTAGAAGCTGATCCAGCAAGATTTATTAGAATTTGGGTAGATAATCCTAATAAAGAAATTAACTTTGTAATTGAAGAAGCTTTAAGTAAAAATATTATTCGTAAGAACAGAGCATCATATTACTTTGGTACTGATCTTATTGGTAACGGTCTTGAAGATGTAATTGCATATTTGAAAGACAAAAAGAATCAAGATATTTACTTAAGTATTATGTCTGAAATAAAATCTAAATAATGACTAGAGAACAATTTCACTCATATTTTAAAGTAGCAATGGACAAGAACTCTCAAAGCGTAGCCTTTGGGGGTTGTCCTGCTTTCTTACCAGAAGAAATAGATTACTGGTTAGATCAAGGTTTATACCAAGAAATCAGTAATAAGTTTACTGGTAATAACTACTTAAAGACTAGCTTTGAAGGATCTGTAAAACGTATTCACGATTTAGAAAAATTAGTACGTACAGATGTTAACGTTGTTGCTAATACTGAAACAAATTCAAATAGATGTTATGTTACTAACTTATTCAATGGTGACAGAATGTTCTTTGTAGATGCAGTGTTAAACTTCAATAACAAAAAAGCTACCATAAAGCTAATAGATCATGCAGACGCTACTAAATTCAAGAAGACTTATAATAATAATCCTTGGATAGAAGATCCAGTAGCTGTAATAGAAGATAATACTCTATATATCTATTATGATTACTTAGCTATGAGTAGTAATAGTTATTCTGTAGATATTACTTATATTAAGTTCCCCACTAAGATAGAGAACTTACCAGCAGATGGTATGAGTGAAATACCAGAGTATATGTAGTTTGAAGTAATTAACAGAGCTGTAGAACTAGCATTAGAAGATATTGAGTCTAAGAGAATATAGACTAAAACACAGTTAAACCAAATAGATGAATGATTATGACAGACCGTGGATTTCAAATCGAGTTTGAACGTAGGCTATAGTTAATGGATCCTAATTTAGTTATTAAGGATAAGCTATCCTCAGACACTATTATATCATTCATTAATGAGGCAATTGATAAATTTTATAAAACAAGATACTCAGGTATTAACTTTAAAGCTCAAGGATTTGAGTAGACAGAAAAACGTATAGATGATTTGCGTACTTTAATTCGTAAAAGAAACTATTCAAATACTTAGATATCCAAAGGAACTAAAAATTCATATTCTGTTGAATTACCAGATGATTATGTATTATTACTTGGAGATACTGCTGGTATACAGCCGAGTGATGAACATCCTAACGAATGTTGGGAAAAAGACGATTTAGGTGCATATATAGTTAAGTATACAGATACGTTAGAATCTACAATTGAAACATTAGATAGACAATTAAGCAATTCACTATCTGAACACAAATTAAAATATTGTCAAGCTAGACCTTTAAAGTTAATTCAAGATAATAATGTAATATTATACACAGACGGTAAATATAAAGTAAGTGAATATGAGATTACATACTTAGCTAAGCCATCTAAAATTAATTCAAGTAATATTACTAATACAGAATATACAGATTTGCCAGAACATACACATATGGAAATTGTGAAAATGGCAATCTAGATTTATCTTGCTACTAAACCAATGTAGCATTATAATGCTTATTCCAATGAAATTGCTTCAATGGAATAACAAATAAATTAATGCGTTTGTCTGACCTGGAAATCTGAAATAAGGAAAGTAGAAGGACAAACTAGACTAGCGCTAAGTCTAACAATTAATTATTTTTATATAAACTATGATTACACGCGTTGATACCGTATTAATCGGAAAGAAATGCCCTACAGCCTATACTACTGTAGATGCTTTGGCTAAAGGGGACGTTGCTTTATTTGACTAGAATAAAGCGCTAATTACAACTGCTGCTAATGCAGTAAATGCATCTACTGTTTATGTAGGTGTAGCTGGGGATAATATGACAATTACTCTGCCCAACGGTACTACTGCAACAAAGAGAATGGTAGAATACTCTAACGCCATTCAAAAAGCTTCTAAACCTTCGTATGTACAAGGTGATTATGTTGCACCAGTTCAAGAGAAAATCGAAATTGATTTAACTAGTGCTACTGTTGTTATCGGTCACAGATATGTTTTACGCATTGTTTATAAAGACTTATATGAAGCTCCAGGACAGTTTACTCATACTTATGAAGTAATTGCTTCAACTGAGACTGCTGATGATTTGGGAAATGCACTTTTAGCTAAAATTAACAAACACGCTAATCGTAGAGTAAGTGCTACATTTGCAAGTCATAAGCTAACTTTAACTGCAATGGAAAAAGATGACAATGAAGGAGTCAATTCTTTGAATGAATACTCTGTAGTTTCTATGGAAGCTTCTCTGTACGTTACTATTCCTGGTGCATTATTGTCTAATGTTCCTGAAGCAGTTCCTGGTGCAACTATTACTAAGACTGCTGGTAAACCTGGTAAAGGTTACTGGAAACAGGTACGTGATATGGAAGTACGTATGTTGGGTTATAAGGGTCATGTATTCACAGATGCGTATCCTGCAATTGAACCAAAACGCAATGTTGAAGAAGGTTCTACATACGATTACTTTACTATTGAAAATGATAATCTGTATTTGAGTCCTGATAATCAGTATATTAAGACTACTCCGTTGACTACAGAAGTATATATTGAACACAATACTACTAATAAAACTTCTGTATTCGCTAAGGCTCTTGAGGCATTTATTACAGGTGAAGCAGAATAATACACGGTTTCTTTATTTAAACCCAGGCGAGGTTGAGGTTTATCCTCGGCTTCGCCTTTTTAATTTTTTGTAGATATGAAAATAATTAATACAAAGATAGAGAATAACATACTTACAATTACTTTAGATAGCGCTAGTTCAGTAACTAAAGTTTATTTAGATAGTGTTCTTAATAAGAAGAATATGTACAGTAGTGATGATGACGATCATAACTATGTCATTGATTCTCCTAGCGTTTCTGATAATGTCATTACGATAAACATTAAAGAATACGATGCCACATCTTTCATAGTTAGTGTTATTGGCAGTAATAATGCAGTTGCCATAGCTATAGACTAGAAGAATTTGTACTATAGGAAAGTAAACATGTTGGTAACTTTTTGCAATACTTGTTTAGATAAGCACCAAAAGGAAAAAATATTAATGTGTGATTTTAAATCACAATTACTTGAATATGCTCTAGCTAATCAGTTAACTGAAGATGCTATAGATTATTATATTGATTTATGTAGACTCTTAGAAATCCCATTAGAGCATACTTGCTGTACGTACAGTAGAATAACAAATTGTAGGGTTTGTAGGAGCTGCAATAATGGTTGTTGTGCACTATGATAGAGAATAACTATAAAATAGGTAAAACAATAAGCAATAAAGTAAAGTATAATATTGCTTATGATAGAACTCAAATATTAAACTACGTGTGTGTTAATTACGTATATGATATACTAATTCAAGGATACGCGTTTAATATAGATGAGGAACAGAGAATGAAATTATTAGTAGTAATAGATAAACTATTAAAGTAATGGCATAGTACGCAACTAAAGATGAATTAAATGAACTCACAGGATTAGTAAGAACATTGTAGGGTAATGTATAGACTCTAGATACTAGCGTTGGTGAGCTTGATACATTAGTTGAAAGAATTAATCATTTAGCTACTCTTAAGGACGTTACTATTACTTATATTACAGAAGGAGATTTACTGTAGTATGCTAGTGATGGTACATGGCACAATATCCAACCGTCAGCATTAGGTATTGGTGGTGGTGAAGGCGGTGGTGTAGTAGATACTTCTGTAGTAAAAGCTTTGATTAAATCTGAAGGTAGTAAGCTGTTTATAAGTAAACTATATGATGATGTATCTTCAGGTATAATTACTTTCAACGGTGGTTTAAGAAGTAATAAGATGACTTATCTAAATCAAGGAGTTTAGATGGGTACTTTTGTTACTGGTATGATTGGTGGTACAGGTGCTCAAATAGATAAAGATGGTAGAGGAGAAATGACCAGCCTTATTCTTAGAGAGTTCTTAGAAGTACCAGAATTAAGATTTAATAAAATAGATGTAGTAAGTGGTGAACTATGGAATTCAATAGCATTTGGTACTATTGAAGATGTAGACTTAGTTAATCAAATAGTTACATTGAAATTAGAAGAAGGTGAATATAGTGGTATACATGTAAATGATATATGTAGAGGTATATTCCATAATTTTGATGGAGTTAATAATACTGAAACTGGTACTGATGATTGTGGGTTTGATAAAGTACAAGGATTCTCTACAGCTTATTTTACACCTATAGAAGTACTAGATGCTAGAGGTAAGTAGTTTAGATATTCATTGAAACAAGGTACTACATAGCATCCTTGTAAGTCAATGAAATTTGCTGTTTATGGTAACTTTACTGATGAAACCAGACAAGATAGTGCTTACTCTACTAGACAATATAAGAGATATTTAAAGAAAGTAAATACTTGGCATATTAACCCATCTAAAAACATTGCGTCACAGTTTGGTTTATTAGATGGTTTAAATATACCCGGAGCTCCTAATGACGGTAATCTTACTGGTAATGGTGCTTATATTAGTAATATTTATCTTACAGATGCTTATGTGCAGTTTACTCCTGAACAGATAGAAGACTTACACGGGCAAGATGCTTACTCTGTATCTCTTACTAGAACTGAAGGTAGTATAATTGTTGATAATGAGTTTAATATTATAACTGATTATTAGCAGCAAGAACAATTTACATTTGAAGTACAAGCGTGGAGAGGAAAAACACCTTTAACTTATAATACTGTAGTAGATAGAGATACATTCTTCTGTACTTGGGAATCTAATGGCATTGAATGTAGAGTAGATAACGGTAAGTTTACTATTACCAAAATTACCAATATTCACGACATGAAATTGCTTGTTTATGTTCATTGTGAAGGTATAGCTATATTTAATAAAGAGTTTAATCTGTCATATTAGTTAGAGGGTAACAGTCTGTGGGTAACTTATAATGACAATGATGCTACTCCCGATAGACCTGTTGGAGATGGTACTTCCTATGGATGGCATAGAAATTATACTGCATCTGCTATTTGGATGTCTACTAAAAGTGCCCGTAAAGTAGATGATCCTGATGTGCAATGGGGCGATCCTAATAGATTTAGAGGTGCTTCTGTAGCTGGTAAAGATGGTTAGTATACGGTGTTCTGTTATACTAACTCTAGTATAAAACCACCTAAACCTACTAGTTCTTAGATACCACCTGTTGATGATAACTATACTTGGTACATGTATCCACCTACTAGAGAAAGTAAGGAAGTATTTACTTGGATGATTCAAGCTACTGTATATGCAGATAAATCATTATCTGGTTGGACAGATCCTATTAGACTTACTGGGGAAACAGGTGAAGACGGTTCTGATGGAACTAAGTTAGAATTCATTTACAAAGTAACCAGTGCAAGTGATGCTCCTGATAAACCAGATACATCTTAGCAAGATGATTATATACCATTTGGTTGGTCAGATAGTCCTCAAGGAGTATCTAAAGATATGATGTATGAATGGGTATCACAACGAGAAAAGAAAGCTGCTAAAATTGGGGAAGGTGTTTGGGGAGAATTCTCAGAACCAGTTTTGTGGTCTAAGTGGGGTGAAAAAGGTATGGATGGTGATGGGTATGAATATATATTTACTCGTACTGCTGATGTTGATAGAGTACCACAAACTCCTTCATCTATTCAATAGAATGACTATATTCCCACTATATCTAATGGTGGTTCTAAAGACTATAACTGGTCCGATGATCCAAAAGGAGTAAATGAGGACTATAAGGCAGAGTGGACTTGTAAACGTGTACGTACTGATGGAGTATGGTCTAACTTTAGTACACCAGCACTATGGTCTAATTGGGGTGAACAAGGTTTATCAGGCGGTCATTATCAATATAGATGGAAGATATCTGCTACTAAACCATCTATTCCTACAGATGCAGCTGCTTCAGGTTGGTCTACTAATAGTGAGTTAGTACCAGGAGACGGTGAGTACGTATGGTAGATTCAACGATTTGCTAATCCAGATGGTACTTTAACGGCATGGTCTAATCTTATACGTCTTACTGGTGCTGATGGTGAGGATGGTAAAGATGGTAATAGTATTGAATTTATTTATACTAGGAATGCAGATGGATCTCAACCTTCTACTCCTGCTAGTGTAAATCAAGCTGGTCATATACCTTCTGGTTGGACAAATCATCCTTCTGGTGTTACCGCATCATTAATGTATGAATGGGTATCTCAAAGATACCTAGATAAGTCTACTTAGAAATGGGGCGATTGGTCAACTCCTGGTATATGGTCTAGATACTCAGAAAGAGGTAAAGATGGTGATGGATACGAGTACATCTATAGGAGATTTTCTAACTATGTTGGCGGTACTAGTTTAGCTCCAGGTGGTTAGTATTATCCACCAGCTAATGTGGACTCTAGTGAATATCAACAAGACGATTATGTACCAGACGGATGGACTGATAATCCAACTGGTCCTACAGATGCTATTAAATATGAATATGTATGGACTAGAAAGAAGGAAAATAGTAAATGGTAGGCTTGGAAGACTGGCGCATTGTGGTCTAAGTGGGGAGATAAAGGAGATCAAGGAGATCCAGGACAAGATGGATCAGATGGGTCTGATGGAGCAGATGGATATAGTATTACTATGAGTGGCGCTCCAGCATCTATTAGATCAAGTTTAGGGTATTTGCAAACTACTAGTTGTACACTCAGAGCTATTAAAACTAATAGCAGTGGAGTAACAAGCTAGGCATATGGTTACTTTGCTGTATATCGTTATAGTGGTAGTAGTTGGAATAAAGTATCTTCTTCTAGTTCTAATCAATCTTCTTATACTGCAAGTTGGGCTTCAGATACATATGCTACTAAATTCTGGTTTGGTTTCTGTACAGATACTGCTCCTTCACCTGATAGTCAGTGGACTGTAATCAGTTATGAAGCACCTGTAGTATATGATGGTACAAATGGATCTGATGCTGATAGTAGTTATACTATTATGCGTGATTGCGGTTATTGGAAAACTGGAGTTACTTATTATAAAGCGGCTGCAACTACGGCTATGAGCAGTAGTGAATATACTAAGTATGAGAATTACCAAAATATGACAGTTGTAGATTATGTTCAATATGCCGGTAATACATATTTGGCTAAGTCTACCAATACTAATCAAACTCCATCCTCAAGTAGTTCATATTGGCAACAGGCTAGTAAAAATAACACCTTAACTGTAAACAATCTATTAGCTAATAATGCTAAACTTGGTGAATTTAGTTTCAGTAATAATGTATTTACTTCTAGCAATGGTAAACTATCTATGAATAGTAATACTGGTAGGTTTGTTTGTACAGACGTTAATATTACTGGTAGCATAACAGCTACTTCTGGTACATTTAATGGTACTGTAAATGCATCTGGTGGTAATTTTAGTTCTGTAAAAATAAATAGTGGTCAGATTGCTGGATTTGAAATAAGTGGAAATCATATTGGTAGTAGTGCAACAGCAAGTGGTTCTGGTGGTGGTCTCAGTATAAATCCAGATTTCATTAGAGTTGGTAATAGTACATCATATGTTATGATAGGTAGCGATACTGTTCCTGCTACAGTTGGTGGTGCTTTTACAGCTACAGGTAGATTTGTAAATCATAATTACAATGCTTCTACGGCTTATGGTTTCGATTCAGCTAATTATGGTTTATATGTAGATGTTGCAAATGGTACTAAAAATTATGCATTATATTCACCAAATGCTGCTGTTAGAGCAGCTGCTGTATATGGCGATACTATAAATGTAGTAAATATTACTGGTAGTACTTATAAATTAGATATGAGTAAAGGTAATATAATAATGATTAGAGCCAATAGAGAATATACCGTTAACCTTCCAAATGCTAATGCAGTAGCTAGTATGTTTGGGTACAATAGCTTACCTACATACTTTGCAATACATGTTAGAATTATGATTCACCCAGATACTTCTGGTGTTACTATATCTGGTTACTTTAGACCAAATAATACTGTAAATCAATCTGTATATTTACATCCAGGTAACTCTATGGGATTCTTAGTTACTAATTATCCAAGTTTTAGATGGGTAGAAACAGATTATGCAGGACAATAATTTTAAATAGTATTTATTATGAATATTGATTTTAAGAAATTTAAAGTGTACGATACTTTAGATAAAACAACACCTATTATATTAGATATATCTAAAGAGTTAGCTAACGGTTTATACAAGACTGCACAAGGTATAGATGGTCACGCTTTAGCATTAAAAATATATAATTCTACAGGTGAGGAAGATTATAATGATCTAGAAATAGAGTTAATAGCTAAATATGCTAATCAATATGGTACTCCTTTCTTTATAGATGCTTTAAGTAATATTAAAAATGAATAGTCAATTACACAATCAGATCAAACAACTGAGTGATAGAGAACTACTAGAGGGCATCTATTAGATGCTCCTAGTAGTAATGTAGGAGCAATTAGTTAGTGATAGTAAGCAATTAGGTATAAATGTTATAGCTGATTTATTAGTAGATAATATGTATAGAAACAGAGAAAGAAATGAAAACAATAACAATGCGCCATATCTTGGGCAACAAAGTATTAGAATATGATGTTGATGACAGAGGAGTTATAGTAGATGAGAGATAGATTGATAGAGACGATATGTCAAAGCCTGTAGATGTTTATGCGGAAAACTTTAATGATTGGGCGAAATTTACAGGCGCAAAATATACCGTGACAAATAAGAGCGTCAATATAACAAATTTTGATGCCGTAAATAATGCGTCTATATATATCACCACATCTAAAAAGTTTAACGGTATGACGATTACGGTAGATGGATTATTGGATGGTCAAGAAATAGCATGGGGGTATAATAATAACCCGTTGGTAAGAATGCCTAAAAATGGAACTTATATACTAGAACCTATTAATAGTGTAACAGGAAATATAGGTTTTAGAAGTATAAACATTGTCGGTCCTTGTAATATCACCATCACTTAGCTACCGTTACGACAGCAATGAGTTAAATGAAATATTAAATAGCGAAGTATGGACAGAAATGAATTAATAGATAAATTAAAACCTTATTTTAAAGTAAGTGAATTAGTATGCTCTCATTGCTATTCCAAGTTTGGTGAATCTTCATGGTAGTTTATAAGTACAGAATTACTTAGTACTTTGTATATACTACGTACTAAGATATTCAATAAACCTATTACTATTAATACTTGGAAAGCAGGTGGATAGTTCTCATAGAGAGGATTACGTTGTAATATGTGTTAGTTAGTAAAGAATAAAAGTAGCATTTACTTATCCGCACACTGTTTAGGTAAAGCAATAGATTTTAATGTAAAGGATTTAGATAGTAATGCAGTGAATAACATAGTAAGATAGAATGCTGAATTATTTGAATACCCTATTAGATTAGAAGCTAATACCAATGGATGGTCACACATCGACGTATACCAGCCAAAAGACTCTTCTAAGAAGCTTTTAGAATTCAATGGATAAGTTGTTCATTTAATAAAGAAAATGGCTTAAAACGCCTTAAAATGCGTTATGGAAAAAGAAACTATATTATATAATATATTATATGTGGATAATAGAGCTAGAAACATTATTCCTGAAGTAATAGATGCTTGGAATCTTACCCCACATAGATTTATTAAATCTGGTGAAACTGTTTCACTAGATGTTCATAGTAATATGTACAATATTCAAGGATTTAGTTCTGCACAGTATGTACATATAAATGTCAAATAGGATAGAATAGACATTACTCTAGATCCTAATGACACAGATGCTACTAGATAGGCACGTATATCACTTAATATAAGTGACTCTACTGGTACTCATAAATTATTACAATTTGTAATACATTAGAATTAATAATTAAAATATACGTATATGACAAGAATAACAAGAAGCTATGTAGCTCCAAATCCCAAAGAGTTTGATTATTGGGTTGACTTAGCAGCAGATCCAAAAGGTAATGTAATTAAGTATTATGCAGGTAGTAGCAAATGGCTACCAATAAATGATGATACAGATAATGATCAGAGTGCTAAGATTGCTGCACTTGAATTAGGTAAAGTAGATAAGGTGGAAGGAAAAGAACTATCTAGTAATGACTTTACTGATGCATATAAAACTAAACTGGATGGTATTGCTGCACAAGCAAATAAATATGTTTTACCAACAGCTACAGCTGAAATTATTGGTGGAGTAAAGGTAGGAGCAAATATTTCTTATAGTAATGGTACAATTAGTCTTAGTAAAGCTAATGTGACTAGTGCATTAGGATATACACCTCCTACAGTAGATACTAAAGTGACTATAAATAACACTTTAACGAGTACTAGTACTACAGAAGCTTTAGCTGCTGCTCAAGGTAAAGCTTTAAAAGATTTAATTGACGCATTAACTACAAGAGTTGCTGCATTAGAAACTCCAGCAGCTTAATATAACAAATACATATGGTAACAAATAGGATAATATTTTTTGCAACATCTGTTCAACCTAATCCAGAAGAAATAGACTATTGGGTTGACTTATCTGATAATCCTTACGGTGGTAGCATTAAATATTTCAATGGAACCGAATGGGTAAGGCTGGCTGCCTCTGGTGGTACACCTGATCTTAGCAACTACTATACTAAAACATAGGTAAACAAATTGCTTAATGATAAAGCAAACATTAGTGATGTAGATAGTAAAGTAGATGATGAAGAGGTAAAAGACGTAATAAAAGATATACAGTTTAATACTTCAAATCCTAATGGCATTACTATGGTAATGTTTAAGTATGATGGAAGTAATAAAACTGTTTCAATACCAGTAGCTTCTACAAGTTCTGCTGGTATCATTACATCTAAAGATTTCTTAGAC
>OGYM01002510.1_pt1 | contig 11962 bp, 10 predicted proteins | sample 1576491 | NCBI WGS metagenome assembly OGYM01 (sample SAMEA3541515, study PRJEB24748) | human gut metagenome | biome: human gut; feature: human-associated habitat; material: faeces | place: China | collected 2012 | reverse complement strand
TCTTCATGCTTAACCATTCGTTTTTGACAACATTTCAATGACCTCTTTAGTGTTTCCGAACCAGCTTTTGCCGGTTCTATTGTTTAACTTTTAATCTTTCGGTAAAAATTTACCGAAGTATTGTATATTTTAAGAATTGATTGTCGCAAAAGTAACAAAAAAACGCCATGAAAAAATATTTTGCCACGGCTTTTTAGCAATTCACCAGTGGCGATGTACGGCAAAGCGCCAGCTTCGGCTTCAACTACGGCAAACTGAAATCGGTGACCGGTATCAACTTCCGGCACACCGACGGCTGGCGCAATACGGATATGCAATGGGATCAGAACCAACTGAAGCCCGGTTCCACCATGCTTACCGTAAACCGTTCCAGCAACTATACTCTTTCCGAGAATCTGGAATGGCAGGTAAACAGAAAACTGAACCTCACCGCCGAAGGAACGTACTACGAACGTTGGGTGATGCGTACGCACGGCCCGTGGAAGTACCTGCCCAACGACTTCTACTACCGCAACTATACTTTTGCCGCCGGAAGCAGGTACAAGCTGAACGGGCGCAACTACCTCACCGCCGACCTCTCTTACGGTCGCTACGGTTACTTCTACGACTATAAGCTGAAAGACATCACCGACTACTTCAAAGACGGCGACCGCATCACCTACTACCCCGGCCAGCGTCCGTGGGGCGTCAAGTGCGACATCGCCATGCCGTGCGCCACGCAGAACGAGCTGAACGGCGACGAAGCGCAGGCGCTCGTCGACAACGGCTGCATCTGCGTCGCCGAAGGCGCCAACATGCCCTCGACGCCCGACGCCATCCGCATCTTCCAGCAGCACAAGCTGCTCTACGCGCCGGGCAAAGCCGCCAATGCAGGCGGCGTGGCGACGTCGGGTCTCGAAATGACGCAGAACTCGATGCGCATCACGTGGTCGCCCGAAGAGGTGGACGCCAAGCTCCGCTCGATCATGCAGAACATCCACTCCGTCTGCGTGCAGTACGGAACTCAGGCCGACGGCTACATCAACTACGTCAACGGCGCCAACATCGGCGGCTTCATGAAGGTCGCCAACGCCATGCTGGCGCAGGGATGCGTCTGATCCGCAGTCCGCATACGAAAAAGCCCGGAGCAATGCTCCGGGCTTTCCTATTTCAGATCCGCACCGACTACAGAAACAGCACGGCCAGCGCCGCGACGGCGAACCCGCCGCAGAATCCGGCCAGCACCTGCTGCCCGTTGTGACACCCCAGATAGAGACGGGCCGAAGCCAGCGCCCCGGCGCAGAGTATGGCGATCATCAGCGGAACCATCATGTCGCCCACGCCCGCGATATTCATCACCACCAGCAACGCCACGACAGCCCCCATCGCCGTCAGGTGCAGGCTAATCTTCCAATAGAGCGACACCGCCAGACACATCACCTCGCAGCAGGCGGCGGCGATCATGAACTTACGCAGGAAGATGGCGGAGGGAATTTTGGCGATCGTAATGGCGCACAGCACATAGCACACGGCGCCCACCAGCAGCGGCAGAAGCCGCTCGCGGCGGTCGTCGATCCTGTAATCCGAAATCCGGCCCAGCGACCGCAGCACCCCCAGCGCCAGCAGGGGGATGATAATGGCATAAAGCGCCACCACCCACAGCAGGTAGATCTTCACGCCCGACGGATAATGCGCGAAGACGGTAAGCGTCAGCAGTACGCCGATCATGTAGAGAGGCAGCAGAAACGGGTGCAAAGCCCACGATATGCCGTTCGAGAGTTTTCTGTACATTCTTCAAATTATCACACCGGCCGCAACTGCCTCAGACCTGCCGCCGCCTTCCGGGGCGGCCCGGCGGATCAGCGCAAATCGATTCCGTATCCGGCCGCAACGCCCCGCACGGGGCGCAAACGGCCGGCGGCCGGTTTTCTGTTCTTCATCTATATCTGTTTGCGAAGCCGGGCGACGGGGATTCCGAGCATTTCGCGGTACTTGGCCACCGTGCGGCGGGCAATCCGGTAGCCTTTCGAGTTGAGAATGTCCATCAGCGTCTCATCCGTCAGCGGATGGCGCTTGTCCTCCTCGTCGATACACTCCTGCAATATGTTTTTGATTTCATAGCTCGACACCTCCTCGCCGCTCTCGGTCTGCATCGCCTCCGAGAAGAGCGACTTGAGCAGGATGATGCCGAACTGGGTCTGCACGTACTTGCTGTTCACCACGCGCGAGATCGTCGAAACGTCGAGTCCCGTGCGGTCGGCGATGTCCTTGAGGATCATCGGCCGCAGTTTCGATTTGTCGCCGTCCTTGAAGTACTCCTGCTGGTAGTCGAGAATGGTCTGCATCGTGCGCATCAGCGTGTCGTGCCGCTGCTTGATGGCCGAGATGAACCATTTGGCCGAGTCGATCTTGTTCTTCACGAACTGAATCGCCTCCTTATCCTTCTCGCGGACCGTGCCGTCGGAGCCGACCATCTCGCGGATCATGTCCATATAACGGCGGTTCACGCGGACTTCGGGGACGTTGTACGAATTGAGCGAGAGCTGGAACCGCCCGTCCTGATAATCGAGGATAAAATCGGGAATGATATAGGGCGTCGTGTCGGTGCCGCCCTCGGCATAGAGGTTGCCGGGCTTGGGCGAGAGCCGCCTGATCTCGGCGATCGCTTCGCGGAAATCCTCCTCCGACACCTGCAGGCGCGACATCAGTTTCTCGTAATGCTTCTTGACGAACTCTTCGAAATAGTTGGTCAGAATCTTGCGGGCCAGCCGCCGGGGGCGGCTGTTGATCGGAATCTGCGCCATCTGCAGCAGCAGGCACTCCCGCAGGTTGCGGGCGCCGATACCGGCCGGTTCCAGTTCGTGCAGGACTCCGAGCAGGCGCTCCAGCTCCTCGGCCGAAGTCTCGATTCCGAGCGTGAAGGCGATGTCGTCGGCGACGGATTCCAGATCGCGGCGCAGGTAACCGTCCTCGTCGATGCTCCCGACCAGATAGGCGGCCAGACGCATGTCGCGCTCCGAAAGGTTGCGGAAACCGAGCTGTTCGAGCAGATATTCGGGCAGCGAACGGCCTTCGGTCAGGAAAACCGGACGCTGTTTGTCGTCTTTCGAATAGTTGTTTATGCGGCTTTTATAGGAAGGCGTATCGTCTTCGCGCAGATACTCGTCCACGGAGATCTGCTGCGGCTGCTCCTCCTCTTCGGACGCATGTTCCTCTTCCTCCAGCACGATGTTGTCCTCAATCTCCTGTTTGATACGTTGTTCGAGCTGCACGGTGGGCAGCTCCAAGAGCTTGATCATCTGAATCTGCTGCGGAGAGAGCTTCTGCTGAAGCGATAATACCTGTTTCTGATTAATAGCCATACTTTTTCCAAATTAAGAATAGTTCGTTCTGAATTTGGTTTCTTCTTTCGGTTAGTAAACAAACGGCCGCAACCGGGGAAATCGTATGGAAAGGCGCTTATTTCTAGGCCTGCACCGCACAGCCCGAACAAGAAATTCGTTCGGGTCCGGCAGCAAGAGGCGTGAAACGGCCTTTCCGGGCGGTTTTAAAAATCGGCGTTCTTCGGCGTGCGCGGGAACGGCTGCACGTCGCGGATGTTGGTCATGCCCGTCACGAAGAGCAGCAGCCGGTCGAAGCCCAGACCGAAGCCCGAATGCGGAGCCGAACCCCAGCGGCGGGGGTCGAGATACCACCAAAGCTCCTTCTCGTTCATGCCCAATTCGGCGACCCTTGCATGAAGCTTGCCATAATCGGCCTCACGCTCCGATCCGCCGATGATTTCGCCGATTCCGGGGAACAATACGTCCATAGCGCGTACGGTCTTGCCGTCGTCGTTCTGCTTCATGTAGAAGGCCTTGATGTCCTTGGGATAGTTGATCAGAATGACGGGACGCTTGAAATGCTCCTCGACCAGATAACGCTCATGCTCCGACTGCAGGTCGCAGCCCCAGTCGCAGGGGAATTCGAACTTGCGGCCCGAAGCCTTCAGTATTTCGATGCCCTCGGTGTAGTCGAGACGCTTGAAGTCGTTCTCCAGCACGAAGTGCAGGCGGTCCAGCAGTCCGTTGTCCCACATCTTGTTCATGAATTCGAGGTCCTCGGCGCAGTTGTCCAGCGCATACCGGATCAGGTACTTGAGGAAATCCTCGGCCAGCTCCATGTTGTCCTCCAGCTCATAGAAGGCGGCCTCCGGCTCGATCATCCAGAACTCCGACGCATGGCGCGGAGTATTGGAATTCTCGGCGCGGAACGTGGGACCGAAGGTGTAGATGCGGCCCAGCGACAGCGCGCCCAACTCGCCTTCGAGCTGGCCCGACACGGTCAGGTTGCAGGCCTTGCCGAAGAAGTCCTGCGAGAAATCGACCTGTCCCTGCTCATTCTTGGGCACGTCGTTCAGGTCGAGCGTCGTCACCTGAAACATGGCGCCTGCGCCCTCGCAGTCCGAAGCCGTGATAAGCGGGGTGTGGAAGTAATAGAACCCCTCCCTGTTGAAATATTCGTGAATGGCGTAGGCCATGGCGTGCCGGATGCGCAGCACCGCGCCGAAGGTATTGGTGCGCGGACGCAGATAGGCGATGTCGCGCAGGAACTCCAGCGAATGCCCCTTTTTCTGCAGGGGATAGGTCTCCGGATCGGCCGTGCCGTAGATCTCGATCTTCTCGGCCTGCACCTCGACGCGCTGGCCCGATCCGAGCGACGCCACGAGCCGTCCGTCCACACGGATGCAGGCGCCCGTGGTGATGGGTTTGAGCTGCTCTTCGCCGAACTTGGCAAGATCGACCACTATCTGGATATTCGCAACGCACGATCCGTCATTGAGGGCGATGAACGCCACATTCTTGTTTCCGCGCTTGGTGCGCACCCAACCTTTGACGACGATGTCGGTGTCCTCGGCACCCGACTTCAGAATTTCTGCGATTCTCTGCGATTTCATATCTTTCATTTTATCAATGCTCTTATTCGTTCTTTTCGAATTTACAAAGATACCTATTATTTGCGATTTGGCAAAAAAAAAGTACCTTTGCCTAACCTATATAAGAACACGCACGATGAAACGTACCATACTGCTGACGGCGGCGATCCTCTGCGCCGCAGGCATCCGGGCACAGGACCTCTACAACATCAAGGAGCCGCCCGCGACCGAGATTCTCTCGCGTCCGGTCGAAGCGGGACGCATCCACCGCACCGAGGTCGTTCCCTACGACAAGCGCCACGACGCCGACGCCCGCAACCGCGCTGGCGTCGAAGCCTATATCGCCTACACCCCCGAAGCGTTCGCGGCCACGGACGACGCGGTGGCCGTCGGACAGGTGATAGACATTCCCTACGTCTGGACCGACGGCGTGGTGTACCTCCACCTCGAAAACGTCGGCACGGCCTACACGCTCACGGTCAACGACACCGAGGTCGCCGAGGTCGAAGACTCCTCGACGCCCGCCGAATTCGCGCTGACGCCCTACATCCGCGAAGGCAAGAACGCCGTCGTGCTGACCCTGCGCCGCAGCGCCGCCGATGCGCTCAACGCCGCCCCGGCGTCGCGCAAGGCCTTCGAAAATAGCTACCTCTACACCCAGAACAAACGCTCGATCCGCGACTTCGAAATCGCGCTCGTCCCCGACTCCACCCGCAAATTCGGCGTACTCGAACTGGCCATCGTCGCCCAGAACGCATTCAACTACGACGAACCCGTCACCGTGGGTTACGACATCTACTCGCCGCAGGGCAAGCTGCTCGACTTCAACATCCGCGAAGTCGTGATTCCGGGCCGCACGACCGACACGGTGCGCTTCAACCCCTTCATATACGGCACCAACGCCAACAAATGGGAACCGGGCGCCAAGAATCCGCCGCTCTACAAAGTCATGCTCTTCACGCGCCGCGACGGAGCTTACCGCGAATACATGCCGCTGAAGATCGGCTTCGGCAAGACCGAATTCACCGACGGCCGCATCACCCGCTTCGACAAGGAGATCAAACTCGTCAAAGCCCGCTACAACGCCGCCGCAGACCGTAAAACCACCCTCGCGGAGCTGAAAACCCTCAAATCCAAGGGCAGCAACACCGTCTGCCCCGACTATCCGCAGCCGGCGTGGTTCTACGAACTTTGCGACGAACTCGGTCTTTACGTCATCGACCGGGCCAACATCAACGCTCCCGACAGGCGCGACGACCGCCGTGTGGGCGGCACGCCGTCGAACGATCCCGCACTGGCCGACGAATACCTCGAACGGGTCAAGGCGATGTACTACCGCTCGCGCAACCACACCTGCGTCGTCGCCTTCGCGCTGGGCGGCGAATCGGGCAACGGTTACAACATGTACAAGGCTTACGAGTGGCTCAAGTCGGTCGAGAAATCGCGGCCGGTGATCTACACCGACGCCGACGGCGAATGGAATTCGGACCTGTAGTCCGCTTTTCACGGCTCCGGCCCCCGGCCGGCGACGACACCCCGCATTCCCCCTTTCGCGCAGCTCCGGCAAACGCTTCGACCGGCAACCAAGACCCGGTCCGGCATGCGGCGGCAGACTGCGGAAACGATTTTTACGAGAAGAAATGGTCATCGAACTGATAGTCATAGGCAAAACCGACTCGAAGGAGGTCGCGTCGCTGGTCGAAATGTACGCCCGGCGCGTAAACTTCTACTGCAAATTCGCGGTCACCGCCCTGCCCGACATCCGCAACACCAAGAACCTCAGCGTCAAACAGCAGCGCACGGCCGAAGGCGAAGCGATCCTGCGCCAGTTGTCGGACGGCGACTACGTCGTACTGCTCGACGAGCGGGGCGACGAAATGCGGTCGGTCGAATTCGCCTATTGGCTCCAGAAACGCATGAACAGCGGCGTGAAACGTCTGGTGCTGGTCATCGGCGGACCTTACGGATTCTCGGAGGAGGTCTACAAACGCTCCGACGCCCGTCTGTCCCTTTCGCGCATGACCTTTTCGCACCAGATCGTGCGGGCGATCTTCGCCGAGCAGATCTACCGCGCCTTCACCATTCTCAACAACGAACCCTATCACCACGAGTAAGCCGATGGAGCGCCGTCCCGCCATAGCCGTCGCAGCGCCCAACGTCCTGATGGGCGTCGGGATGAAATCCATTCTCGAAAAGATCATTCCCGCCGCCGACGTCGAACTTTTCGGCGACTTCGAATCCTTCACGGAAGCGGACCCGGAACGCTTCTTCCACTTCTTCGTGGCGGCGCAGTTGTTCGTCACGCACGGCAGTTTCTTCCGCGCCCGGCGCAGCAAAACGATCCTGCTTTGCAGCGGACAGCCCCAGCCTGCTTATGCGGACATGCACTGCATCGACGTCTGCACCAACGAGGAGGCGATCGTCCGCGACATCCTGCGCATGCACCACGGCGCGCACCGGTCCGAACACATCGTTCCCGGCGCGGTGCGTCCCGAAGCCGCGCCCCTTTCGGGACGCGAAGCCGAAGTGCTGGCGCTGATCGCCCGCGGCTATATGAACAAACAGATCGCCGACAGCCTGCAAATCGGGCTTACGACCGTCATTTCGCACCGCCGCAACATCATGGAGAAGCTGGGTATCCGTTCGGTGGCGGGTCTGGCCATCTACGCCCTGACGGCCGGTTACGTCGATGCCGGCGAACTGTGAAGCCCCCTCCTCATAAATTAGGATTGCAGCTTCCGAAATAAATCCGTTACTTTGCATCCGAATCAAACGCTTTACCGTGCACCTCAGACAACTGACCATACCGCTTCTGACACTCCTTCCGCTCCTCGCGGCGGCCGGAGGAAAACAGACACCGGAACGGCATGCCGCGGCAACGGCGGCAGTCGCCGGCACGGCCGGGGAGGAACCGGCCGCGGCGGATACCGTGATCGTGGTGGACAAGGTGCAGGTGACGGCCATCAAGCAGGGCATGGTCCTGCGGTCGCAGCCCGTCGCGGCGACGATCGTCGGCAGCCGCGCCATCGAACGGGAGCGCATCGGCGCATTGAAACACCTCTCCCAGCAGGTCCCCAACTTCTACGCCCCCGACTACGGCTCGCGCATGACCTCGTCGATCTACGTCCGGGGACTCGGTGCGCGTATCGACCAGCCGGTCATGGGACTCAACATCGACAACGTACCGGTTCTCAACAAGGACAATTACGACACGGAACTGGCCGACGCCGAACGCATCGAAGTACTCCGCGGACCGCAAAGCACGCTCTACGGCCGCAATACGATGGGCGGCGTAATCAATGTCTACACCCTCTCGCCGCTCTCGTACGAGGGCGTGCGCCTGAGCGCCGAATACGGCAGCGGCGACAGCTACAAGTTCCGCGCCTCGTCCTACTACAAACTCACGCCCGATCTGGGCATGGCCGTAACAGGTTATTATACCCACACGGGCGGATTCTTCGAGAATCTCGCCACAGGCGACAAATGCGACTGGGAACGGCTGGGCGGCGGACGCTGGAAAACCCAGTGGCGCAGCCGCACGGGACTCCGCATCGACAATACGCTTTCGTTCTCGGTGCTCGAACAGGGCGGCTATCCCTATGCCTATGTCGGCGACGACATCATCGGCGACGACGGACGCCCCGTCGTCCGCCGCGGGGAAATCCGCTACAACGACCCCTGCTCCTACCGCCGCACCGCCCTGAGCGACGGACTCACGATCCGCTACGACGCCGGCAGTTTCACCGTCGCCTCCATCACGAGCTACCAGTATTCCGACGACGAGATGATCCTCGATCAGGATTTCCTGCCCCTCTCGTACTTCACGCTCAGGCAGGCCCGTACCGAGCATAGCGTGACCGAGGACCTCGTCTTCCGTTCGCGCGGGGACAAAGCCTACCGCTGGCTGCTGGGGGCATTCGGATTCTACCGTCACGGCACGATGAACGCCCCGGTGCACTTCAAACAGACGGGCATCGAGGAGCTGATCCTCAAATACGCCAACGAAAACGACCAGAGCTACCGCTACAGCTGGGGGCTGAAAGACGGAACGGGCGGCGACGAGCTTTTTCTGGGAAGCGATTTCCGCATGCCTTCGGCCGGCGGCGCCCTCTACCACGAATCCAACTATACGCTGGGGCGCTGGCGCTTCACCGCAGGATTGCGCTTCGACTTCGAGCACGCCCGCCTGCGTTACCGCAACTATACGGATACGTGGTACACCAAAACCCACATCAAAAACGAGACTGCCTACGAACGGCCAATAGACATCGACGACCGCAGCACATTGAAACAGACCTTTACCGAGCTGCTGCCCAAATTCTCGGTCATGTACTCCTTCGACGAGACGCGCAACCTCTACCTGACCATCGCCAAGGGCTACAAGTCGGGCGGCTTCAACACCCAGATATTTTCCGACGTCCTCCAGCAGAAGATGATGAACCGCATGGGCATCGGCGAAGTGTACGACGTGCAGCGGGGCGTCGCCTACAAACCCGAATACAGCTGGAACTACGAGATCGGCGGGCATTTCTCGTGCATGGAGGGCGCGGTCCGGGGCGATTTCGCACTGTTCTACATCGACTGCCGCGACCAGCAGCTCACCGTCTTTCCGCCGGGACAGACCACCGGCCGCATGATGACCAACGCCGGGCGCACGCGCAGTCTCGGAGCCGAAGCGGCCGTTCAAATTTCGCCGTGGCGCACCTTCGACATCAACCTCGCGTACGGCTACACCGACGCCCGGTTTGTCCGGTACGAAACGACCGTAAAGAACGACGACGGCGATCCCGTGCGCATCAGCTACAAGGACAACCGCATCCCCTACGCCCCGCAGCACACCCTTTCGGCCGGAGCCGCATGGACCGTCCCGACCGGCGTGAAATGGCTCGGCGATCTGGTGTTTCAGGCCGGCGTCCGCTGCGCGGGCCGCATCTGGTGGAACGAAGAAAATACGCTTTCACAACCTTTCTACGCGCTTACGGACGCTTCGGTACGCTTCGAACACGCCCGCTACTCGCTCAGCGTCTGGGGCCGCAACCTCACCGACGCCGGTTACGACGTATTCTATTTCAAATCGATCGGCAACGAGTTCGTCCAGCGCGGACGCCCCCGCACATTCGGCATCACACTGAACATTAACTTATAAAACGGATAACGCAACATGAAAAAATTACTATTCCTCCTGCTGGCTGCCGCAACCGTCACCGCCTGCGACAACGACGACGAAAACTTCAATCCCGACTCAGGGTCATATACCTGCACACTGAAAGTCACCGACACGGCAGGCGACGTGACAAACCAGACTTCGGGCGTAATCTGCAACCTTACCGAACAGCCGGACAAGAGCGTTGCGCTGACGATGAAGAATGTAAAATTCACCGACAACCCGCGTGAACCGGTAAAGACCATCGTATTTCCCAAACTATCACGCCACAACGACGACGGATCGACGATTTTCGAAAGCACAGGCGCAATCATCCCCGAAATCGACGATGCCCCTTACGAAGACTACGTAATTTCGAATTTCGCATGCGAAGTGACCGACAACGCAGAAAAATTCCACTTGGTCTTCACTTGCACCAACCCCACCTATCACCTGAACCACACAGCTGAATTCAACGGAACACTTATCAAATAAGAACATGAAACCCGAATACAAACCTTTCGTAGACGAGCTTATCGAGCTTTGCATCAAAGAAGACATCGGCGACGGCGACCACACGTCGCTTTCGTGCATCCCGGCCGGCGAACACGGCCGCATGCGCCTGTTGTGTAAGCAGGAAGGCATCATCGCCGGCATCGAAATCGCCCGGATCGTATTCGACCGTCTCGACCCCGACATGCACTTCGAGCAGGTGCTTCACGACGGCGACCGCGTAAAACCCGGCGACGTGGCGTTTTACGTATCGGGCCGCCTGCGTTCGCTGCTGCAGGCCGAGCGCATCATCCTCAACATCATGCAGCGCATGAGCGGCGTGGCGACGCAGACCGCCGTTTACGTCGCGCGGCTCGAAGGACTGCACACCAAAGTCCTCGACACCCGCAAGACCACGCCCGGCATGCGCGTACTGGACAAGATGGCCGTGAAGATCGGCGGCGGTGAAAACCACCGCATGGGTCTTTTCGACATGATCCTACTGAAAGACAACCACATCGACTTCGCCGGCGGCATCCGCAAGGCGATCTGCGGCGCCCGCGAATACCTCAAGGCCAAGGGCAAGGATATTCCGATCGAATGCGAGGTGCGTTCGCTGGAGGACATCGACGAAGTCTTCGCCGCAGGCGGCGCGGACCGCATCATGTTCGACAACTTCACGCCTGCCATGACGCGCGAAGCGGTGAAGAAGGTCGCCGGACGCTGCGAAACCGAATCCAGCGGCGGCATCACGCTCGACACGATGCGCGACTACGCCGAGTGCGGCGTCGATTTCATCTCGGTCGGCGCGCTGACACACCAGATCAAGTCGCTCGACATGTCGCTCAAAGCCTGCGAATAGCCCGCGCACGAACCGCACACGAAAACACCCCGGAACATGAAACGCCTGCTCCACACCCCCACGGCCCTGCTGCTTCGGCGCATCGCACTGCTTTACGCGGTGCTGATGCTCTGCCGCGTGATTTTCTATCTCTACAACGCGCGGCTGCTGGGACCGTTGAGCTGGGGAGAGCTGGGGCAGCTGCTGGCAGGCTCGCTCAAATTCGACACCGCGTCGGTCGTCTACGCCGACGGGGTGTTCGTATTGCTCTCGCTGCTGCCTCTGCACGTGCGCGAACGCAAGTGGTACCGCTGTCTGCTGTTCTGGTACTACGCCGTCGTAAACGCCGTGCTGGTCGTGGCGGTCAATATGGCCGACTGCGTCTATTTCCGCTACACGCAGAAGCGGTTCACCGCCGATGAAATCTTCTTCGCCGACAACGGCAACTCGTTGCAGCTGGTCGGCAAATTCATGGCCGAAAACTGGTATCTGGTCATCGCGGCAGCGGCACTGACCGCCCTGCTCGTGTGGGGCTACGGCCGCAAGATACGCGAGGAGAGTCTCCTGAGCCGGGGCTGGGGCTACTATGCGG
>OGYM01002509.1_pt1 | contig 11962 bp, 16 predicted proteins | sample 1576491 | NCBI WGS metagenome assembly OGYM01 (sample SAMEA3541515, study PRJEB24748) | human gut metagenome | biome: human gut; feature: human-associated habitat; material: faeces | place: China | collected 2012 | reverse complement strand
CTCAACCATCTCACCTACCCCAACGGCATGGTCCGCAATAACGCCTACCACCCCAAGCTCAACCTCGTAGCCGCCATCGGTTACAGAAAGGGAGAGGAGGAGGAATTGGCAACCTGCCATGAATACGACTACGACGCCCTGATGCGTCCCATTCAGCGACGAGACTCCTGGGATAGCAGTACTACTCCAGAGGTAATAGATTTTACCTATAATGACCGCAACGAGCTGGTGGAGGACCGCATCAACCGAGAAGGAAGTTTTAGCTACCAATACGACAACATCGGCAACCGCAAGACCGCCCAGGAACTGGAGAAGGAAATAGCCTACGAATCCAACCCGCTCAACCAGTACACGGAGATTACCGGGGAAGAAGAAGATTTTAGGCCTGTCTTCGATGCCGACGGCAACCAAACCAAAATCAAGACTTCCACAGGCATCTGGGAAGTGTCCTACGACGCCAATAACCGCCCCGTCGTTTTCACCAGCCAGGATGGACGGACCATCGTTACCTGCGGCTACGACTACCGGGGAAGGCGCTTTGAGAAGAAAGTGGTCATCAATGGAACAGTATCCAGCCACTCCTGATTCCTGTACCGGGACTACCTGCAGGTAGCCGAGCTGGATTTAAGGCATCCTGAACCTGTGCTGGTAAAGAGCTACCTGTGAGATCCAACGGAACCGACGGCAACGCGCGTCCTGATGATGACATGCTGGCAGGAAAACGGAATGAAAGTAAAAGAGCATCTCTACTTCATGCACGATGCCTTGAAGAACGTCACTTCCATCTTCGACGGTCAGCAGAAACAACAAGCCCGCTACGAGTATGCTCCCTTCGGAAGTCCTATCACGGAAGAAGGGGGACATGGCCCGGGAGAACAAGTTCAGGTTTTCCTGCGAGTTCTCGGACGACGAACTGGGACTTGTCTACTATAATTATCGGCGCCTCAATCCCGCAGACGGCAGGTGGATTAACAGAGATCTCATTCAGGAACAGGGGGATGGGATTTGTGTGGGTTTATAAAAAATCATATCCGGACAAATATTAATTTTTTAGGAATGGTGAGTTCCTCTCCTTTAGATCCAGCTTTTATTTCTCCTCCCATACCAGATAGAGTTGGCCAGAGCAGAGGCATCAAACTTTCGTATTTTGCTTGTAAAAGAAAGTTAGATAAATTAGGAGATAAAGCTATTAAGGCACTTTTAGCAGGAAAAGTTACACATGTTCCTTCAGATTTTAAACCGAATTCAGAATGTGAAGAATCCTGCCAATGCCTCCGTAGTTTAATTATTATTATGCATGGAGAAGAACCCTGGATTAGAAAAATGATATAAATGTAAGAGCGCATTGGGGGGGGGGGAAGGTTCTTAACTGAAAATACAAATAAGACAAAAATATCCGACATGTTTAAAAAAATTAATTTTTGTTCATCTTGCAAACTTGAAATACGAGCATGTTATTTGGACTCATCACCGTATTTAAAAAACCGGCTTGAACAGAATACAGAATGTGAAGTGACTTTATACGAAGGTAAAGTTAAAGCATTTTTCCCATTACTTTAATTTAAATTCAAAAAATGAAAAAATTAATGAGATTTTTTATTTTCATCATCGCTGGGTTAATTATTCTTACTTGTACTAATTATGGATACACGGCATGGAGTATTCATCATTGGAAAAATGTACTGGAACAATCAAACTTTGAGAAATTAAAAAATGAATATGCAAAATACTATTACCAAGTTGAAGGGCCACCTGCAGAACAGTTGATCATCTACCAACAAAAACAATTGCTCCCCAATATTTTTCATCATGATCTAGTTATTATGAAAAGCAGCCTCTCCGGCATAAAAATATATACCGGCGCTAGACTTAAATCTACTTCACGTGATACCATAAAGGAAAAATTAAAAATCTACCAGGAAGACGGATTTAAAGAAGGAGAAAATGTTTCCTCCGTTGGTGAAGTATTCTCATCCAGCCTTAAACTGGCAGGATTTAAAGAAGACGGACATTAAAACCATTTGATAAACTTTTTACTTTTGTGTTTATAAAAAACAGAAACTATATAATTTATCAGCATTTCGCCTGCCATCTGACCTGCTTCGTCTTGTAGAGCTTTTAGGTGACAGTGTCCGAGGATTCAATGAGCACGTGGCATTGTGACAATATATGCATATGCTTCCCTTATCAGAGAACTCGTCTCTGTCTCCCACAATGACGATACGACGGCATGGGAGTTTACCTACAACCATCTGGGGCAGATGACCTCCGTCAGGGACGCTTTGGTATCAGAGAATTCTCCAATGATGCTTACGGTAACATGGCCCAGGAAGCTTCCTTTGGGCTGAGCCGTAGCAATACTTCCCATCCCAGGCTCAACCTCGTAACCGCCATCGGTTACAGAAAGGGGGCGGACGGCGAACTGGCGGCCTGCCATGAATACCAATACGACGCCCTGATGCGTCCCATCCAGCAGCGGGATTCCTGGGATACGGGGGCACCTGTCACAGTAAGGGATTTTACCTACAACAGCCGCAGCGAGCTGGTTGAAGACAGGATCAGCCTGGGAGGAAGCTTCAGCTACCGATACGACAACATCGGCAACCGCAAAACCGCCCGGGAACTGGAGGAAGCCTTCTCCTACGAATCCAACCAACTCAACCAGTACGCAGATATTGCCGGAGGAGGAGATTTTACCTCCGTCTACGATGCCGACGGCAACCAGACCCGCATCAGGACCTCAACGGGCATCTGGGAAATCTCCTACGACGCTAACAACCACCCCGTCGTCTTCACCAGCCAGGAGTGCAGAACGGCCATTACCTACGGCTACGACTCTCAGGGAAAGCGCTTCGAGAAGAAGGTCACCGTCAATGGGGCAGCGTCCGGCCACTCCTGGTTCCTCTACCGGGGCTATTTGCAGGTAGCTGAGCTGGATTTGACGCATTCTGAACCCTTGCTGGTAAAGAGCTATTTGTAGGATCCGACGGAATCGAGAGCAACACGTATCCTGACGATGACATGTGGCAGGAAAACGGAATGAAAGTAAAAGAGCATCTCTGCTTCATGCACGATGCCTTGAAGAATGTCACTTCCATCTTCGACGAGCAGCAGAAGCAAAAAATACGCTACGGGTATGCTCCCTTCGGAAGTCTCATCACGGAAGATGGGGCTTTATCACGCCTTCACCGTCAGAAAATTTCAAAAGAATTTGATATTAAAGGAAGTATGGAAATAGAATATTGTTGAAAAAAGGTGATTCATCAGATAATATAATTTATAAAATTAAACTAATATCCAAGAAAAAGAAATGAAAGTAATACTCGTTCCTCTGCTAGCTATGAGCACGTTTACAACTGCATGCAAAGAACATACCATAAATTCAAAAGAAAAATTGGAAGAACCTGCTAAGCATATTAGGGAAACAGTGACTATATTAAGCTCTCATCCAGAGCTTCATCATTTCCCAGCTTCCTCCAAAATTTGGATTGATAAAGAATTAACATCCTTGGAGGAAAGCAATATAAGTTCAAGACGGCTAGGATATTCCATACGGACTAAGCATCCTGAAATCAAAGAAAAGGTGAAAGGAGTTTTTGCACATTCTATTGATCGCATCTTGCCATCCAAGAAAAATATTGAATTGAATACAATTCAAAAAAATCATCATCTCACAGAGAATATCAGCCATGTCTTAAAAAGAATTAATTCCGTATATAACTCTCTGAATTATCCAGTTATTAATCCGGAAGATATAGAAGCCTGGTGGCAGGATACAGATTGGAAAGAAAAAGAAGGACTTCCCTATGATCATTATTACATCACCGCCCTCATTCTGAAGAACGGCCATACATTGTTTATTTTTGAACGGCGTCCTGTACTGACTGAAGATGAAATTCGTTATTGGTAATCTTGAAAAATCCCATAGAGACAATCTAAATAGATAAATTATTTTGGGACCTACATACTTGACTAACCACTCCCAAATGATTATCTGACTCGTTCTTATAATCTTTCTAAGAGATCATTTTATTCTTCCATTCCAAAAAATTATTGGTAAAAGGAATTATGCTTATTACTATTGATGATGTCATTTTTCAAGATTATAATTATAATAAATTAATAAATAAAAATTCTCCTCATAATTTTTACGATGTATCATCATTTCCAGATTATGAGATAATGATTCTAGATTCAGAAGATTTTTCGCATATCTTTTATAAAGTTAATTTTTCCCCCTAATAATAAAAGGATAATAAAAGGTTGTAATATTTATATGACCTCAGCTCAGTTTAAATTTCTTGAAAATCAATGGAATAATTCTAAAAGTAATAATGATAAAATACATATAACTATTCCCATTTCCGATATTGAGAGGTGTCTATTGGAATCACAATTGCGCCATTCTTGATAAGATTTTCTTTCACTTTTTCCACAGTTTCGTCATAACGCTCTATATCTTTAATTACTTGTGCGATTTCTTCATCTGTCGCATTTGGGAAAGAATATCTAAGATCTTCTTCTAATGTAGGAAATAATCCTAAATGTATCGGTGAACCTGGTTCTATCATTTGTAATTATTTATCTTCATTTTTAGAAAACCACAAAAAACCGCTGACTAGGATTTCCTAGTCAGCGGTTTTATAATATACTATCTATTAATTCATTAATATGAATGAAGTTTTAATTCATCCAAGCTTTGAACTCATAGTAACACCAAAAACAACCTATCCAAAAGATAACGGACATCAACCAGATACCTACATCTTTCCATCTCACGATACCAAGTTCGCTTCCTCCTTCTCCAACTGTAAGGTATGTTTTACCCAATGATTGATATAGTCTATACACCGCCCCTATTTTGATCAACCATCCAAAAAGTAGATAACAAATAAATACTCCTTTCGACCATTTAATGCTTGGTCTGTTCTTTTCCGCTTCCAGTAAATCATCATAAGCGGTTCTTCCTCCTTGATAACTTCTGGTTGATTGGGTTCTTCCGTCTGGTCCGCATATATAAATGGTATTTCCATCTCTGACCGTTACCGAAACAGAGGTAAAACCAAGGAGTTCTCCTTTTCTAGTATATAAGGTTGAACCATCCGTACCGATGGCACGAACATACAAACCGTCTTGTACCGCTGAACTAATCATGATTCCGGGTATTTCTCTGAGATTCCATATTGATTTTTCCCTGGTTGACTATCCTTGGCGAATGCCACCAACATGATGATGGGACCCGCAAAAGGAATAAGACTCATTAACAGGTAACTTCCACTTTGTCCAATATCATGAAGGCGACGAACGCAGACCGCCAAATGGGGAATCACTAATCCGATCGTCAAAATAATAGAAATAACGATGAAGAATATGCCGGCCCCGGCAGTGGAATCGTCTGTCAAAAGTGAAAGTCCTATCAATAAAGGAACATAAAGGACGATGTTCATAAACAAGTAAAACATCCAGAACTCATGGCGGGTGGCGCGTCCAGAGAACGTGGCGTACTTCCTGAGGCATGTACTAACCGCAGGCATAACTTATTAATCATAAATACCTGAATGAGATAATCATCTCATTCAGGTATATTGTTTTAGTTTCCGGAAACGGTAGTTGTATACTTGTTATAGATACCCAAGATACTATAGACCTTGGTATCTACCGCCGAGACAGTCTTGATGCCTCCGTTCTTTTTGGCCGCTTCAATGGAGGAGTCTCCCAGGGCAACCAATCCGCAATAGGATTTAGATTCAGATTGACCAGTTCTGATGCCGCCAGCGGATGTCGCATGTACAGGCTTGTTGACGTCCGAATAGACGACGCCGATAGGTCCCATTGTTCCGCAACTGCACAGAAGCATTGCGCCCGCTATTCCAAGTAATAATGTCTTCATAGTTCTTATCTCGTTTTTGTCCCCATTTTAGGAACATTGAAGACCTATTACCGAATATCGAATGACTTGTAAATACTTTTGTACCTAAATTTGGTACAATCTCATTCTCTGTTATTGTTCCAAAATGAGGAACAGGAATAGTAATGAAGAGAAAAATCTTCGTAAAATATTAAAAGAAAAACGTTTAGAGTTGAATATGACTCAACGGGACTTGGGGGAACTTTTGAATACGCCTCACACCTTTGTCAACAAATATGAAGTAGGAGAACGGTACCTTACATTCACAGAAGTCATCAACATTTGTAAAAGTCTACAGATAGATGTTCATAGCCTTCTGGATGATGTGATGGAGAAGTCTTCCAAAGAATAGTATCAAGGAAAATAGAGTTCAATTTCTTCAACCTACCAATTCACAATACATAATTCTCTTACCAACCATTTTGGTAATCGTATCTCCTATACATTCCATTACTTCAATCTTGGAGGTATTATGCCTATAGGAAAACTCATGGATATACCTCTTCAAATGCTTAGGAGACATGTAATGGTAAACGCCATAATATCCTCTCTTCAATAGAGACCAGAAACTTTCAATGGAATTAGTATGAACCTCTCCATTGACATACTGTTTCCCCTTATGGTTGACAAACTCATGGACAAATCCGACAAGTCCTTTATAAGATTTGAACTCATCTGTAAACACATTGGAATTCCTCTCTACATGTTTTCCGATGAATCCTTGTAAATTGTAAGCGGATGTATCGTCGATATGTTTGACGATTACTTTTCCGCTTCTCTGTTTGGCTCCGATCACAATCAATTTACCTACTGAACCTCTTCCCCTGTTCAATTTCTTGGAAAAGTGTTTGTTGGATTCCTTTCCTCCGATGAAGGTTTCGTCTACTTCCACAATACCGTCCAACTTCTCCTTTTTATCCTTCATCCAAACTTCCCGTATTCTGTGACAGAGGAACCAGGCGGATTTCTGAGTGATTCCCAATTCCTTGGAAACTTGTATAGAGGAGATACCTTTTCTGGAAGTCGCCAACAGATACATGCACATCAACCATTTGTGAAGAGGCAATTTGGATTCCTCTAAAATAGTACCAAATCTGACGCTGAAGAACTTTCTACAATCCTTACAACGATAAGGCATCGGAAAGTGGTTTTTACATTCGGTGATATGGTCGGAACCGCAATGAGGACAACGGACATGACCATTCCATCTTTTTAACTCAAAATACTTCCGGGCGGATTCCTCATTAGGAAATTTGGAGAAGAACTCATATAAGGAAGTATATTTGGTTTTGTTGTTTCCCATATCGTTGTTGTGATAGGGAAATTTTGTCGTGTTTTGATTAGTTCGTACGCGTTTATTTTCAGCATATTGAAGAACAATTTTCTTACCCATATTGGGCGAGTGGAAAATTGATCTCAGAATTTAATGATATAAAAATAAAAGACATTTAAGTTAATCGCATTTAACTTAAATGTCTTTAACATTAAAATTTTTACCCCAATAACGAAAAAGTATGGTATACTAGATGAAATCGGAAGAGAGAAACCAATTTAAAATATTTAAAATTATAAATTTATGGAAAAATCATTGGAAAGATGTATGGGGAGAGATCCTCCTCATAGAAAGGAATCCCATTTGTATGAATATTCAAATATATATGATTACAAAGTATGGATGGCGGGCAGTTTATTACCTGCGTAAATCCAGAGTGTACTTTTTCAGATTACCTGATGGTACGCCAATCCAAGTATACCCAATATGGTAATTTGGAGATCCGAGGGGTAGGTGTGACTACCCCTCATTTTTTATTTAATAGAATTCCTTGACAAAATCGAAACATTTAAGTAGACTTACCTTAAGCCTCGGGGAGTAGGATTCATATACGGTTTATGATGTCTGGGCTCCATGAACTACAAGATGATCTTATATGAGTAATTCAGAAAAAGAGTACCTTGCTAGGGATTTGAGGCAATTGCAATGCAAGCTGACATATCTCGATATTCTTCTCAAGAATGGGAACTTCCCATTCGATGTGAGAAGTAAGTTTGAGAGAGAAAAGCGAACCGTTTGCCTCAAGATATACCTGACAAGGGATATGTTAAATAGGTAAATTGTATTGCGTAGTGTCTAGGAATCACAAGTTCCTAGACACTATTTATTTTCCAAATTTCCTGAAAAGGAAGAGGTGATCTGTTGGATGGTTAGTCAAGTATGTAGGTCCCATTATTTTTTTAAATTATTACGCCAAATGCTACAAATATTTTCAAAGATCTAGGTAACTCACCTTCAAGGAACCATATTCAAGGCATACATAATCGCACAATCTGATTTTTCTTTCCTCCAAGCCCTTAATCCTATTAACAATACCCTGATTTTATTCTACATCTTCTTAATAGAGTTATAGCAATTAATATGCTTGGAGAAAATAATATGTTAAAAAAATTACACAACAGGGAAAAATCGAATCTCGAAAAAACCAAAAAAATCTCCCATCCAACAACGGGTGCAATAAAAACAATTCCAAATGAATAATGTTAAGAGTTAGTTCATATTTTTCAAACGGAATTATTTCCTTTAGTCTTGTGGAAATCGCTCTCTTTGTTTTACTTTTTCCGAATTCTTGATGAACAGCGCCAGCCTTTCATTGTTGCCATCCAAATTCCCTCGATGACTGATAAAATGGCGTTACAAGATTACCTTATATAGTTCCGTTTCAGAATAAAAGGGGGGTTCCGGCATAAGGCTGTTCAAAAATGGAATAAGCCTCCATAGTCTCTCAAAGCAAAAATCATGATGAGGCATTATCTTTGATCTTTTTTCTTTTCTTTCGCATCCAGCGCTTCAAAGCGGGCCAGAACCCAGCAAAGATCGGAAAGGCGGTTGAGGAACAGGGCCGTGTTGACGTTGCTCAGGGCGTTATCCAGCCTCAGCGCCACCACCCGGCGTTCCGCACGGCGGCAGACGGAACGGGCCAAATCAAGCTGGGCCGCTCCCAGGGAACCTTCCTTGCCGGGGCGCGCCCACCCCTTGAAGCGGATGTCGCATTCCTTCTCCAGCAGATGTGCCTGTTCCTCCAGCCATGCTACGTCCTCCGCCGTAATGCGGGCATAACCCTTGGCGTCATACTTGGGCAAATCCTCCTCCAGCGTAGCCAGTTCCCCCATGGCCCCCACCAGGCGCGCCTGAACGCCGTCCAGCATTTCCACCGTCCGGGGGCTTACTCCGGAATGGCGCACTACGCCAATCAGGGAATTCAATTCATCCACCGTTCCGTAAGCTTCAATACGCGGGGCCGTCTTGGGGCTCCGTTTGCCGAACATCAGGTCCGTTTCTCCGCTGTCTCCACGCTTGGTGATCACGCTCATACCCCGTACCCTACCATGCCTGCGCGGCCCTGCACGCAAAAAAGAAGGCATCCCACCTCGCCAACGGCGCAAATTCGATGTTCCGGACAGCCGTCCATCCGCTGGCCCTGTTCCCAGTACCCAACCACCCGGGGATTTTCTCCATTGCGGTTAAAATATCTTGTGCCATTCCTTTCCAGGGCGGGAACTGCGCCATGACACGTCAACCGTTTGAAACTTTTCCCGATGGCTGTACAACCCCTGCATGACCCGGACCAGAGATGAATTGGCAGCGGAAACCGCACCGCCCGTCAAAGTGCCTCTCTGGAAGCGGGACTACGTCCTGGCCTGCTGCGCCAACCTGATGATGGGGCTGGCCTTCTTCGAACTGGTGCCCGTTCTCCCGCTGTACCTGACGGGGCAGTTGCAGGTTTCCTCCGGCTGGCTGGGCTGGATCATGTCCATTTACGTGCTGGCCGCCATCATTTCCCGCCCCTGGTTCGCGCACCGGGTGGATACCGGGGACCGCAAGAAGATTTACATCACGGTTTACATCCTGCTGGCCCTGTCCTTTTCAGGGTATGCCGTGGCCGCCACCGCCCTGGCGTTTTTCCTGACGCGCTTCGTGCAGGGCCTGATCTGGGGCGGCATGACCACCTCCGGTCCGACGATGGCCGTGGATATCATCCCCCCTTCCCGCCGCGGGGAGGGCCTGGGCTTTTTCGGCATGACGATGACGCTGGGCATGTGCCTGGGACCCGTCATCGGCCTCCAGGTATACCAGCAGTACGGTTTTTACGTGATTACGTGGAGCTCCCTGGTCCTGTGCCTGGCTGGGGCGGGCATCGCCTCCCTCATCCGCGCCCCCAGACGCCCCGTTCAGGAGTCCGTGTATGAAACGCCCAAAAAGGTGCTGGACCGCCTGGTGCTGCGCGTGGGCATTCCGCTGGCGGTGAATGTGATGATCGCCTCCTTCTCCTACGGCGTTGTGGCTGTGTATTCCGCCCTGTACGGGAAAATGTACGGTTTCAAGTATGCCGGGCTGTTTTATGCGCTGATGGGGCTGGGCATGCTGGTCTCCCGGTTCATGGTGGGCCGGCAGATCGACCGCGGGCGCGTGGCGGAACTTTCCGTCATCTCGCTGGGCATCCTGACTGTCAGCTTCGGCGCGCTGGCGTTTGCGCCGCTGGAATGGGTCTATTATACCTCCGCCATCCTCATCGGCTTCGGCTTCGGCATCTTCATCCCCACCTTCCAGACCATGAAGCTGAACATGGCGGACCGCGGCCACCGGGGCGCCGTCAATTCCACGTTTTTCACGGCTTTTGACATCGGGGTGGGCACGGGCATGTTTTTCGGGGGCAAGATTTACGCTTACCTGAACCTGAACTGGGCCTTCGGCGCAGGCGCGCTGCTGAATCTGCTGGCGATCGTGTACTTCTACCGCATTTCCCTGGACCACTACCGGAAGAACAAGCTTGGCGTGGATTCGGATTGATTTTCCTTCCGCTATTCCCGTTCCGGAGCGGAAAAAACGTCAATCACGCGCCGGGCGGAAGGCCTCACGCGCAGCAGGCGGGGATTCCAGGCCAGGGAAATACTGCGGGACAGCCTGTCCAGCGCAGGATGGGTGACCTTGACGAATCCCCCGCCCAGCTCCGCCTCCACCATGCAGGGGAGAACCGCCATGAACGCCCCGCTTTTCAGCATGCGCGCCGCAAACGGGAAGGACTGCGTTTCACACTGCACCCGCAGCCTGATGCCGAATTCCGCGCAATTCCGTTTCAGCGAGGCATGGAAGCCGGAACCGCTCCCCAGCGTAGCCAGGGGAAACATGCCCAGCAGGCGTGAAAAATCCTCCTCCCTTCCCCGCACCTTTTTTCCGGCCAGGGCCGCGGGCACGTACAGCGCATAATCCATGGAGCAAATGGCCCGGCTTTCCAGCCCTTCCGCCGCCAGCGCGCTGGTGCGCACGATGCCGAAGTCCACATCCATGTTCTGAAGCTTGAGGGGAATTTCACTGTTGCGGAGGTTCTCCAGCGCAAACAGCCACGGCAGGCCGCGCTGCTGGATGTCCGCAAGCACGGGAGCAACCACCCACGCGTGCAGGCTGTCTCCGGCGCCGATGGTGAACCGGTAGGGCAGGTTCCGGCTCCGGCTTTTGAAATCGTCCAGCAGGCACAGGCTTTCGCTGGCCAGGCGCACCAGTTCCCATCCGGACCTGGTAAGCGCCAGCACCTTCCCGCGGCGGGCCGCCAGCTCCACGCCGAAGAATTCCTCCAGTTCCTTGATCTGGCGGGAATACAGGCTTTGCCGTGCGCTGTCCCCGCGCGCGGCGGCGGCAATGCTCCCCGCCTTGGCCACTTCTATCAGGGTTTTCAGGCGGTCCAGGGACAGCCCCCGTTCTGCGAAAAGGTGCTCAAACATAACTTTAAAGTCATATTATATGAATACTTTCATAATGCAAGAGTCAGTAAATGCGCTATGGTAACGGAGTCACAGGGCGCAGCGCCGCTTTCCGCGGCCCCCGCCCTTCAACCAAAAGAAAATAAAACCATGATCACCATCGACGGAAAATACACGGAAGCCCGCGTGTTCACGGATGAACTGGAAGACCTGGCCCGCACCCAGATCAGGGACGTCTGCAACCACCCCGCCTTTGAAGGAAGCCGGGTGCGCATCATGCCGGACGTGCATGCCGGAGCCGGC
>OGYM01002508.1_pt1 | contig 11969 bp, 8 predicted proteins | sample 1576491 | NCBI WGS metagenome assembly OGYM01 (sample SAMEA3541515, study PRJEB24748) | human gut metagenome | biome: human gut; feature: human-associated habitat; material: faeces | place: China | collected 2012 | reverse complement strand
GGGGAGTCTGCTTTGATCTGTGGGCGCCAAATGCCGCACGTGTATGGGTCATCGGTTCCTTTAACGGATGGGATGAGGGCGCCAATGAAATGAAGCGCCTGGAGCCGGAGACGATGGGGATTTTTGAATTGTTTATTCCGGGTGTCGAGGAGGGTGATCTGTACAAGTACCTCATCGAGACAAAGGACGGAAAGCGCCTGTACAAGGCGGATCCTTATGCGAACTACGCGGAGTTAAGACCCGGAACGGCGTCGGCAGTTACGGATATTGAACATTTTAAGTGGTCAGATGCCGAGTGGATGAAAGAGCGCGCCACACACAAGGAAGATGTATATGAACAGCCGCTTGCCATCTATGAGGTTCACCCGGGATCCTGGATGCGTCATCCGGGCAGACAGGATGACGGATTTTACAGTTATCGGGATCTGGCAAAATCTTTGATTCCGTATGTGACTGAGATGGGGTATTCCCATATCGAGCTTATGGGAATCTGCGAATATCCGTACGATGGTTCCTGGGGCTATCAGGTAACCGGCTATTATGCACCGACCTCCCGTTATGGTTCACCGGCAGACTTTATGTATTTTGTTGATTATCTGCATAGCAAGGGAATCGGAGTGATTTTAGACTGGGTTCCTGCGCATTTTCCAAAGGATGAGCATGGACTTGGCAGATTTGATGGCACAGCACTTTATGAGCATGAGGATCCTAAGCGAGGGGAACATCCGCACTGGGGGACGTATATATACAATTACGGGCGCAATGAAGTCCGGAATTTCTTAGTTGCGAATGCTCTTTACTGGGCGGAGAAATATCATATTGATGGTATCCGGATTGACGCGGTCGCATCCATGCTGTATCTGGATTATGGACGCGGCGATGGTGAGTGGCTGCCGAACATCTATGGCGGCAATGAGAATCTCGAAGCGATTGATTTCATTAAGGAAGTCAATAGCAAGATGCATGAACTGCACAAGGGTGTTATCATGATTGCAGAGGAGTCAACGGCATGGCCGATGATGACGCATCCGGTTGAGGCTGGCGGACTTGGATTTGATTACAAGTGGAATATGGGCTGGATGAACGATTTCCTGAACTATATGAAGCTTGATCCGTTGTATCGCAAATATCATCACAACGATCTGACATTCAGTATGGTATATGCATACAGTGAGAAATTTATTCTTGTACTTTCCCATGACGAGGTTGTTCATGAGAAAGGATCTATGATTGCAAAGATGCCGGGCGGATATGAAGACAAATTCTCGAATCTGCGTGTGGCATATGGGTATATGATGACGCATCCGGGCAAGAAACTTCTGTTCATGGGACAGGAGATTGCGCAGTTTACGGAATTCAACGAGAATGCGGAAGTAGACTGGTCACTGTTCGAGTTTGATGCACATGTATTTATGCAGGGGTACGTTAAAGAGTTGAATGAACTTTACAAGACGGAACCTGCATTGTATGAGCTTGATTCTTCACCGGAAGGATTCACATGGATCAACTGTAATAGTGCAAATACAAGCCTTCTTTCTTATGTTAGAAAAGGTAAGAAGGAGAGCGATACGCTTTTGATCATCTGTAACTTCACACCGATGGAACACAAAGCATACAAGCTTGCTACTCCATCCGGCGGAAGATGGCAGGAGATTTTTTCCAGCGATAACAACCGTTATGGTGGCGAGGGCAGAAATAACAAGACAGTGAAACAGGCGAAGAAAGCAGAGTGTGACGGACAGGAACATTATATCTCCGTTACAGTACCACCACTTTCGATCAGCGTATTCAAGAAGAAAATTGGCAAATAATTAAGATGAAACGGGCTGTCCTTCGTGAGAAGGGCAGCCTGTGAAGTTTTATGGATAAATGAATATTTACTTATATGAACATAAAAAGGAGGGACTTGATTGGAAGACATCAAAGACATTGAATCGTCCAAGATCGAAGAGTATCTGAGCAAGCTTGGAGACTGGGCGTTAAATAAAGGGTTTCAGTTAGTACTTGCAATTATATGTATGTATATCGGCATGAAGCTGTCGAAGCTGATCGTGAAGATGATACGCAAATCCTTCAAGAAATCAAACATGGAGGAAAGTGTTGCATCTTTTCTGTTATCGCTGATTAAATTCACTTTTTATGCTATCGTATTTATCACGGCTGCATCTATTGTGGGATTTCAGGTGACATCGTTAGTTACGATTCTTGGTACTGCCAGTCTGGCAATCGGTCTTGCGCTGCAGGGTAGTCTGGCAAACTTCGCAGGCGGTGTGCTGATCCTGATACTCAAGCCGTTCCGTGTCGGGGATTATATCATTGAGAACGACAAGCAGTGTGAAGGTACGGTCGTGTCGATCGACATTTTCTACACGAAGCTGCAGACATACGATAACCGGATCATTGTGATTCCGAACGGAAACATTACATCCCATTCGCTTGTCAATGTGACAGCAGCAGGAATAAGAAAACTGGATATCTCAATCGGCGTTGCGTATGATTCTGATCTGAAAAAGGTGAAGGATACGCTGTATCAGGTTGTGACGGAGAACCAGTATTATGATAAGACGAAGGAAGTCGATGTGTTCGTGGATTCCTTCGGGGACAGCAGCATCAAGATGGGTGTCCGCTGTATGGTTGCGACAGAGAACTACTGGAAGGCAAAATGGGAGATACAGGAAGCAATCAAATATGCATTTGATGCGCAGGGAATCGAGATTCCGTTTGACCAGATGGAAGTGACTTTGAAGAATAAGGATGTATAGCATATGGAAAAAATAATAGAAATGTGCTATTATATAAAGTTGACAAAAATAGAAATAATTTTTAGGAGGCAATAGAGATGACAAAGATTGATATTCTTTCAGGATTTTTAGGCGCAGGCAAGACAACATTGATTAAGAAACTGATTGCTGAGGCATATCAGGGTGAGAAGCTTGTATTGATCGAGAATGAATTTGGTGAGATCGGTATTGATGGCGGTTTCATGAAGGATGCAGGTGTGGAAGTCACAGAGATGAATTCCGGTTGTATCTGCTGTTCCCTTGTTGGAGATTTTGGTACAGCATTGAAGAAGGTAATCGTGGATTATGCACCAGATCGTGTAATCATCGAGCCATCCGGTGTTGGTAAGCTGTCAGATGTTATGAAGGCAGTTGAAGATGCAAAGCAGGATGCGGATGTTGTAATCAACAGTGCAACAACCGTTGTTGATGTGGCAAAGTGCAAGATGTATATGAAGAACTTCGGTGAGTTCTTCAACAACCAGGTAGAAAGTGCTGGAACGATTGTACTTTCCCGTACACAGAATGTACCGGAGAAGAAGGTAAACGATACAGTTGCTATGCTGCGTGAGCATAACAAGGATGCAGCCATTATCACAACACCTTGGGATGACATCGACGGTAAGGTAATCTTGGATGCGATGGAACATGCAAATACGCTCGATAAGCTGATCAAAGAGGCAGTTGAGATTGCAAGAAAGCATGAGGAAGAGCATCATCACCACGATCACGATCATGACCATGAGGAGCATGAACATCATCATGATCACGAGCATGAGGAGCATGAACATCATCATGATCACGAGCATCATCACGATCACGAGCATGAGGAACACGAGCATCATCATGATCACGACCATCACGAGCATGGACCAGAGTGCACATGTGGATGCCACGACCATGACCACCATCATGATCATCATGCAGATGAGGTATTTACAAGCTGGGGCAAGGAGACTGCTAAGAAGTTTGCAGATGCCGATATGGAACAGATCCTGAAGACACTGGCTGACAATGCAGAGGAATATGGTATCATCCTGCGTGCCAAGGGTATCGTTCCAAATACGGACGGCGAGTGGATTCATTTCGACCTGACACCGGGCGAATATGAGATCCGTAAGGGTGCAGCTGATTACACAGGTAAGCTTTGTGTCATCGGAAGCAATCTGAAGGAAGATAAGCTGGCAGAGTTGTTCGGGGTTGCATAATCCCGGCACTTTGCGTAAAGGATAGAGAAGAAAGGAAATAGAGTATGGGACCAACAAAGGAAGTAGAAGAGATTCCGGTATATATGTTTATGGGTTTTCTGGAAAGCGGAAAGACAACCTTTGCGAACGAAACTCTGATTGACCGTGGATTTACAGAAGGCGAACCGACCCTTCTGCTTGTCTGCGAAGAGGGAATCGAGGAGTACGATGAGGAGTATCTGAAGAGTCAGAATATCTTCGTGGAATATCTGGAGGAATCCAACTTAAATACCGAATATCTGCTTGACCTGCAGGATAAGTATAAGCCGACCCGTGTGATGATCGAGTATAACGGTACATGGAAGATGGATAAGCTGTTTTCCATCCGCGTGCCAAAGGGCTGGACAATCGTACAGGTAATCACATTTGTCGATGCATCCACCTTTGATGTATATGTAGCAAATATGAAAGCGATGATGATGGAACAGTTATCGAGCGCAGATATGATCATCTTCAACCGATGCGATGAGAATACAAAGCGTGCGGAGTACCGCCGGAGTATCCGTGCGGTAAATCGTCGTGCACAGGTGATTTTCGAGAACAAGGATGGTGCAGCCGATGTCGGTGATGAGGAGTTAGATCTGCCATATGAGATCGATAAGCCAAGCATCACACTCGAAGATGAAGATTACGGTATCTTCTATATCGATGCCTGCGACAATCCAGACAAATATGTCGGGAAGCAGATCACATTCAAGGCGATGGTACACAAGCCGAAGAACTACAAGGCAAATGAATTTGTACCAGGTAGATTTGCGATGACCTGCTGTGCCGAAGATGTTGCATTTATTGGATTTAAGTGCTATTCCGATCTGACAAAGCATCTGAAGGACAGACAGTGGGTAACAGTTACGGGAACCATTGACAAAGAATTTTATCCGGAGTTTGAGGGCGAAGGACCTGTGATCCGTGCCACGAAGATCGAACCGGCCAAACCAGCCGAAGAAGAACTTGTATATTTCAACTAATTAAGGAGAATTAGAAAGGAGGAACCGCGATGGTTCTATCATGTGAAGATGTATCCCTTGGATACGAAGGAAAACCAGTGGTTGAACATCTGAATTTCCGTCTCGAACAAGGAGATTATCTCTGCATCCTTGGAGAAAACGGTTCCGGGAAAAGTACTCTGATGAAAGCGATTCTGGGACTGAAAAGTCCTATGCAGGGAAAGCTTGTCAGAGGCGAAGATTTGAAAGCAAATGAAATTGGATATCTGCCACAGCAGACTGTGACACAACGCGATTTTCCTGCATCCGTGCAGGAAATCGTTTTGTCAGGGTTCTTGTCGAAACGTGGCATGCGTCCATTCTATAACAAAGAGGAGCGGAAAATCGCACAGAAGAACATGAAACGGCTGGAGATTGAACCATTCATGAAGAAATGCTACCGCGATCTGTCCGGTGGACAGCAGCAGCGCGTGTTGCTTGCGCGGGCACTCTGTGCAACCTCGAAGCTCCTGTTGCTTGATGAGCCGGTAGCGGGATTGGATCCACGTGTGACAGCCGAGATGTATGAGCTGATCCAGAAGCTGAACCGGGAAGGTATCACGATCATTATGGTATCGCACGATACACAGGCAGCCGCACAATATGCGAACAAGGTGCTGCATGTGAGTGATAAACCAGAGTTTTTCGATTCCAAGGAAGCGTATTTGAAGAGCGCAATCGGCAGACAGTATGCGGATTACGCAACGACAAGAGAAGAAGGAGTATAGATATGTGGAATACATTAGTTGAATACCTGCAATATCCATTTGTCCGTCGGATCTTAGTTGCTGGTGTGCTGGTTGCCTTTTGTGCATCCATGCTTGGCGTGACACTTGTGTTAAAACGCTTTTCTTATATTGGAGACGGACTGTCCCATGTGGCATTTGCTGCGATGGCAATCGCGATGGTGCTGCGGATGACGAACAATACACTTATAATATTGCCGATCACGGTTGTGGCAGCAATCCTGATGCTGAAGACTGGACAGAATGCGAAGATCAACGGAGATGCCGTGATCGCGATGCTTTCCGTTGGATCGCTGGCATTTGGATATCTGATCATGAATGTATCCGGAACATCGCAGAATGTATCCGGGGATGTGTGCTCGACACTGTTTGGCGCGGCATCCATACTCACATTATCGAATACAGATGTGTGGATCTGCCTGATTATGTCGCTGTTGGTACTTGTGTTCTACATCTTGTACTATCACAAGATCTTCTCGGTGACATTTGATGAGAATTTTGCACGCGCAACCGGTATTCATACGGGCGCCTACAATGTGCTGATGGCGGTAGTCACAGCCGTTGTGATCGTAGTTGCGATGAATATCGTCGGATCACTTCTGGTATCGGCGCTGATCATATTCCCGGCACTTTCCGCAATGCGTGTATTTAAGAATTATAAGAGTGTGTTTATCTGTTCTGCTGTGTATGGTGTGGTATCCTCTGGCGTGGGAATCCTCATTTCCATCGCGGCATCGACACCGGTCAGTGCGACGATCGTAGCGATTGACATCGTATTATTTGTGATATTCAGCATCATCGGAATCGCACTGCACAGAGAGTAGAGGTGGCGATGATGAAGCACAGACATTTAAAATCAATCGGGATTGCTCTTGTTCTTTGTCTGTCCCTGCTTTCCGGGTGTGCCAAGCCGGTGCAAATGGCGAACAAAGACGAAAATGTGATCCTATGTACGACCTTTGCGGCGTATGACTGGGTGCGGGAAATCCTTGGAGACACAGATACATTTACATGCCGGATGCTGGTCGATAACGGTGTGGACTTACACAGCTACCAGCCAAGTGCACAGGATATCATGAAGATCGCGAATTGCCGGATGTTAGTCTATGTCGGTGGCGAGAGCGATACATGGGTGAGCGATGCGCTTGTGGAGTCCGGAAATGAAAATATTGTTGCAATCAGTCTGTTAGATCTGGTTGGTAACCGCGCGTTAAATGAAGTGGAGTTAGAGGGTGTGGAAGAACACCATCATCACGATCATGACGATGAAGACCATGACCATGAAGCAGAACCGGCAGACCATGCAGAGGGCGAAGCAGACAATACGGATGGACAGAATGCTGCAGAAGATGACCATTACGATGAACATGTGTGGTTATCCCTGAAAAATGCAATCGTCTGCACCGAGACGTTAGCAGATGCTATTACGGAACTGGATTCTGACAATGCAAAACAGTATGTGGCAAACGCTAAAACATATACTGGAAAGCTGGAAGCGTTAGATGATGACTATCAGACGATGCGGGACGCAGCCACACAGACGACGATCTTGGTCGGCGACCGGTTCCCGTTCCTGTATCTGGCAGAGGATTATGATATTCATTACTTTGCCGCATATTCGGGCTGTTCTGCAGATGTGGAGGCAAGTGTGCATACAGTTACCTATCTGGCGGAGAAGCTGCAGGAGTACAAGTTGCAAGCCATCTATGTGGTGGACAATGGTACCGACAGCCTCGCGAATACGATTGCGGAATCCGCAGAGATGCAACCCAAAATTCTGCATTTGTCGTCCATGCAGTCCGTGACGAAGGACGACATAGAAAAAGGATGCACATACCTGTCTTATATGGAAGAAAATCTGCAAATGCTGAAACAAGGTTTGCAGGCACCATAAATGGAATTCACATTTTCTTGACATTTTCTTCAAAATTTAACCATAGCTTGGGGTTATGATTAAGCCATAACAAAGATAAGTAATAAAACTTATGTCGAATGGAGGAATTGATATGATGGATGAATTTGAGAATAACAGAGAAAATGAACATGTGGATCAGACACCACATGCGGAGACACCGTATGACACCGGAGATGGTAATACGGATAATTTGAAGCGTACTGAACAGCAAACAGAACAGAATGCAGAGCATAGACAGGAGGATGCCTATACACAGGCACAGCAGTATGGAAGTACTTACTACGGTGATATGCGTACACAGGAATATATGCAGGCGATGGCAGAACGTGCCCAGCAGATGAGCCAGGGTACCGAGCATTATTATAATAACAATTACCAGCAGCCGAATCAGAATGCATATAATTATGGACAGAACAATTATTATCAGAATGGTTTCCAGAATGCAGACGCAGAACAGCCAAAGGCAAAGGTAAAGAAAGCAAAGAAACAGAGAGTCAAGAAAGCAAAATCACCGAAGACGCCACATAACAAGCGTACCTTCTGGAAGAAGGGTGTGGCAGTTGTTGCAAGTGCAGCCGTATTTGGTGGTGTTGCAGGTGGTGCATTCTACGGAATCGCGGGAAACCAGATCAAGAAGCTTGATGCACTTACAAACACAACGACAGAGGTCGCTTCCACAACATCGGCAGCGACAACCCAGTCTTTGAGCCTGACATCAACCGCTTCGGTTGGAAATGGCATGGATGTCTCCACAATCGCAGAAAATGTTATGCCGAGTGTTGTAGCAATCAATATTTCAGCAATTGTTGAGCAGCAGGGTATGTTTGGATATACACAGCAGTATGAGGCAGAAGGCTCCGGCTCCGGTATTATCATCGGTGAGAATGACAGCGAGCTTTTGATGGTGACAAACAACCATGTTGTCAGTGATGCCACAACCGTAAATGTAACGTTTGCAGATGGTGAGAGCTACGAGGCACAGGTAAAGAGTACCGATAGCGACACGGACCTTGCAATCGTTGTTGTAAAGCTCAGTGATATAAAGGAATCCACGATGAATCAGATCAAGATCGCCACGATTGGTGATTCGGATTCCCTGAAGGTCGGTGAACAGGTCGTAGCCATCGGTAATGCACTTGGCTATGGACAATCCGTTACAACCGGTATTGTCAGTGCAAAGGATCGTACAAACAGCACGAATACAACACCGCTCATTCAGACCGATGCAGCCATTAACCCTGGTAACAGTGGCGGCGCACTTCTGAATATGAAGGGCGAAGTTATTGGTATTAACTCTTCGAAGTATTCCGATACAACGGTTGAAGGTATGGGATATGCAATTCCAATTACAGCCGTACAGGATCGTCTGGATGATCTGATGAACCGTCAGACACGTGAAAAGGTTGACGAGAGCGAGAAAGGTTATCTTGGAATCTCCTGTGCAACCGTATCTTCCGATGTGTCAGAAGCATATGGTATTCCAGAGGGCGTGCTTGTCACAGATGTTGCAAGCAAGAGTGCCGCTGAGAAGGCAGGTATCAAAGCAAATTATGTGATTACAAAGATTGATGGACAATCCATCAGCAGTGCTGAGGAACTGACAGAAAAGCTGAATTATTATGCAGTTGGTGAGACAGTGCCAATCACATATGAATACCTGAAAGACGATGCGTATGTGGAGAAAACTGTCGATGTTACATTGATGGAAAATCCAAACGCAAATAACAAATAATATTTACAATCATCCGTGATTTTTTTCCCCTAAAGAGTGCGGTTTTCCGCACTCTTTTCTTATACATGGAAATACACAATTTTTTCACAAAATTATGATAATTTTCCTTGACATTTACTATATGTAGTGGTAGTCTACCAATAGGGTTAGCACTCGATAGATATGAGTGCTAATAAATAAAAGAGGTGATAAGATGGAATTAGATGAGCGTAAGGTAAAAATCCTGAAAGCCATTATTTCCAATTACCTAGAGACTGGGGAACCGGTAGGTTCCAGAACAATCTCAAAGTACACGGATCTGAATTTAAGTTCCGCTACGATTCGTAACGAGATGGCAGATCTGGAGGAAATGGGATACATTATTCAGCCGCATACATCGGCAGGACGAATCCCGACGGATGCCGGATACCGGTTCTATGTCGATCAGCTGATGGATGAAAAGGAAGAGTTTGCAGAGGTTGCAAAGCAGGAGCGTGACACACTGTTAGAGCGGGTGGATCGCATGGAGGTGCTCTTAAAGCAGGTTGCAAAGGTACTGGCGTACAATACCAATTATGCAACGATGGTAACAGCACCAAATTATGAGAAAACAGTCAAGTTTATCCAGCTTTCCCTTGTTGATGAAAAAACACTTCTTGCCGTCATAGTGGTTGAGGGTAACATTATTAAGAATCAGATGATTCACATCAATGTAAGCCTTGATAATGAAGATGTTCTGAAATTTAATATCTTATTGAATACCTTCTTACAGGGTGCAAGCTTAGAAGACATCAATTTAGAGATGATTCAGGCGATGAAGAAGCAATCCGGAGGGTATGGCGAGATATTAGACCAGATCTTTCAGGGAATTGTGGAAGCGATACATGAGGCACAGGAACTTGAGGTTTATACCAGCGGTGCGACAAACATTTTGAAGTATCCGGAGCTTGGAGATATCTCCAAGACGAGTGAGCTGCTTGAAAAGCTGGAAGATAAAAATGAAGTATCACATTTGCTGGAAGAGACGACCGGAAAGACAAACGAATCCGGAATTCAGGTATATATTGGAGATGAGACACCAAGCCTGAAAGATTGCTCTCTTGTTACAGCGACCTACCAGATGCCGGAAGGCGCAAAGGGAACGATTGGAATATTGGGACCGAAGAGAATGGATTATAAGAAGGTTGTCAGCACACTGAAGAATCTGACAATTGAACTCGATGAGATATTCAAGAAAGGCGAAGGGGTGAATGAGAATGGCCAATAAGACAAATGTAAATGCAAATAAAGAAGCGGAGACAGTCGAGGAAGTAAAGGCTGTGGATGATGCTCCGGTAACAGAAGGAACCGACGTGAAGGTGAACGAGGAAGAAACTGTTCCGGCAGACAAGAAAGAAGAAGTGGAAGCTGCAAAGCCGAAGCCGGTATCCAAGGGAAACCGCAGAGGCAGCAAGGCCCTTCAGCTGGAACTTGAGAAAGCGAAGGAGCTGGCAGCCGGAAACGAAGAAAAGTATAAGCGTCTGCTGGCAGAGTTTGAGAATATGCGCCAGCGTAACGAGAAGGAATCCAAGAAGATGTATGATATCGGAGCCAAGGAAGTGTTAGAGAAGCTGCTTCCGGTTGTTGACAACTTGGAACGTGCACTTTCCAGTATTCCGGAAGAGGATATGGACCGGGCATTTGAACAGGGTGTCGATAAAATCTACCGGCAGCTCATGGTATCACTTGAGGGACTTGGCGTAAAGCCGATGGATGCAGAAGGCAAGCCATTTGATCCGGATTACCACAATGCGGTAACACATGTAGAGGATGAGAATTACGGAGAGAATGTCGTAGCCGAAGAGATGCAGAAGGGCTATATGTACAAGGATCAGGTATTGCGATACAGCATGGTAAAGGTTGCAAATTAACCTTTTACAATAAATCATTTAGTATATTTTAAAGGATAATAATTAGGAGGAAAAATATTATGGGTAAGATTATTGGTATTGACTTAGGTACAACAAATTCATGTGTAGCTGTTATGGAAGGTGGTAAGCCAGTCGTTATCACAAACGCTGAGGGTTCAAGAACAACTCCTTCAGTTGTTGCATTTACAAAGACCGGCGAGCGTGTCGTTGGTGATGCAGCAAAGCGTCAGGCAGTTACAAACGCAGATAAGACAATCGCTTCTATCAAGAGACATATGGGTAGCGATTACAAAGTAGACATCGATGGTAAGAAGTATTCTCCACAGGAGATTTCAGCTATGATTCTTTCTAAGCTGAAGAGAGATGCCGAGAGCTATATCGGTGAGCCGGTTACAGAAGCAGTTATCACAGTTCCTGCATACTTCACAGATGCACAGAGACAGGCAACAAAGGATGCAGGTAAGATTGCAGGTCTTGATGTAAAGCGTATCATCAACGAGCCTACAGCAGCAGCTCTTGCTTATGGTCTTGACAACGAGAAAGAGCAGAAGATCATGGTATACGACCTTGGTGGTGGTACATTCGATGTATCTGTTATTGAAATCGGTGACGGAGTTATCGAGGTTCTTTCAACAGCAGGTAACAACAGACTTGGTGGAGATGACTTCGACCAG
>OGYM01002468.1_pt1 | contig 12131 bp, 15 predicted proteins | sample 1576491 | NCBI WGS metagenome assembly OGYM01 (sample SAMEA3541515, study PRJEB24748) | human gut metagenome | biome: human gut; feature: human-associated habitat; material: faeces | place: China | collected 2012 | reverse complement strand
TCCCATCCTCTACACAGATAAGATTAACTCCATAATCCTGCATTTTCTGCAATGACGATAAAACATCTGCAGCATTTCTTCCAAATCGTGACAGCTTAAATACCAGCACATAATCAACATTGTCTTTGCCACTTTCTACATCCGCAAGCATCTGCTTAAACTGTGGTCTGCCTTCCACACTTTTGCCAGATTTACCCTCATCAGAATATTCCCCGACGATAGACATTTCCTGATACTCTGCGTATTTTCTAAGCTTGTCCTTCTGTGCATCAAGACTGTAACCATCTACCTGCATGGAAGTGGAAACTCTTGTATATATGTAACATTTCTGCTGTTTTTTCATCAGATGTTATCTCCTTTTTACTTCCTTGGAAACCTCTTTAATGCTTTCAAGATATGCTTTTTCGACTGGTGTCAAAGTAATCTCCTGATATTTTCTGTATTCTGACTTTGCTTTCTCCAACGCCTGTTTATGACTTACAGAACCGGAACCAGTTAAAAGCTTTCTGTTTCCTGATGACAAAACACTATCCAATTGCTTTACATAATCATCCATGTACATAGGTTTATGTTCAATTGCATTAATTTCTGCCAAATCAAAATAACCAGATACAAGATTATTTAATACTTTTAGTTCACTCTCATCCAGATAATTTTTTGCAATTCCTATATCTTTTAATGCTGGTAATTCACCTAAAAATGAAGTAAGTCCCATAAATGGTTTTTGTGCATCAGCACGTTGATATATAACCTCTGCCGCAGTATGACCATGTGCTGCATAGTGAAGTTTATTCTGAACAATTTTAAAGAATCTAACAGACTCTTCGCTATGAGGATTGTAATCTACACTCGTAGCATACAAATCAAGAACCTGGCGATACAATACCTTTTCTGAAGATCTTATATCCCTGATTCTGTCAAGTAACTCTTTCCAGTAATTTCCTCCACCATTTCCTTTCAAACGCTCGTCATCTATCGTAAATCCCTTAATCATATATTCTTTTAGCCGCTTTGTTGCCCACTGCCTGAATCTTGTTGCAATCACTGATTTAATACGGTATCCAAGAGAGATAATCATATCTAAATTGTAATAAGTAACATTATATGTTTTTCCATCATCTGCAGTTGTTCGGAATTTCCGAACAACTGAATCCTTATCCAGCTCCCCTTCTTCGAATATATGCTTTATATGTTCACTTATATTTGATTTACTGCATTGATATAATTCAGTAAGCTGCTGTTGTGTCAGCCACACTGTATCATCTTCTATTTTAACTTCTATATTTGTCTGCCCATCATCAGTCTGATATATAAGTATTTCCCCATATTCATCGGTTCCAATTTTATCTGCCATAAGCACCTCTCCAATCCATTACTTCTTAGTTATGAAATGTGAACGCATGCGTTCGCTATTGTCCCAACTAAATTTTATCATCATTCCAACCTCTGTTCAACCAAAACTTTTTCCAAGATGAAAGCTATTTTTTTATCGTAATGAGTGTCCGTAACATCCAGATGATCCATCTGCTGTTCAAGGCGGGTTTTTATTGCCTCCGCCTGATGAAGACTTGCATTTAACACAGATAACTATTTTTCCAGGTCCGTTGTGTCAACAGTCGCTCCTATTTTATCCTGAATGGCATCCTTGAATTTTCCTTCTTTTGTCATTGCTGTAATCAGCTTTGCAAGCATATCATCAATCTGTGTCTGCTCGATGTTACGTCGGAACGTACACTTGTGCCCGGTAGCATTCACGGTATTCTTACAATAATAGTAATATCTGGTCTTGTTATCTTTTCGCCCTGCTTTGGCAATATTTCCATACATTCCTTTTCCACAGCAAGGACATTTTAATATTCCGGACAAAATATGTGCATGTTCCGGATCATGAATTTTTTCACACCTGTAATTATTTTTTGAACGCTTTTCCTGTGCAAGCTCCCAGTCTTCCTCGGCAATAATTGCTTCATGAACTCCCTCATAAACAGGGAAATCTGATTGCTCCACTACATGAGTTTCATTACGAGTTCCTGTTTTCTTCTCTGTACGCCTGCGTCCATATGCTATCTTCCCCATATATACCGGATTATCAATTATCTTCTTGATAAAGCTGGACGAGAACCCCGGTATTGTTCCATTCTGACGCAGCTTCTTTGTATATCCATGATTGTTCAGATAATTTGCTACGCCATTGATTCCATCATTGGTATGAATATACCTGTCAAAAATCATTTGAATAATTTCCACTTCATCCTCCGCAATAACAAGTTCCCCATCAACCTGAATTGCTGTTGATACACGAGTATATATGTAGCATTTTGTTTTCTTTTTCAATACATTCACTCCCCTCTACTGTGGTAAAATCAAAGTTGGATTTTTCAACAGCGTTGCAATCACCGGAGTATATTTAGATACTCCATAGTCTTCAACAATACTGGTTATTCTAGCCCCTGCATCCTTTGACGAAGCACCACATAAGAAAATCCTTTCATTAGCAGTTCCATAATCTAATACGATAAAACGATCATGGAATATGCCACCTGTCTTTTTCATTGATATTTTTACGGATGGATATTCTTTGCAAAAATCCGTAAATTCTATATTATGAAGTTTATTATTCCCAACATTATCGCTGAACAAAGTAATATTTACTCCAGTCGGAGAATTCTTAAGGTGTACCAGCGTTCTTAATCCAATATAATTATCAACAACATATATTGATGACTTTGCCTGCCTATAGATGGACTCATATACCTCATCTGCACTACTAAATTTTGCATTAAACATGAGCCACTTTTCATCATCATCATCTGAAACAAAGCTGTTCATCATATCAGCCAACTCAGATTTTGTTACAACATCCTTCAGTCCTTCTGCAACATCTGAAATCTGCTTTTCCAGTGATATCATATCTGAGTTGATTTTGTTAATTTCTATTCTGTTGTTAGCTGTCTCCATGCTTAACTGAAGTATTTCCCTCTGACCAATAAGATCTCGATTTTCTAAAATGTAATCTTTCATTCTTTTGAAGGTTCTCACCAATGCAATGCTTTGTCTTACCGCAAGTTCCCCTTTTAGTACAGTCATTAACATGTATACACCTTGTTCCGTAAAAACGTAAGGATTGCTGCGGGATTTGCTGCTTATATTTGCGGTCACAAATTGTGACCGCAAATATTCAACTTCATTATCAGATAATCGAAACATCATATCATTCTGAAATCTTTCTATATTTCTTTTTACCTGCTGATTAAAAGCCTTAAGTTCATATCCATATACTTCAGCCAGATCTGCATCTAATAATACTTTACATCCCCGAAATTCATATAATTTTTGTTTCATAAATTCTTCATTGATCTCAATTACTGCAATTTCATCTTTCTTTTTATCTTCTGCCATGGAACTCCTCCATCCATTTGCGGTCAAAAAAATCGTCCGCAATTCTCATATAAACATATTGCTGACATCAGCAATATGTCCGATTTGTTATTATTGTTCTATTATTTCTGTTAATCATTTTCTTTTCCATATTAAACTTTCTCCTCCCACATTGAACCATTTTACTGACGCCAGTAAAATGGTCTATTCCTCTTTTTCCCTCAGTTTGTCATAATACGCTTTATACCTATAAATCGTCCTCTCACTGACATTGTTCCGCTTCGCAATTTCTACCATTGTCATACCACTCTCATATCCAACAACAAAATCATTGTAAATTGCCATCCACTTGGCGTTATGTTTCTGACGACCGCTTAACTTACGATTTCTGTAATACTCCAATTCCTCCCGAAGTTCTGCATTCTCTTTTTCCAACTCCTCAATTCTTTTTAATGCCTCTTCAAGTGTTACAGTTTTCTCCATTACCCTGTCCTCCGTTCATGTCATTTTCGTTTTGTCTATATTATAAATATCTGTGTCACTTTAGTCAATCCGATTATGTCATGTTGCGTCATTTTTTACAATAGCTTTCATACAATCGAAATACCGCTGATATCTTTTACAGGCTAAACTTCTCCAAAAGCAGTCAGCCTGTATGTTCTTTATCCAATCACGCAAAATCCATTTTCTTTTTATTGCCGGTCCATATTTTAAGATCAGCGCTGTCACAACATCCACACATCTCTCAAATGCTGCATTCTCTTTTGCATCATCATAATATTTCTTTCTCATTTGTCCGCCCCTTTCTGTGCTTAAATTGCTTTGGCAGCCAATTAGAGTTATCTGTTTTCAACAAATCATACACATATATTTTATTTGGCTTTCCTAATCCCTGATGGCTTCAATAAATCAGATTATGTGCCTCCAGTTCTTTCAGCATCTTGTTAATCTTCTTATTTCCCAGATTCAACAACTTCATCATTTCTTTTATAGTAAAAAATATAAATGTACTCTCAGTTTCATTACCTTGTCCTTTGAACACTCCAAGGCAACCAAAAAGGACATCCCTTGACCCGTAATAATTACGGTTCAGGAATGTCCTTTTTTCGATACTTAGCAGTAAGAAAGACAAACGATACTACTTATCCACAATTATATAATTCCGAAATGCTTAAACGCCTGCATAATCGCTTCTTCCTTCTCCGGTGTACATTGTGACTGTCTCGCATTTCCTGATCAAGTGCTGTCGTGTCCACTTCCATATCTATCTTGGAACGTATAAGCCCTGCGAACTTTTTGTTACTTACAAGTTTACTAAGAACCTCTATAACCGCTTTATCAAGCTTATCCTCTGAGATCTGCTTCTTATAATCACATTTATGTCCTCTGGTCATATTGCGGTGTTTACAGCCATAATAGAAATAATCATTATAGCGGGTTCCATCTTTTCTGCTTTTAATGGATTTATTACCATACATGCTGGCACCGCACACAGGACATTTCAACAATCCGGAAAGTAAATGAATCTTCTGACCATTTGGCAAATTCACTTTCTCATATTTCTTTGCCTGCGCAGCCACTTTTATTTGTGCCTGTTCCCAAATATCTTCAGGAATCAGAGCCTCATGAATGCCATCCACAAGCAGATAATCATCCTTATACACCTGTCGATAATCATTTCTGCTTCCATGAACTTTTTCTGTTCTTCTGCGGCCGTAGGCAATTTTACCGCAATATACCGGATTCTGAATAATTTTTCGTATTAAAGAAGCATCAAATAGAGGATTCTTGCCGTTCTGTCTGGCAATTTTATGTATTCCATGATTTTCTAAATATTTAGCTATACCATTAGCACCTAAGTCTGTATTGATATACTGCTCATATATCATTCTGATTGCAACAGCTTCTTCCTCATTTATGACAAGCTTACCATCCTCCAGCGAATAGCCATATGGCGCAAATCCACCATTCCATCTTCCCTCTCTAGCCTTCTGCATACGGCCTTCCATTGTTTGCATACGGATATTTTCACGCTCAATTTCAGCCACAGCGGATAATACAGAAATCATAAGTCTTCCGGCTTCCTTTGATGAATCAATACCATCCTCAGCACAGATAAGATTCACTCCATAATCCTGCATTGTCTGCAGTGAATTTAATACATCCGCAGCATTACGACCAAATCTCGAAAGCTTAAAAACGAGAACAAAAGACACATCATCCTTACCGGTCTTGATATCTTCCATCATACTCTTAAAAGCCACACGACCCTCTACAGACTTTCCGGACTTACCGGCATCCTCATATTCACCTACAATCTCATAATCATTAAACTCACAAAATGCTTTCATTCGTGATTTCTGTGCATCCAGGGAATATCCATCTATCTGCATAGATGTGGATACATGGGTATATAAATAAACTTTTGTTTTTTCTTTACTCAACTATCTCAATCCTTTCAATTATGTACCTGTCTGCTGTGCTTTCTTCATAATATCCTTAACAACATTAGTACCCTCTATCTTATTCATGCCAAAACACTTCTTTCCTGCGTCCTTCAAAGAAGCCCCGATATGATAGCCTTCCACACCATCAATAATCAAAAAACGGTCATGAAAGGCTATAGTCTTCTTAACCGTTAAGGATACTGGGCATTGAAATTATTTATATCTTGTGCAGTAATCCTTGTACTTGGAAGTGTATATGCAAAAACATTAACACCTGCATTTTTCTTGGCAAGGATATTTAATGTAATCACATCAATATATCCATCAATTAGAATAATTTCCTTCTTTGCATGTCCGATAATATCTGCAAGAAAACTGAAGGCATCAAAAATCTGTCCATCATAAAAAATCTTCTGATTATCTTCCTCATGATTTGCCATATACTCAAAGATTCTACCAAACTTCTCATCTGCATTCTTTTGGTATTCCAATTGCTTCAGCTCTATAGAATTAATCTTTTCAAACATAAGCGCGTTATTAGCAATAAAATGACGCATCTCCTTAAAAGCACGCATAATAAAAATGCTTTGCTTGGTAGCTAATTCCCCTTTTAAAACCGTAGCCAACATATATATGCCCTGCTCTGTAAATGCATATGGTAATTTTCTACGGCCTCCTCCTTGCCCAGAAAAAAATGTATTTTCTCGTGAAGTCACAAATTGTGACTTCACCAAATCAACTTCATCCCTTGTCATTTGAAACATAAAATCTTCTGGAAATCTATCAATGTTTCTTCTTACCTGCTGATTCATAGCCTTTAGCTCATAACCATAAATATCTGCTAAGTCACTATCTATCATCACCTGCTCTCCTCGAAGCATATACACATGGTCTCTAATAGATTCTACAATTTTTAATTCTGTGGTATCTTCCATAAATCCTCTTTTCATACTATAAGTAATTTCCGTTTGAAGTCACAATTTGTGACCTCAAAAATAAAGTATTTAAAACTTTTACATTATTTATGTTCGCAATATTCTTTCGCAAATTTACTCTGCATCCGTGAAGTTGCAAATTGCGACTTCACGTTTACATCTCCTCAAGACTCTCAATCTTCTTTAGAGCTTCCATATAAGCTAAAAGTCGCTTCTGCTGTTCTTCCTTAAGTCCATGATAATCTTCAACTATGCGAATATCCTGAGGTGTAAATCTACTCTCTGGCATTGCAGTAGCAATCTCATCCTCATCTTCTATTCCCTTACCAGTAAGAAGCTGCTCCGGAGTAATCTGCAAAACATTGCAGATATCCATAATCTTTTCTACCGTTGGATTAGTCTTTTTCTTCTTCCACTCACTAATCGTACTGGTAGCAATACCGACCTGCTTTGCAAATTCTGCCTGTGTCATATTTCTTTCTTTTAATACTTTTATAATTCTTTCACTTATAGTCATACTCATTTCCTCACATTGTGCATTCATTTATATGATATTCATTTATATGAATATAGATTATCATGCATGCTTAACATATTCAACATCAAAATATACTTTTTTCTGTCGTGCCCTATTATATGCTTTATACCAATCCAGCATATCTCTTTTTAACAAATACAAATCCGGATCCGGCAATGATTCAAAATCCATTTTATCCGCATACTTTGCCACCATAGCACCTACAAACTCTGCAAAATTGCTCCATTCATCTCTTTCTTTTACTACAAATACTCTACTTCCTATCATAAAATCCTCCATTCTTTGCATACAAAAAGACCTAGCAGTATCTGCATCCACGCAGGTACCAACCAGGTCTCTTATACATTTACTATATTCATTTTTATAAAACTCACTATTCTCATTAAGTCTAAAACAAAAAATTACAAGCAATGATATTCGCTAGCGAATATCAAAAACGCTTGTCTGGGAGAAGTCTCCCCAAACCCCTGAAACCTCGCCACAGGCTCGGAGCAGTTATAATATTTTTCATAAACTACATATTTATAAACTTGGATTATTCTTCTTTCTTATCTCTCCAATCATTTCTTTCGGATAATGACCTGCGATCCAAAAGAATTCCATATAAAAGCATTGCACCCTCAGAAAGGCCCACATATTTTTCATCTGTTAAAATCGCCTTCGGAATCCTAAAAAATGGCATTCTCTCTTCCCGATTCATTTCGTTTGTTGTCATTACATTTTCCTCGTTCATTTCTTCCTCCTTCTAAAAATAAGCATAAGAAAAGCACTTCAGATTTCTCTAAAGTGCCTGTAAACAATGTTTCTCTTCCTTCAATTACCTACGCAGTGCCCCTATTTGCCCACAAATGCCCCTCCTTTCCTCCGTCTTATGATTTAACATATCATAATAAAATCTGTAATAATTGAAAAAGGCCGAAACCACAAGGGTTTCAGCCTCTCTTATCACTTTAATAATAATATGCTTTTCCGATTTTTTGGTATAGCAAACACACCATTATCATACGAATGTATGTTAGGTATGTCAATATTTAAATTTTAAAGTTTTCAAAGTGAGCAATCATCCATTCTGTCATACTTACATTTACTTCATAGATATCTTTATACTTGTCTTTATCAGCAAACCACGATGTTGCTATGAACTGATTTGCAAGTAAAACATATGGAATTGCTTCTTTCTCAGATTCAGTAAGTTTTGCAACCACATCGTACCCATACATGATTTCTCTGAAAATCTCAATCCATTTTTTTAACTTGTCTGGATTATCTAATTCAAAGCTTTCTGATAAAATAGCGGAAGCTGCATAGCATGGATCATAAATTCTCACACTGCACTCACTCAAATCAAAATCAATAAATCCCCACTTATCATCGTTCGTAATAATATTGCTTGGATTAGGATCTCTATGAATAATCTGTTTTGGTAGTTCATCATATAATTCTCTAAAACGACGCTGGTAAGACTCTAAAAAACTCTTATCAATAACCACCTTTTCATTAAGTGCAGGAATTGCCCATTCACAAACATTTTTAAGAATATTCATGTCATCCACTACAACATCTATCTTTGCTAATGCAAGACTCAGCTGACCGACTATCTCTCCAATAAATCTGGCCTTTTCTAAATATTCATCTAAATACACCGAGCCAACTTTTATATTTTCGCCTTGTATTCTTTTGCTTAGAACATAATATAAACCTGCATCTTCTACGTAATATTTACCGTCCTTTGTAGGAATAGTCTGTGCCGCTAACAGACCGATTGATTCTAAAGCATGTGAAATATCAATAGTTTTCTTAATACTTCCAAGGTTTGCAGAGAATTTAATCACATAATCCTCTCCAACATATTTCGCACTATCACTTATTTCCCCAGTTTCTCCGTAAACAACATCTGCAATTTTTTCATTTTCCAATTCCCAATTTATTAAAATATCTCTAATTTTCTTCTGACTCATTATGATATGTTCCTCCTGTAAAATATTAATTCGATAAGGCTTCTTTGCCTTATACATTTTAAGGTAGACCTTCGGTGTATATCCGATTTCACGAACAAATGATTTATAGAATCCAGCGTAAGTTTCATACCCATAAGATAATGCCACATCTATTTTTTTATGCCCCAAGCTAATCTCATGAATTCCATGTAATAGCCTTCTTCTAGTAATGTACTGCATGACCGGCATACCGACAGCACTTTGAAACAAACGATAAAAGTGAAATAGCGAAAAACCTGCAAGGTCACTTAATTCTTCCACTGATATTTCAGCTTTTAAATTGTCTTCTATATAATCCAAAATTCTTTGTATCGCTTTTCTATCCACCGCCATCCCTCCTTTCTAATTTGTCGTAGCTACATACATATCATAAAATATTGGTCATAGAAAATATTTCCTACATTGCTGATTTAAATTCTTTTTAGTTTCAGATATAACTCTACCATCTGCATAGTTTCATCAATACTTCTGCTTTCATCTTTCGATAATATCTGAAAACCAGAGTGTAGGAACTTATCATAATTTTCCTGAGAATTCACTTTCTCTAAGCACGCTCGAAAATTAGCAATTGCTGCATCTGGATTCTTTTCTTTTAACAATAACTGATAAAGAAACTGCTTTTCACTATCAGGTCTGTCAAAAAATCTTGATACTGAAATGGATGGATCCGCTAACATAATCAGCACATGGTCCTTATCAGTAATTTTTCCAAGAGTCTCTAAAGAGATATTCGTATCTACAAATATCTTTTTATCCGTCGTCTTTACAAGATCCTCCAATATTCGCAGTTCCAATATTTCACACTCTTTAGCTACATCTTCAATCCATTTTGCATATTCATCCGGGGTTCTTCTGATAAAGTCCGCCCAATCCTTTAGATTAGCTGTATATCCAAGATTCGGAAACTCATTCCAATCAAGACCACCCATTAAAGATTCGTGATAATTTTCCTCACAAGCAATGCCGTCATATTTTTCTGCCAGTCTTTTTACCATCGTGGATTTGCCCGCATATGCACTACCGTTAAAAAAATATACATTCTCTAAATCCATACCTATATTCCTTTCCATTTTATAATCCAAAATGTTTCTCTATAATTTTTAAAATACCCTCTACAGTATCGTGATCCGTTCTTTCTAAAAACTTAAAACCACTTTCTAACATATTGCGTCTTTCCTGTTCATTATCCAAATTAAGTGCCTCAATAACATTATCTAACAATTCTTTTCCATCCGGAAAGGACAATATAAATTGATACACTTCATCCTTATCAGCGCGGTCAAAATAATGCTGTAGCTTCATTTCATCTGGTGCAAATAAAAGAAATACATGCTCATAATCACTAATTTCCTTTAAAATATCTAAAGGAATGATTCCGTCAACAATAATTTTCTGGTCTTTTGGAAAGCTTAGTAAATCGGCAATTGTAAACTCTGCTTCTTCTCTAAGTTCTGCCTGCATCCAATCTGCATACTGTCTTGGTGGTTGCACAAAATATCCATGCCAGTCAGCACTTCTGTCAAGACTAATCGCAGGTTGTTCCTTCTCGCTAGCAACCGAAACATATTCATCATAATGATCCCCTTGACGATATCTTATAAATCCATGCTTTTCTTCTAATAATCTTGCCATTGTAGTTTTTCCGCCATAAGCTCCACCACATAAAAAATAAACATTCTTCAAATGTTCTTTGATAATATTATTTGCTATCTTCATCTATATTTCCTCCTGCTTCGCATAAAAAAAATCACTTATTGCTAAGTGATCTCAAAAAATACATATGAAAATATATCTGCATCAGAAATGCAGATTACTCACATGCGCAGTAAGACCAATTGAGATACACTAGCAACAAAAATAAAACAAAGCACAACTTTGCCGTTCATTCAAACATTGCTACAAAAACTATCTCAATCTAATTACTAACACACGTAAGCCTCCTTCCGTTACCAACTATCTATACTATATACTATGCTTTACATGATTGCAAGTTATTCCCATTTATCTGTGAATGTACATTCTTGTCATTTCTGGTTCTTCATCACCCTGAACCATACATAAGAATTCCCATCCATAATGTTCATAAAAGCCAATATGGTCCGTCACCAAATATAAAGGCATTACTCCTTTATTTCTCATATCATCAACAACTTTATTTAGCAAATTCCCAGCCAGTCCATTTTTTCGATGTTCTTCTTCTGTATATACAGCACATACATTTGGAGTCAAATCTTTTCTATCATGAAAGTCATTTTCTATTACCCCAAGCCCTGCGACAATGGATTCATCATATAAGCATAGATACCAACCATACTCGGTTTTTCCCGATAAATACGCTTCCATACACTCAAGGTATGCCTCTTCCGGCACGCCCCACTTACTATGAAACCACTCAGCCGCAATAGCTACTAATTCCGGCCGTTCTCTTAATGTTATAATTTTATATTCATTCATATTGCTAATATCCTCCAATAAGATGAAAGGCAGGCTAAAATAGCCCACCTTATCTCTAATTCTTAATTAAATTCTGCATTATTATGTTTCAAAAAAATCCGCTTGCTCTTCTCTTCACGACTTGCCAGACACTCTCTTTCCTTCGCGAACGATTCTTTGAATACTTTTCTCCGAAAGTGAAAACTGCTTGGCAAGACTGGCAATAGAGCTGCCACCCTGATATTTCTGGCTAATCTCGTGATTTCGCTGTATTAGGTATTGTCTTGTATCAGTATGACTCCCCCACTCCTTTTTAGATGTGCTGGGAATATATATTGCTTTTCCATTTACATATTGCTGAATAGTTTCTATTAATTCTTTTGGCAGAACCTCTTCTGCTCTA
>OGYM01002467.1_pt1 | contig 12133 bp, 13 predicted proteins | sample 1576491 | NCBI WGS metagenome assembly OGYM01 (sample SAMEA3541515, study PRJEB24748) | human gut metagenome | biome: human gut; feature: human-associated habitat; material: faeces | place: China | collected 2012 | reverse complement strand
ATGCGGCGGCCATATTTATTATAGGAGGCCCCATGAAAAGTACAGATAACAGAGTATCCTTGCTGAACTGCGACGACTCCATGATATATCTTGCCACTGCCATTGTATATAGTGGAGTCGCAACCAATGATGTTGAGTTTTTCCGCTCTGAATGGGCCAAAATCATTTTCAACGGATTGGGCATTGAAGCGGACCCTTTGAACTGGTATTATATGATAATGGATAGAAAGGAGCGCGAGAAACATGGCAGTAGGCGCAGCTAAAGCAAGTGCAACCCTTAAATACAGTTCCGAGCTGTATACCCCCTATGCCTTGGAGTCTTGGCCAGAGAATCAGATGCGCAAAGAATATACACGACTGCGCGATATTGCGCAGAAACGTATTAAGCGCCTATCAAAAGACCCCATCAGCGGCACAAGCGACGTTTATAAAGAATTTGCCGGAGGTTTCCCAACTCTAAAGGCACTGCAAGGAGACCGCAAAGCATTGGAACAGGCGCTAGCGGATGTAGCGCGTTTTGTGCGTTCTAAAGGTTCCACCGTTGGCGGGGCACGTGAAGAATTCACGCAAAAAATGAAAGTGGGTGGTATTGATATTGCTGACGTGCCCAAAGATCAATATACTGCTATGTCAGAGTGGTGGGAGATTGTGAAAGCATCGGGTGTATATTACTATCCGTCCGATCAGCCGGTTATGTACTGGCGCGAGAAAGGTGGCTACAATGTCAGTATCAACGATTTTGCAAAGTGGCAGCAAGGCGAGGTCAACTATGGCAAAGAATGGGACTATAGCGACGGCAGCAGTTCCGCCGACCTGCGCGGAGGTTATGGCGGAGGCTTGTAATTATAACCCTGTCCCGTGGCTTATGGAGCATTTAGACCGCAAACACACAAAAGGCAAGAAACGCAAAACAAACAAGAAGCGTTTGTATGTGAATATGCCGTGTGCGTTTGATATTGAGACTAGCCGAGTATGTGTTGATGCAAACGACAATCCCCACACCATAATGTATATTTGGCAGTGTCAACTCGGCTTGGATATAACCATTATTGGTAGGACGTGGGACGAATGGCTGCACTTTACAAGCATAATCAGCGATTACTTGCAAGCCAACAGCGGCCCGCAAGGCGACTGGTTTCTGTGTATGTACGTTCACAATCTTGCACATGAATTTCAATATTTGTCGGGTGTTCTGGATTTTGGCCCGGGTGAGGTGTTCGCCAGCAAGCCACGCAGGGTCTTAAAATGCGACAATCGCGCTATTGAGTACCGCTGCAGTATGCGGCACAGCAATTTATCCCTTGATGCCTGGGGCAAACAGCTAGGTGCCCCACATGCCAAATTGACCGGGACACTTGATTATTCCAAAGTTCGGTACCCATGGACGCCATTAACGTCTGCAGAATTAGCGTACTGTATCAATGATGTCAGGTGTATTGTGGAGTGCCTGTTAATCGAGATGACCCGAGATGGCGACGACCTGTACACTCTGCCATTAACGCGCACTGGCTACGTCCGGCGAATGGCACGCGAAGCAATGTACAAATGGGGCATTAAACGGGTCAAGCGCCTTTTGCCGTCATGGGACCTTTACCAGATGCTGCGGGAAGCGTTTAGAGGTGGTGACACGCACGCCAACCGCTATTATGTGGGGTTACATTTGGAAAATGTCGGTTCCGTGGATATGTCTAGTGCATACCCTGCCGTACAATGTGAATGCTATTTTCCTATGACTCCATTTAGGCAGGAACTGCCCACCGTAGAGCGTTTGATGCAATGTATGAGGCACGGCAAGGCTTGCTTGATGCGCTTGCAAGTAAAAGGGTTACGCCAGCGCTTTAAATGGTGGGGGTTTCCGTATATCCCCCTTGCGAAGGTTCGGCACTGTGAAGGATACATTAACGACAATGGCCGTCTGTTGTCTGCTGAACAGTTGGAGATTACCATAACCGATATAGATTTTAGAATCATTGCCAAAGAATATGATTGGGACGCTCTTAACGTTATGGCCCTATATACGTCCGATTATGGCAAACTGCCAAAGCCCTTGACGGATTGTGTAAAAGAGAGTTATACCGGTAAAACATCCCTTAAAGGTGTGGCCGGTCAAGATTTGTATTATGTCAAGGCCAAGGGCGATCTCAATAGCTACTACGGCATGACCGCACAAGACCCCTTGCAGCTGGACACACTTTTTGACGAGGATGACCCCGACAATCTTTGGAGCGAATGCACCGACGACCCGGAGGGCAGTTATAACGACCACCGCCCCCACTTGTTCTTACCGTATCAATGGGGCGTATGGACAACGGCCCACACCCGCAAGCGCCTAAAAATAGCGCAATGGGCCGCGGGCAAAAATGGCGTATATTGTGATACGGACAGTGTCAAATACATGGGTAATATCAACTTAATGGATTTTAACAAGGCCGTAACGCAGCTTGCGAAAGACAACGGCGCTTGCGCTGCAGACCCCAAAGGCAATACTCATTACATGGGCGTGTATGAGAAAGAGCGCAGCTATGCGGAGTTTATGACATGGGGCGCAAAAAAATACGCGACTACCTATAAAAAAGGTGGGCCGATTACTACTACCATAGCAGGAGTTAGCAAGCGGAAAGGCGGTTTGGAGCTGGCCCTTTGGGGTGGTTTTGAGGTATTCAAGCCCGGCTTTACGTTCTGTCTTGCCGCCGGAAATCAGGTTATTTATAATGACCGGCCCAATGTGCCCGATTTTGTGGTTGACGGGCACACGGTACATATAACAAGAAACCTGTGTATTTGTGATAATACGTACACATTGGGAATTACCGACGAATACGCAAAGATATTAGGGTACAAGATTATGGAGGTTGTCTGATGCTTAAACTGTACACCGATGAAGGGTGGCCGAATTTTTCCGAAAAAGATGGCATTTTGTCAACGGGAGCATCTATTATTTTTATTTGGGGCGGACGTGGTACCGGCAAGACTTATGGAGCATTGAAGCACGTCCACCAGACCGGCGACGAATTTCTGTATTTGCGCCGAACACCGCAGCAGGCGGAACTTATTTGCGCGTCGCCCAGTATGTGGCCATGGTCGCCTTTGAACGATGATTTGCAAACGCATTATGCTCCGTTTAAATTGCCTAAAATTGCTGGTCTCTATGAAGTGGGCAATGCAGGGGCCTATACCGATACAGGAAGCCCCATTAAACCGGCCCAGATGTCGGGCGTAGTGGGTAGTGTAGTGACTCTCGCTCGTACCCGTGGTTTTTCAAGCCCCCATACCAATATAATTATCTTGGACGAATACCAGAAAGAAGAATCTGACTATTACCGGCGGGGCGAGGGTGTAGGCCTTGCCAACATTTATGAGACGGTCAACCGTAACCGCGAATTGCAAGGGAAAAAGCCCCTGACGCTGTTGTGTATGTCAAACGCTGTTGGCATGGCAAACCCCTATTATATGCAGTGGGAAATTACAGATACGGTTGAAAAGATGATCGGCAAGAAAGAGCGCATCAAGCTGTTGGCCGATAAAGGCATTCTATTGATTGATCTTGTGGATAGCCCTATTGCAAAAGAGAAAGCCAATACGGCCCTCTATAGGTCCATGACCGGAACGGACTTTTATAGGTCCGCTATTGAAAACCAGTACAGCGCCGAGGAGAAAAGTCTTGTGGTATCCCGCCCACTTCGGGAATACTACCCGCTTGTACAAATTGGGCGGTGCTGTATCTATGAGCATAAGAGCCAACCACTTTACTATGTTTGCCGCCACAGGTCGGGTGAGATGCCCACATATGGCACCGGCGATTATGAGCGTAAACGATTCAGGGCCGCGTATGGGTATATCTGGCCCGCGTATTTGCAGAGGCAAATTGAGTTTGAGCGCTACTCGGATGAAATTTTCTTTCGCGAGTATTGTGGTACTTGACTTTTTTATACGGATATCGTATATTAAAGTTAATCCCAGGTGCCCACAGGCAGCCCCCAGAAGGGGCGGGCATGCGTCAGCCAGCGCAAGAACCTGGGATTTACTTGTATCTGTATGGGAGGTGATGTAATATGAACGTTTATGCAGTTCTGGCCGTTCTGGTGTTTATTGGTATGGATGTTGTCAGTGGTATGGTGAAAGCCTTTTCTGCCACGGGTTTCGATTCCAGCGTGATGCGGCAGGGTTTTTATCACAAACTCGGGGAAGTTCTGGCCGTGGGGTTGCTTGCTGCCGCTGATTTTTACTTGCCCATTGTGGGCGTCAACGTCGATGTGTCTTTCTCGGCCATCGGCTGCGCCTATTTTGTCTTGATGGAAATTGGCAGCATTATCGAGAATATCGGAACGATCAACCCTGAATTGGTGGGGCCTCTTACTAAAATTTTTGCAAAACTCAAGGGGGATTAACCATGGGTTGTTATATCATTCTCGCCCAGTCGATAACAAACGAGCGTGCATTTCTGCTGGCTGACCTGTGCACTCGTTTGAACATTCCGTTTTATAGCGACTGGGTCGATGCGGCCCAGACATGGCAGTGTTGTGCCGTGGGACCTGTCACAAAAGGAGACAAAGACCAGGTCGTTAAATGCCTGGCGCATGACACATACGTTGTATTGGAGGCGACTAAAGTTGAAAATCAGTGAAAAAGCGGCCCTCGCAATGGCCGGATACACCAAAGCAGAGATCGAAGCTATGGAGAAGCCCGCGCCGCAGCCCGTGACGCAGCCCGTGCCGCAGTATGATGGCCTCGAAACCCTGTTGCGGGAGATTTTGCAGGGTCAGCAGACCAACGCCCAGGCAATGCAGACTATGACCCAGACGTTGCAGGCGAACGCGCTGGGCCTCGGCATCCAGCAGCAGCCGGCGGCAGATGCCGCAACGGTGACGGCCCGAATCATCGACCCGACTTATGGAAAGGAAGTGAATTGATATGCCTCTTGGTATGGATTTTGCGGACATTGCCGCAATTCTGACCGAAATCAATAAGATGGCCACCGGCCAGGAACCGACGTCGCCTATCGTGGACACATCGAGTTTCGTTTCTGTGGCACAGGCCACGTTGCTGACCGGCCCCGACAACTACACTAAAGCGATTAGCCAGGTGTTGGGACGTACCATTTTTGCCGTCCGCCCCTACGATGCCCCGCTGAAACGCTTGCAGGTGACGGGCGACGACTGGTCTAACCATGTTCGGAAGATCAATTTCTGTGACACTGACCCCGTCACCGACAAGGCGTGGGCGCTGGTGGACGGCCAGAGCGTGGATATGTACGAGGTTCACAAGCCTAAAGTCCTTCAGACAAACTACTATGGCCAGACCAACTACAGCCGCGTGTACACGCAGGCTGATACCCAGATGGAGGCGGCATTTAAGGGCCCTGAGGAACTGGCGCAGTTCTGGTCCTCTTTCGTGCTGCATCTGTCGAACCAGATCGAGGCAGACCGACGGAACCTTGCCAACAACCTGATGGCCAATCATCTGACCGGCATGACGGTGACAAGCCCCCACAGCGTTATTTATCTGCTCGACGAGTACAACGCCCAGCAGGGCACGAGCCTGTCCGTGCAGGACGTGTATAAGGAAGCGAACTTCCCGGGTTTCGCAAAGTACGCCTATGGCCGTATCAATGACATTTCCCGCCTGATGAAAGAGCGCTCTATCAACTGGCACCAGAACTGGATGATTGGCAGCACGACGTACAACATCATGCGACATACTCCGTATGACCGCCAGCACCTCTATCTGTACAGCGGTACGCAGAGCCAGATCGACGCCCGCGTGATTCCCGAGGTATTCCATGACGATATGCTGAAATACCGCGACGCGGAGCAGGTCACTTTCTGGCAGAACATCGACGAGCGCGAAACCATCTCTGCGACGCCGGTTGTGACCACAACCTCCGGCGAGGCAAAGAAGAATGCCGCGGTGCAGCTGTCCAATGTGTTCGGATGTCTGCTGGACTGGGACGCAATCGGATACACTCCGAGGATGTCCCGCGTGGTTCCTACGCCCATGAACGCCCGCGGCCTGTATACGAACTTCTGGTATCATTACGGTTGGTCGTGGTACGATGACTTCACCGAAAACGCCGTTCTGTTCCTGATGACCTCCACAGACATCACTAACCCCAGCACGGACAAAGCAGCCAGTGCCTCCACCCTGAAAACCACCACGCACAAGGACGCGGACCCCTCGAAGTCCTGACCGGCACCGGCGGGCATCTGCCCGCCGGTTATTTTATAGGAGGTGCAAAATGCAAGCTATCTTTTATCAGTTTGCAAAGCGCACAAACAGCACAAAGCGGCCCAGCGGTGGGCAGGGGTTCGGAATTGACCTTAAAGCCCCATGCAACATCATTGACCCCGAGATCAAGATTGCAACACAAAACGACCCCACCGGGTACAATTATTGCTACCTTCCCACATTCAGCCGGTATTACTGGGTGAAGAACTGGACGTATGCCAATGGTCTCTGGGTGGCCTCGCTGACTGTTGACACGCTTGCAAGTTACCGAGATCAGATCGGCAATTCTACCGAATATGTGGTTAGATCATCGGCAAAGTATGATGGCACAATTTCAGACGGCCTATATCCAGCAACAGCCGAAGTACGGAGTGTCACAAATGCTTTTCAAGGCGGTTTTGCTGAAACGATCAGCGGAGGTTTCTTTGTTATTGGATTTATAGCCAAAGCTGCAAATTCCATTGGTGCCATTACCTATGTAGTAATGACTCCTGGAAATGCTAAAAAACTATCTGCTAAATTGCTAACCGATGTATCGTACCTTAGTATTGACAATACAGAGATTAGTGACAGTTTAACAAAAATACTTTTTAATCCCTATCAGTATATCGTAAGTTGTAATTACTTCCCATTCAGTATTGCCACACTCACCGCACATTTGCCACTTGTTTCCAAGGTGGATGTTGGGTGGTGGTCCATAGACGTCCCTTGCTGGATTTTGGGAGCAGATAACAACAATTTAACAAAATCGGTAAATGTGGGTATCCCAAAGCACCCACAAGCGGCAAGTCGTGGAGGGTATTGCAATGCGTCCCCCTACACGGACTACACCATCTTCTTGCAGCCATTCGGAGTAATTCCCCTGGACGCATCTAAATTGTGGGGCGCCAGCACATTGTCTATACAATATGTGGTGGACCTTTTCACCGGCGACAGCATCTTGCGTATATTAACCAATACTAATCAGCTAGTGTATGAGACAACCGCCAAACTCGGGGTATCTATTCAACTTTCAAATATTGCATTTGATATACCATCCGGCAGCGGAGGACTGCTGCAAACGGGTATTGCTGCTGCGTTCGGAGGTCTCCAAGCAGCATTTTCAGGGGGTTCTATTTCAGACGTCGGAAACGGTATTTTAAATGCTGCGCAGGCAACCAATGCTGATGTTGCAAGTAAGGGCGCCACTGGGTCTACAATAGCTTTTGATACGGTTCCTTATATAGTTGCACGCTTTAAAATTCTTGTGGACGACAACAACGAGCACCATGGGCGCCCACTGTGTCAGAAGGTGCAGCTGTTCAGTATCCCGGGGTTCATTATGGTAGACGACCCCGATATTGCGTTGCCCGCAACAGCCGCCGAGATTGACAGCGTCAAAAGCTATATGAAAAATGGATTCTTTTTAGAGTAGGAGGCGTAAACAATGGCTATATATAAACAGTGTATTACTGACGTGTCGCCAATCAGAGTGTCCGCCGGTTATCCGGCGTACTCGGACGGAAGTCCTCACAGGGGCATTGACACGGTGCACGGTAACCATAAAGCATACGCGCCCGAGGCGGGCGTTGTGGTCGTGGCGCAGCACTGGAATGGCAGTACCTCGGGAGATCAGTCATGGGGCAATATGATCAAAGTGCGAATGGCCGACGGCACCACCTGGCGCGCTGCACACTTTGCTTCGCAGATATGGAACGTCGGCGACACGATTACAAAGGGCCAGTTTATTGGCACACAGGGGCAGACTGGATACGCAACGGGCATCCACACGCATTGGGAGTACGCCGATGCCGCCGGAAACCTGCGAGACCCGTCCAGCATTATCAGAATCCCGAATCAGGTCGGCACATGGGAAGTAGAATGGGACTCTGGCGGAGGCCCTGACCCTGGGCCGGGTCCCGGGCCGGATCCCGGGCCGGATCCCGGGCCGGATCCCGGGCCGGGTCCGTGGCCCACCGGTAGGTTGCCAATTTGGTTACTGTTAAAAATGGCAAAAGGAGGTCGTCTGTTATGAGTGCGCCCTACAGCTATGAGCAAATCAACGCTCATGTGTCGCCGGTGACTCCCTCCGTGATGCACACCAAGGGCAACAGCTTATCCTATTATTTCCGCAAATATCTGTTCCTTGAGGCCGTGTCTATGGTCCGGTGGACGCTCCCCGACACTTGGCCCAGCAACCGCTTACAATATCTTGTTTTCGGGTCCGGTGGTGTTACGGTGTTCAATACTGACCGCTATGGCCTGGTATATGACCGAATGGGATTGACCGGCATTAACATTTTCTACAATCCCACACACTCCATCATTGCTAACCCTTTTATCAAAGGGTCCCCCTATTTGCAAATCGGGAAGCAGTGCGAGATCATCAATTTGCAGCCCGATTACCGCGGTATGGTGGATATTGTGGCCTATTATGGGGATATGATGGCCCTTGCGGCCCAGACCATCCAGAGCAATTTAATTAATAGCCGGTTGGCGTATGTGTTTGCATCTGGTAACAAGGCCGGTGCCGAATCTTTTAAAAAGATGTTCGACCAGATCATGCAGGGAGACCCCGCCGTTTTTGTGGATTCCTCTTTGCTTAAAGCGCCTAAAAATGGGGCATCCGGGCAAGATCCTTGGATGTACTTTGCGACAGACCTTAAAGGGAACTTCATCACCAACGAACTGTTGACAGCCCTTAAAACCATTAAAGCCCTGTTCGATACGGAAGTCGGTATCCCTAACACTAACACCAGCAAGAAAGAGCGGATGCTGACCGACGAAGTCAACTCTAACAACGTTGAGACAGCCGCCAAAGCGTCGCTATGGTTGGACAGCTTGCAGCATGGGTGCGAGCGAGTGCACAAGCTCTTTGGAATTGACAAATCTACTTTATGGGTCGATTGGCGTTTTCCGCCCGATACTGGGGCGCAGGAGGTAAACAACGATGCACGCAACGTTGAGCTTTAATGGCCTGTTGGAAAGATACCCGAAACTGTTCGATGACTTGAAAGTCCCTGACAGTGTATCTAAAGAAACTGTCTGCAATCAATTACTGTTTGATACGCTGGAATTGGAGGTATTATACGCGGATGGCCCCACTATGAGCAGGGCTCTGGGCGTCTATTCTGAAACCATGCTCCCGAGCTGGACCCGGTACGCCGAGGCGCTGGGCCTTAAATACGATGCTTTGTCATCCGATGACAGAACCAGAACCACCGACCATACAGGAACCAGCAACGGCACAATCAACCGCACAAACGGCGTGAAGGGAACCACTACGCGAGCGCCTAACCTGACCACCACCGGCCAGAATACAGGCAGCGACAGCACCACCCGGGACGTTACGGGGTTTGACAGCGGGACATTGCAAACCGCTGAAAAGAGCACTACGGCACTCGGTACTGGGAACACCATTACCAGCAGCGGCACGGACACGACCACCACCGATCAGACAACCACCGATAACAACATCTCGGAGTTACACAATGGCTACAAAGATACCGTGACCGAGAAGGGCCGGGCAGGGCGAGACCCGCAAGACCTTATTGCCAAAGAGTTGACCCTTGCAATGGAAAATGCAGTTCATAAAATCGTCACGGACATCCGGGCAAACTTTTGTTTGCTGGTATATTAAGGAGATGCGATTATGAGTATTAATCCTATTCACAGAGCGCCCTACACCAATTTCCATGATCTCAATCTTGATTGGATTATGAACGAGCTGAACGAATTCAATACCAAATTGACGAATTTCGTCAGCCTGGCAACGATCAAGTACGCAAACCCCATTCAGTGGGACATTACCAGCCAGTATGAGGCAAATACCGTTGTAGTGGACAGCAACGGCAACGCCTATCTTTCCGTAAAGCCGGTACCGTCCGGTGTTTCTCTGGACCGTACTGAGTTCTGGACCAAAATTGGCAATTTCGACGAGCTTTGGGCCGATGTCAAAAAGGCCATTACTCCCACCGATGAGGGCCACAGCCCCACCGCGACAGCTGCAAGAGCTGTCAACGATCTTGTCTGGGTCAATGGGGCGCTGGTGCGTGTCACAAAAGCAATGATCGCCGGTGATGCTTACGTGCCCGGCTCCAACTGCGTTAGCAGCTCCACAAATGAAGTCCTGCACTACCTTATCACAGCGTTTAATGAGGGCTTAAGCGCCGAGAAAACGGCCCGGGAGAACGCCGACACACAGCTGCAGACGGATATTGGCGCAGAAAAAACGGCCAGAGAGAAGGCTGTCACACAGCTACAGACGGCTATCGGCAATGAGCAGACGGCCCGAGAGAAAGCCGACACACAGCTACAGACGGCTATTGACGCGGAAACAACGGCTCGGGAGAACGCCGACAAGGGCCTACAGAACAGCATCGACCAGTTGCAGCAAGATATTAAAAAAGTCCTTGATTATGCAAACGTTAAAAACTACGGAGCCAAGGGCGACGGCTCCACCGATGACACCGAAGCTATAAAAAAAGCCATTGCATCCGGTAAAGATTTGTACTTTCCGGACGGTGAATATCTAATTACAGGGACTATTGATATTGGGGCCCCGCTGATGACGCACGATGCAATAATCATTGCGCAGGGTGTAACAATTACAATGTCTGCACCGGTGGCGCCCTGCTGTTTGCATTTTAAACGTACAAAAGGCGGTAAATATAAAGTTACAGGGGGGCTTGTACTCGGTGATTGGTTTATCGACGCGGGCCTGGCTGATGTATTCAGAGGAGGAGCGCTAATTGATTTTACAGGTACTATTAAATTTCCATCTACTGGTACCTGGAGCGCCTCCGACAACACCGTATCGGCTGATACGCCGTATCATCTGACAAACAAAGTCCTAATGGCATCGCATACCAGATATGATTTTTGCGGTGGAGTTATTGCATTTGACACTGCTGATGCGTGCATTTCGGCGTCCGAAGGATTCCTGGAAAGAACATGGTTGGTGAATGCCACATTGTGCGCAACAGTCGAAAAGGTGTTACAGTTCACCGAAGCTGCAGGTGCTCAGCGAGTTTTCTTCGACAGCCTGCATTGTGTAGGCGGCCACAGAGTCGGCTTTTATAAAAATACAATCAATGTGCAAGTGAGCAATGTATTTCACGATACTTTCTACACAGGTACACCAAGTGATAGCTACTGCTCGTTCGTGTTAGACGAAACAAGCGACGGCCCTACCGCTATAAGCGGCAACGCATCTATTCGCTTTTTTAATTGCAACAGCAGTATGTTAAATCTAACCTGCGACAGCTCGCAATTTATCATTTATAATAACAACGATATTCGCGATATTTATATAGACAACTGCGAATGTTCTCACCCACACTTTGGTATTCAAATCAATAGTGCAGGCACAGCTTTAGCAGCTTGGAACATTTTTATTCGCGGATACACAGCAGATCAGTGCCGGCGCTGCATTTATTGCACTAATCTAGGGAGAAGCCAGGTCACTATCGACAACGGGTATTTTAATGCTGAGGAAACGTGCATAGAATTTGTAAATTCGAGCGCATCCGTATCTAACAGCGTATTTTTAGGCGACAGAGAATCTAGAGGAATTGTGGTTACAAATAGCCAAGGTGTTATTTTAACAACCAATCAGTTCATCAACATGGATCACCCTATTAGCGTTCTGGACGGTTACGCGGGAGTAATTAGCGATAACGTTTTCAATCGTAATAAAAAATGGAATGACGGCTATGCAATTGCAGTCACCGGAACCAGCAGCTTTAATCGTGTCACTAATAATACCATTATTCCGGAGGCTGCCGACTATTACTACCTGGCCGGACTAAGATTCGAAGGAGCTTGCAATAATAATATCATGGGTATTAACACAGTCGCAGGTACAGAGCTTAGCAACGAGGAATCCGACCTGAAAATAATTAGTACAGGCCATGTATAACGTATAACC
>OGYM01002465.1_pt1 | contig 12134 bp, 9 predicted proteins | sample 1576491 | NCBI WGS metagenome assembly OGYM01 (sample SAMEA3541515, study PRJEB24748) | human gut metagenome | biome: human gut; feature: human-associated habitat; material: faeces | place: China | collected 2012 | reverse complement strand
GTAAGTAACTGACTTTTGCATCGTAAGTAACTGACTTTTGCATCGTAAGTAACCACTTATAGTATAGTTAACCTTTTGATGAATGTCAATTATTAATTTCCAAAGGAGCAGACTTATGGAAACGCAAACATCGAATCAACTCATTACTAGTCATTTAAAGGATTATCCTAAGCAGGATTATTTTGTAGGGCTGGATATAGGTACTAATTCAGTAGGATGAGCAGTGACCAATAAATCATATGAGTTACTGAAATTTCATTCCCATAAAATGTGGGGTAGCCGTTTGTTTGAAGAAGGTGAGTCTGCTGTAACACGTCGTGGATTCCGTTCGATGCGTCGGCGTTTAGAACGGCGTAAGTTACGTTTGAAACTATTAGAAGAACTATTTGCTGATGCTATGGCACAAGTAGATTCAACTTTCTTTATTCGTCTCCATGAAAGTAAATACCATTACGAAGATAAAACTACAGGACATAGTTCTAAGCATATATTGTTTATTGATGAAGACTATACGGATCAAGATTACTTTTCAGAATATCCTACTATTTATCACTTGCGTAAAGATTTGATGGAAAATGGTACTGACGATATTCGTAAGCTATTTTTAGCTGTACATCATATATTAAAATATCGTGGTAATTTCCTCTATGAAGGTGCTACGTTTAATTCAAACGCGTCTACATTTGAAGATGTTCTAAAACAAGCGTTAGAAAATATTACATTTAACTGTTTTAATACTAGTTCTGCTATTAGCTCTATTAGCAATATATTAATGGAGTCTGGAAGAACAAAATCCGATAAGGCCAAAGCAATAGAACGGCTTGTAGACACCTATACAGTTTTTGATGAAGTGAATACATTTGATAAAACTCAAAAAGAACAAGTCAAAGAAGATAAAAAGACTCTTAAGGCTTTTGCCAATTTAGTGTTAGGTTTAACGGCTAATTTAATAGACCTATTTGGCTCCGTAGAAGATATAGATGATGACCTAAAAAAACTACAGATTATTGGAGATACATATGATGAAAAGCGAGATGAACTAGCTAAAGTATGGGGCGATGAAATCCATATTATTGATGATTGTAAATCTGTATATGATGCGATTATTCTTATGTCTATTAAAGAGCCAGGCCTTACTATTTCTCAGTCAAAGGTAAAAGCTTTCGATAAACACAAAGAAGATTTAGTGATATTGAAGTCTTTACTAAAATCAGATCGAAATGTTTACCATGAGATGTTTAAGTCTGATAAAAAAGGGTTACATAATTATGTACACTATATTAAACAAGGTCGCACAGAAGAAACTAGTTGTAGTCGTGAAGATTTTTACAAATATACTAAGAAAATAGTAGAGGGGTTAGCTGATTCTAAGGAGAAAGAATATATACTTAATGAAATTGAGCTACAAACGTTATTACCTCTACAACGGATTAAAGATAACGGAGTTATACCTTATCAATTACATTTAGAAGAACTCAAAGTCATATTAGATAAATGTGGACCTAAATTTCCATTCTTACAGATAGTATTTGATGGCTTTTCTGTAACAGAGAAATTGATTAAAATGTTAGAATTCCGTATTCCATACTATGTAGGACCATTAAATACACATCATAATGTGGATAATGGCGGATTTGCTTGGGCTGTGCGTAAGCAAGCGGGTAGAGTTACACCTTGGAATTTTGAAGAAAAAATTGATCGAGAAAAATCTGCAGCGGCATTTATTAAAAACCTTACAAATAAATGTACCTATCTTTTCGGAGAAGATGTACTACCTAAGTCATCTCTTTTATATAGTGAATTTATGCTATTCAATGAGTTAAATAATGTGCGTATTGATGGTAAACCATTAGCACAGGGGGTAAAACAACATCTTATTGATTCTATATTTAAGCAAGATCATAAGAAAATGACTAAGAATCGCATAGAGTTGTTTTTAAAGGATAATAACTACATAACTAAAAAGCATAAACCTGAGATTACAGGTCTTGATGGAGAGATAAAAAATGACCTAACTTCTTATCGTGATATGGTTAGAATCTTAGGTAATAATTTTGATGTATCCATGGCTGAAGAGATTATTACGGATATTACTATCTTTGGTGAAAGTAAGAAAATGTTACGCGAAACATTACGTAATAAATTTGGATCTCAGCTTAATGACGAGACTATCAAAAAATTGTCAAAATTACGATATCGAGATTGGGGACGACTCTCTAAGAAGTTGCTTAATGGCATCGATGGCTGCGATAAAGGTGGTAATGGTATACCTGAAACTATAATTGAATTAATGCGTAATGATAGTTATAATTTGATGGAATTATTAGGTGATAAGTTCTCCTTTATGGAATGCATTGAGGAAGAAAATGCTAAATTAACACAGGGGCAGGTGGTTAATCCTCACGATATCATCGATGAGTTGGCACTTTCACCAGCTGTTAAACGTGCAGTATGGCAAGCATTGCGTATTGTTGATGAAGTAGCTCATATTAAAAAAGCATTGCCATCCCGTATTTTTGTAGAAGTAGCACGGACCAATAAATCGGAAAAGAAGAAAAAAGATTCACGTCAAAAACGATTATCTGATCTATACGCTGCTATAAAAAAAGATGATGTTCTACAAAGTGGTTTACAGGACAAAGAGTTTGGTGCATTAAAATCCGGCTTGTCTAATTATGATGACGCGGCGCTAAGAAGTAAAAAGTTGTATTTGTACTATACACAAATGGGACGTTGTGCTTATACCGGAAATGCTATAGATTTAAATCTATTAAATACAGATAATTATGATATTGATCATATTTATCCTCGAAGTCTCACAAAGGATGATAGCTTTGATAATTTAGTGTTATGTGAGCGTACTGCTAATGCTAAAAAGTCAGATACATATCCAATAGATAATACAATTCAAACTAAACAAAAGTCATTCTGGGCATTTTTAAAACATCAAGGGCTCATTAGTGAACGAAAATATGAACGACTTACACGTATTGCACCACTTACAGTAGATGATTTGAGTGGATTTATTGCTCGACAATTAGTAGAAACGAACCAATCTGTGAAAGCTACTACAACATTGTTGCGTCGTCTATATCCAGATATTGATGTAGTCTTTGTAAAAGCTGAGAATGTAACAGATTTCCGTCATGATAATAACTTTATTAAAGTTCGTTCATTGAATCATCACCATCATGCTAAGGATGCTTATTTAAATATTGTAGTTGGCAATGTATATCATGAGAAATTCACACGTAATTTCCGTCTATTCTTTAAAAAGAATGGAGCAAATCGTACATATAATTTAGCGAAGATGTTTAATTATGATGTTAAATGTACTAATGCTCAAGATGGAAAAGCTTGGGATAAACAAACTAGCATGGATACAGTTAAGAAAATGATGGCTAGTAATGATGTTCGCGTTACAAGACGTTTGTTAGAGCAATCTGGTGCATTAGCTGATGCGACTGTATATAAAGCAAGTGTTGCAGCAAAGGCCAAAGATGGTGCCTATATTGGTATGAAAACAAAATCCAGTGTATTTGCTGATGTATCTAAGTATGGTGGTATGACAAAAATTAAAAATGCATACTCTATCATCGTTCAATATACTGGAAAGAAAAACGAAGTCATTAAAGAAATTGTGCCTTTACCAATCTATTTAACAAATCGTAATACAACGGATAGTGATTTGCTTGATTATGTTAAATCTGTTATTCCCAAAGCAAAAGATATTACTATTATTTATAGAAAATTATGTATAAATCAGTTGGTTAAAGTTAATGGATTTTATTACTATTTGGGTGGTAAGACCAACGATAAGATTTACATTGATAATGCAATCGAGTTAGTAGTGCCTGATGATATTGCTATGTATATTAAATTACTTGATAAGTATGATTTATTACGTAAAGAAAATAAAGATCTTAAGGCATCTAACATAACAACGAGTATATATAATATAAATACATCAACTGTTGTATCACTTTCTAATAACGTTGGAATAGATGTATTTGATTATTTCATGAGTAAATTGCGTACACCTTTATATATGAAAATGAAGGGGAATAAAGTTGATGAGCTTTCCTCAATAGGTCGTAGTAAATTTATTAAGATGTCATTAGAGGATCAAAGTATTTATTTACTTGAGGTGTTGAATTTACTTACTAATAGTAAGACTACATTTGATGTGAAACCATTAGGTATAACAGGTTCACGATCAACGATTGGAGTAAAAATCCATAATTTAGATGAGTTTAAAATTATCAATGAATCTATTACTGGATTATATTCTAATGAGATAACTATTGTTTAAATACGAGTAAGACTGTAATAGGTGATACTATGAGTTGGCGTACAGTAGTGATAGGTAGTCGTTCTAAGTTAGATTTTAAAATGAATTACATGATTATTCGGAAAGACTTTGAAACGACTAAAATTTATATTGATGAAATCTATATGTTGGTTATTGAGTCTACAGCAGTGAGCCTCACTGCTGTACTTCTCAATGAGTTAATTAAAAAGAAAGTAGCCATTGTATTTTGTGATGAGAAACGTAATCCCGCTAGTGAGGTTCTTCCATTGCATGGTAGTCATAATAGTAGTAAACGTTGTCGAGAGCAAGCTGATTGGTCTAAAGACGTACAGGCTTATATATGGACTGAAATTGTGCGTCGGAAGATTATGAATCAAGCGGAGCTATTAAAATATAAGGAATTAAAGGAGGCGGACTTACTATATCAATATCTAGATGAGTTGACTTTAAATGATGAGACTCAACGTGAAGGGCATGCGGCCAAGGTATATTTTAATGCTTTGTTTGGAAAATCATTTTCTAGGGAACAAGAGAACCCTATTAATGCAGCTCTTAATTATGGATATGCAATATTGCTTTCAACAGTCAATCGAGAGATTTTATCTTTAGGTTATATTACACAATTAGGACTTAATCACTGTAATCAATTTAATCCGTATAATTTAGGATCTGATTTGATGGAACCTTTACGAGGCTTTATTGATGCGATAGTTATTAAGTTAATGCCCACAGAATTTAATCGAGATATTAAACTTTCACTTATAGAATTATTATCTAAAGATGTAAAAATTAATGATACTATTCAAACATTTAGTGCAGCAGTACGTGTTTATTGTAAAAGTGTATTCGAGGCCTTACGTGTTCAAGCGGCTAACGAGATTAGGTTTATAGAATATGAGCTATAGATTTATGAGAATACTAGTGATGTTTGACCTACCGACTTTAACATCGGAGGATAGAAAAGAATATAGAAATTTTAGAAAGTATCTAATTGTATCGGGATTTCTCATGTTACAAGAGTCTGTATATTCAAAGTTAGTACTTAATACGACTAGTGCCAATCTCATTATGGAACATGTACGTAAAAATAAGCCACCTAGTGGTAGCTTATTTATGTTAACCATTACGGAAAAACAGTTTTCTAGAATGGAGATTGTCGTTGGGGATAAGCAAAGTGAAGTTATAGATTCAACAGAGAGGATACTAATAATATGAAATTAATGTATCAAGACTCTATATTGGAATTTGAAGTGCCCCGTGATAAGGTAACTGTTGTATCATTTGAAAATTGTAAAGTGTTTCGTAGAATGGTGACTGAACTTGATATACAATGTGACAGTGGTGAGGGACCTTGGATTTTAAATGATAATGATAAAGCATTTAATTTAGACAAATATGGTCATATCGTACTTAATCCTTTATATGTAGATGTAAATAGTAAATCTTTATTAACTAAATTACAAAACCAACTAACAAAAGAAGCTTTATTAATGACTGAAGAAGTGGCAGATATTGTTAATCGGCTTCATGCATTTTATTATTCTTTAGAATTTGGATATCCTTTATCCATTCAACATAAAATGGAAATTGGTACTGCTGAGATTATTAAACTAGGTAGCTTTAATTTCGAGTTTAATCGAAAAGGCGAAGTTATGGACCTTATGTCATATATAGAAGTAGTTGATACATTATTGTCTCCTATGATATATATTATGGTAAATTTAGATTTAATCCTAAATGATGATGAAATAAATGCATTTTATCAAAATATGCTAAGCCGACAATTACGATTAGTTTGTTTAACTACAGGATCTCTTGATAGAGAAAACCTTGATAAAAATCTTATTAATGGGTATATTTTAGATAATGATTTTTGTATTATTTAAAAGAGAAACAGAATTATACCTGGTGGTAGCCCGAGTTACTCTTGAGCCTCAAATTTAATTTGGGGTTTGAGAGTAGTGTAATTCTGTAAATCTCTAAAACAATGGTTCTCTTCGTCAGATGTGGGTGCAAGTTTGAGAGTAGTATAATTCTGTAAATCTTTAAAATTAAACACTTCATTAAATGGTTGTTGATTTAGTTTGACAGTAGTGTAATCTTGTAAATTTTAAACCGAAACTTTGTAATGCCCACTTACACAGGTGTTTGAGAGTAGTATAAATCTGTAAAATTCTATAAATTAATCTTCTGTAATTTTCTTCAACCACAAAACGCCCCCTTCACAGCAACCATCTAAGGTTGCCAATGAAGAGGGCGTTTTGCATTGTAGTAAGAAAGTTAGTAAACATTTAGACGGAATCTAAATGTATGTATATAAGGCCATACAGCTTACGATAAGAGGGGGGAAGTAGCATCCTATGGGAGTAGTATTGCATAAAAAGGGGAAATATATTAGGATGCGTCTCTCATAGATATGCAAGGGATATACAGGGGAGATATCTATGGTTGTACAACTATATGGCCGTATATAACGGTATGTAATATAAATTAGAATTTATGAGTAAATCCAGCGTTTACGCCCCAGTCAGCTTGGTAATCACCAGATAGACCGGTAGTAACGTCTGCATATACGCTGTTGTTCGTATTGAAACCATAACGGCCACCGAATGCGAGTTCAGTCCAAGTGCCTTTGAGGTCTTGTTCTGTCAATTTTACGGCATTACCGCTAGCATAGGTAGTTTTTACATTGCCTGTGAAAGCATGACCTGCTGCAAAACGTGTATAAAGGTTACCATTGCCAAATTGTTTGCCTACTTCCAGGCCTAGTTTGCCAGATGTGCTATTTACACCAGCTTGGTTAACGGATACATTGCCTGCTGTAAAGTCACGACCACCGAAGTGTGTATAGTTTAATTGTGCTTGTGGTTCTACATAGAAACCATTAGCCGATTTTATAGTTTTGCCGTAGCGAACACCGATGCTATACGCATTGGATTTTACATCGCCAGATTTAGCTTGGCCGATTTCATTACGCGTTGTAAATTCATTAGAGATACGACCTACTTGAGATTCTACATGTACGTACTGATCCTTACCAAGGTCTTTCAATCCATAAGCGCCAACAGCATAGGATTTTACCTTGCCAGAACCATTGAATACATAATCTTCAGAACCGCGTAGATAAGAAACTTGGCCACCAACGGTCCAGTCACGGCTAGTTTTCGTATCATAGCCACCTTGGATGCTTGTGTAATCAGTAGCTGTATTGATACCGTCATTAGCATAATTATATCGACCGCCACCAATACGAGCCCAAATACCTGTTGGGGAACCTTGTTGTAATTGGCTCGTACGATTCATATCGCTCGTCATTGTACGCCATGCGTTGATATTACCAACTACAGCAGAACGAATGCCGCGCATTTGTGGTGTATCATAAGCGCCAGGCGTTACTACAGGACTTGGTGTTACAGGAGTAGGTGCCGGTGTAACAGGAGTTACAGGTGTCACAGGGCTAGGTGCTGGAGTTACCGGAGTAACAGGGCTAGGTGCTGGAGTTACCGGAGTAACAGGAGAAGGTGTTGGCGTAACTGGAGTAACAGGGCTAGGAGCCGGAGTAACTGGAGTTACAGGTGTAGGCGCTGGAGTAACCGGAGTTACAGGGGTAGGTGCTGGAGTAACAGGAGTTACTGGTGTTGGAGCTGGCGTAGGCGTTGGAGTAGGAGCCGCATAGGAACCTTGACCATTACCGTTTTGCCATGTAATAGCACCTTCTTTTTGGTCTGTAGTTAACGCTTTTTGGAAGCTTGACACGATGCCATTAGAAGCGATGGATACAGTACCAGAAAGGTTTCTTTCACCATTCATATAATTTTCGTAATAGAATTTATGCGCCAAGTTATCTAGAATCTTGTTTACATTGCTTTCAGAGGACGTATCGAGATGATCGCCTGTTACATAGCCATGTACACCAGATCCTGTTGTAGCGGATTTTACGGTAAAGTTACCGCCTTCGATGTCAGATGCATCAAGGCCTGTTTTTTGAGCGGCTGGTTTAGCGAAGTTCAAACCAGTACCAGCGCTCATGTCGTAAATGACATTGATGTGGCCGTCTAAATTATTAACGTGGATGTCGCTACGAGAATCTTGGGAAATACGGCTGAATCCTTCACGTGTACGAGTGCCTTTGAGTGTATTGATACTGCTGCGCGCTTCGTTGCCTTTAATTTGGAATGCCTCCAAGCCACCCATGTTATCGTGGCTCCACATGCCACCATCAAAGGTCATGTTGATTTCGCCACCCTTATCCTCTAATGTGTTCACAGCCTTGCCGGTAAATTGGTTAGGGCTATTGTGCGCACGGCCGAGGCCAATATTAATCACGGATGGTTGCTGTTGTTGGTATGGAGGCATCGTTTTATCAGATACAAGTATATTACCTTGCATATTAAATACTTTATGTTTTACAGTACCTGAATCATCGATACCAAGATTAATTTTACTGTTATAGGCAAATGCTAATGGATAGGGTGCGTCCCATGGGGCCGTATTCACGTTCATAACCCCGCCATCCACTTGAATGGAACTATTATCTAGCATGCCTGTAATGAAAGCTGGTTGGCGATGGCGCTTAGGCAATTGGTTTTGATCAGGCGTATCCAAGGATGCAATAGTCACTTGACCACCGTTTGATGCAATGACACCTGTTGCCGTCGTATTGCCAGTGCTTTCAAATTTACTTTCAGAACCTACTGCAAATACATTGCCATTAGAACCAAGGCCTGCTGCCGCCCACGTGCTCGGGAGGGCCACTGTAGATGACAATATAGTCATCATTACAGCGGACAATAACATCTTATTTCTCGCTCTCATTCTCTTACACCTCAACTATATTACTTAATTTGTAATTTATTTTTATATTGTGAAAGACTCTTCATAAATGAATATATAGCTATCGGTTGATTTAATACTCTCTTATATAATGAAAGATAGATATATACTCGATTATAAAGACTTTGTGTCAGACACATTTAAAATATATTTAAAATAATATAACATTTTTCGTGAATTGTAAATGAATTTTCACAATTTTATTTTAAAAATATTTAAATTATTAATAGATGAGTTACATATTAGGGGCAGTGAATACGATGTATGGTATTCTTTACAAATATAGTGAGCATAGGTATTATTGTATGTATAGTGCGATTTCTAGTAACAGGCTGGTTGTAGTATAGAAAGGAGCCTTCATGAAAGTCACTTGTTCTTGGCCCACAACGCCATTATATCAGGCGTATCATGATTATGAATGGGGGCGTCCTATTCATGATGACCAACGTCAATTTGAACATTTATGTTTGGAGAGCCTACAATGCGGTCTGAGTTGGCTCACGATTTTAAATAAACGAGACATTATACGCCAGTGCTTTGACTATTTTGATGTTGATGTAGTAGCTAAATATACGGAAACAGATATAGAGCGTATTATGAGTACAGAGGGAATGTTAAAATCCCGCAAGAAGATTGAGGCCATCATCAATAATGCACAGGCGTTCCAACGCATTCAAGACGAATTTGGATCCTTTTGCGAATATATATGGGCTTTCACCAATCATAAGACTCTTATTTATGAAAGCCATTCTGAGGGAAGGGTGCCTGCTAAAAATGAATTATCTACGCACATTAGCAAAGACCTTAAGAAGCGAGGGTTCAAATTTGTAGGACCTGTGACCATCTATTCCCATCTACAAGCTAGTGGTCTCATCAATGATCACGGTAAGGATTGCCCTTGTTTTAATGAAATTAATGAGGCCAATCCTGTGGTTTATATGACAATAGATGATTAATATAAATAGAACCGTATCTACTGAAACATAGATACGGTTCTTTTGTGATATTTTATATTGATTGTTATCGATATAGTTGGTATACTACTTTCATAATAACTTTCATACGTAATGGAAAGGATAAGAAGATGATTGGTTTAGGTACGGTTATCAACATGGGGCTCATTATCGGTGGTAGTATTATTGGGCTCACGTGCGGCCGATTTATGAAGGACAATTTAAAACAAACCCTTATGGTAGTATGTGGTATCATCGTGCTGTTACTAGGGATGAGCGGGGCCATGCAATTTATGCTGGTTATCGTTAATGGTTCCTTGCAAACTACTGGACCTTTGTTGATGATTATCAGCATGGTAGTTGGTGCTGTGATTGGTGAAATCATTGATTTAGACCGATGGATTACGGTCTTTGGTGACTGGGTGAAAGATAAAACCGGTAATACAGGGGACCCTAAGTTTACGCAAGCGTTTATCACTGCATCACTTACGTTTACTGTTGGTGCGATGGGCGTGCTCGGTTCAATTCAAGATGGATTGACAGGAGATTACCAAACCTTGCTACTCAAAGGAATTCTTGATGGTGTTATTGTTATGGTTATGACCTCATCCATGGGGAAGGGCGCATTGTTTTCCTTCATTCCTGTAGGTATCACACAGTGGTTGATCACGGCCTTAGCGCATGTTGCGGCGCCACTTATGACACAGCAGGCTATCGACAATTTATCCTATGTAGGATCCATCTTAATTTTCTGTGTAGGCATTAATATGATTTGGCCTAATAAGATTCGTTTAGCTAATTTATTACCTGCTATTTTTATCGCTATGGGCCTTACGTTTTTAATTTAAATTTAAATTTTAAGAACCCTCTTTACATTATGTGTAAAGAGGGTTACTATATTCTCAATATAATTTTCTTGTAGTTAAAATGGTTTCCCCTAGAAACGCATGTTATCGCGGCCTAGCGGATACAAAAGGGCCTTTCTTCGCCGAACGGTTCTAGAAACCAGAAAGGGCATGATGAGCGAACAAGTTTCTGTTTCAAAATCTAATATTCGTGGTGCATTTGGTGCATTTTTTATTCCTGGTATGTACACTGCCTTATGGGCTGGGTTTGTACCATATTTAAAAGCGAAACTTAGCATCGGTGAGGATGTATTAGGTTCCATGATTTTGTTGCTCGGTGTAGGTTCTTGTTTATCCATGGCTATAGCTGGTAAACTTGTAGAGAGTTTTGGGTGTAAGCGAGTCGTTTTATTGGCTAGTTTTATCGGCATGTTGTCTCTGGCTATTGTTACTATGTGTTCTACAATTGTGACAACCACAATAGCATTATTTTTCTTTGGCATTGGCGTAGGCCTTAGTGGTGCTTCTGCCAACTTACAAGCTATTTTAACGGAAAAGGTAAGTAAAAAGCATTTAATGGGCGCTTATCACGGTGGGTGGAGCTTAGGTGGCTTTGCAGGTGCCGGTGTATTGCTTGTTCTTTTAAAAATATTATCTTTGCCTGTTAATGAAAGTATTTGGGGGCTTCTTATCATACTTTTTATTGTGATGATCGCGGTTAGTCAATTTATGTTAACCTTTGGTCGTGATCCAAATGCAAAGGTTATGAAAAAGTCTAAAAGTCCGTTATCATTCCATCCAATTGCTATTATCTTTGGTCTCTTATCCTTTGTATCCTATTTGGTAGAAGGTGCCGTAGGGGACTGGAGTGCACTTTACTTATTTGAAGATAAAGGCATTGTTATTCAAGAAGCTGTAATGGGCGTTATGCTGTTTAATGGGACTATGTGTATTGGTCGCCTTCTTGGTAATACAATTGGTAAACATGTAACATCTAAACAAGTTGTTGTAGGTGGTTATCTACTAGGTGCTATTGCAATGGCACTCATCGTATTCCTACCTGGCCATGCGTCTATGTATACGTACTTATTATTAGGTATCTCATTAGCCATGGTTGTGCCAAATCTATTCTCTGCGATGGGACACCCAAGAGCAAAGACGAAAAGAGCGCGATTCTCAAACCTGCCTGCC
>OGYM01002461.1_pt1 | contig 12153 bp, 8 predicted proteins | sample 1576491 | NCBI WGS metagenome assembly OGYM01 (sample SAMEA3541515, study PRJEB24748) | human gut metagenome | biome: human gut; feature: human-associated habitat; material: faeces | place: China | collected 2012 | reverse complement strand
AAGCCGGACATGCGCCAGAAAGAATTTGCCTGGCTTGAGTCCATGGGTGTGAAAGGAATAAAAGTAGATTTCTTTAGCCAGGACAGTATATCTACGATGAATTATTTTGTGGACATTCTGGAGGATGCGGCTAAATATCATTTGATGGTAAACTTTCATGGAGCTCCTATTCCGCGAGGTTGGCAGCGCACCTATCCTCACATGATGTCGGTGGAAGGAGTATATGGAGCAGAATGGTATAATAATAAGGAGACACTGACCGACAGTGCGGCATGGCATAATTGTACGTTGCCTTTTACGCGTAATGTAGTGGGCCCGATGGACTATACTCCTTGTACTTTTACAGACTCTCAGCATCCACATATCACTTCGAACGGGCATGAACTGGCTCTGCTGGTTGCTTTTGAATCTGCTTTGCAGCATTTGGCCGATCGCCCCGAAGGATACCATGCCCAACCAGCTGAAGTACGTTCGTTTATCTCTTCACTTCCCACCGTTTGGGACGATACGAAATTGCTGAGCGGTTATCCTTCCAGCTATGTGGTGCTTGCCCGGAAGAGTGGTGCTTGCTGGTATATTGCCGGCTTGAACGGAACAAACGAGAAGAAATCGCTTGTTGTGGATTTGAGCTTTATTCAGGAACCTGTCAAAGAAATCACTTTGTATGCCGATGGAGAAGAACGTAATCAGTTTGATATACAGATGCTTTCTGGTTTGAAGAAATCTGTACATGAGGTGGACTGTCTGCCGCGTGGAGGATTTGTGATGAAGGTTAGCCTTGATTGAGTTATAGTTAGGTTATTTGTAATTACGTGGAGAATGCCTGATGCTTTTAGAATGAGCGTCAGGCATTTTTTGTGTGTTTTTCAGGGGTGATTGCAGTGACGGTATAAAAGATAGAGAATTATTGGTCATTTTGAGGAATGCTTTTGTATAAAAACTGAAATTAAACGGTCAATTCTCTGTTTCACACTGTGGGATATAAAAACCACAGTGTGGTATATATATTTCACAGTGTGAAATACAAATCTCGCACTGTGAAACAAAGAATATGCAAAGTCAAGATAGAGAATTTGTAGAGTAGTTTGGAAGATAGAGTAGGAACATTTAGTAGTAGCTAAAACACGTTTGTCGATAAATTGCAAGAAATGTCGATTTTGTCAATCTTTTATCGTTTTTAGGTTTGAATAATGTCGATTTTGTATTATTGAAAGATACTTTAATCCTATATTCGGGTTGTATGAATAATTAACTTTGCATTGTATAATTTAAATCTAAATAAAGATGAAACACAATTCTATTAGGCAAATGTGGCAAGCCTTGAGAGTATTTATGTTACTCTTTGCTTGTTGTGTGAGTTCCATTGCATGGGGACAAGGAACAAACAGTGTGAAAGGTCACATTACAGACGGAAATGGAGAACCCTTGATCGGGGTAAGTATTCTGGTAAAGAATACAAACAATGGTACTGTAAGTGATTTAGATGGTAATTTTACTTTGTCAGTTAATCCAGGAGACATTTTGCGTGTGACGTATGTGGGGTATGCTTCACAGGAAATTCCTGCAGTTTCGGGCAAAATAATGCGAATCGTTCTTAAGGAAGATACCGAATTGTTGGATGAGGTTGTGGTAGTGGGTTATGGAACCCAGAAGAAAGTGAATTTGACCGGTGCCGTTTCTGCAGTTACCAGTGAGGATCTGATGAACAAGCCGGTGATGAGTACTGCTCAGGCTATTGCAGGTTTGGCACCAGGTCTGAGTGTTGTACAGAATTCTGGACGTCCTGGTACGGGGGCAAATGTAAAGATTCGTGGAACAGGTACTTTCTCCAGTGCTGGTACAGACCCGTTGGTACTTATAGACGGTTTGTCTGGTAATCTGGATGATGTAGATCCCAATGATATTCAAAGTATTTCTTTCTTGAAGGATGCTGCTTCTGCTTCAATTTATGGTAACAGAGCTGCGAATGGAGTCATTCTGATAGAAACAAAGAAAGGTGCACAGGGAAAAACTGTTGTAACCTATAACAATTCATTTGGCTGGCAGCGGGCAACTGAACTTCCCGATTTTCTTCCGTCCTGGGAATATGCTACGTATTATAATATGGCCATGCAGAACATGGGTAAGCAGGATGCTTATTTGCCGGAGCAGATACAGAAATATAAAGATGGCTCTGATCCGGACAACTATCCGAATGTGAATCATCTGAAGTGGCTGTTGGAAAGCGGTTCAGGTTTCCAGCACCAGCATAATGTAAGCATCCAGGGAGGAAATGCGACGACAAGTTACAATCTGTCTATCGGCTATAGAAATCAGGAAGGACTTACAGCTAAGACGTCTAATGAACGCATGACTGCTTTGTTCTCTTTGAGAAGCCAGTTAAGCAAGTCTCTTACATTGAGTTTGAATATCAATGCTTACAATAACAAATACAATGCGCCGAACGGTGAGCCGACAAGCATTGACGGTATAATAGGTTATGCAGTCCGTGAGGCTCCTATCTATGCAGGACAGAAATCTGATGGAAGCTTTGGGTATCAGGATAATTATAGTCCGGAAGCCTGGCTGGCAAGTGAATCGTTTGTGGAGAATGTCAGCCGTAATATAAATGCTTCCGGACAATTGAGATGGGATACTCCGATTAAAGGATTGTCACTGACCGGAAAAGCTGGCGTAACATACTGGACTAAATATGATAAGACTTATCGTGCAGAGACTTATTTTGATGAAAATAAGACGGTCGGTCCTTCTACATTGAATATCTGGACATCAAATAATACCAATACCATTCTGGAAGCTTTAGTAAATTATGAAAAGACGTTCGGCAGTCATGACTTGAAGGTTCTAGCCGGTACCTCTGTAGAACAGACCTCCAATAAAGGTCTGGAGGGTTATCGCAATACCTTCCCTAATAATGCCCTGTATCAGCTTGGAGCCGGTGATGCATCAACTGCCACAAACAGCAGTTCTTTGGAAGAGTATGCCTTGGTTTCTTTCTTCGGTCGTGTGAACTATGCGTTTAAGGATAAATATTTGCTGGAGGCTAACCTGCGTTATGACGGCTCTTCCCGTTTTGCGAAAGATAACCGTTGGGGCATTTTCCCTTCAGTTTCTGCAGGATGGAGAATTTCTGAAGAAAATTTCTGGAAAAATACGCGTGCAGGTGAGGTTGTCAATAACTTGAAACTGCGTGCATCGTATGGTGTACTGGGTAACCAGAATATCGGAGTATATCCTTATCAGCAGACATACGATCTGGATCATAATTATCCGTTGGGTAATCCAGCCACTTTGGTCCCCGGTACTTATGTTTCTACTTACCGCAACCAGGATCTTACCTGGGAAAAGACAGCTATCACCAATGTGGGTTTGGACTTCGGGTTGTTCAATAATACGTTAAATGGTAGTATTGAATATTTCTATAAATACACTTCAGACATTCTTGCACCGGTTGAAAAAGCAGGTATTCTTGGGCAGAATGTGAGTGAATCGAATGTAGGTGCAGTATCCAATAAAGGTATTGAAGTAAACTTAAGTTATAACGGACGTATTGGCAGAGATTTCCAGTTTAGTATTGCGCCGAATTTTACATGGGTAAAGAATGCGGTGGAAGAACTGGCAAATGGGGCAACAGAAGAAATCAACAACAACCGTATTGTGGGACAGCCGATAGGTATTATTTATGGCTATCAGACAGAAGGATTGTTCGTTGATCAGGCAGAAATTGATGCGGCTCCTGAACAGTTAGTAGGAAAGAGTGACTTGAAACCGGGCTATATACGTTATAAGGATATTAGTGGTCCGGACGGTGTACCTGATGGAAAGGTGGATGCTGAATATGACCGTACAGTATTGGGTAGTACTACTCCCAAGTTCTATTATGGCTTGAATCTCTCGGCTTCTTACAAAGGCTTTGATTTCTCCGCACTGTTCCAGGGATTAGGCGGCTATCAGCGTCAGATAGGTTCTTATATGGCTTATGCGTTTTATAATGGTGGCCAGATTCAAAGATGGCAGGCTGAAAACTGCTGGACAAAAGAGAATCCAGATAAATGGGCAGAATATCCTCGCATAGAAACGATGAATATGAACCATCCGAACCTGCAGACCTCCGATTACTGGGTACGCAATGCAAGCTTCTTGCGTTTGAAAAACTTGCAGCTTGGCTATACCTTGCCACAGGCATGGACCAAGAAGATTGGTATTGAGAAGTTGCGCGTATATGTAAGTGGTCAGAATCTTTTCAGCTTTAACAGTTTCTATCAGGGATGGGATCCTGAGAATGAAATTGGAACAGGTGATTCTCCTTCTTACTATCCTATTACAGCCATTTATTCGTTTGGGTTTAACTTCAAGTTCTAATTACTATAAATCTATAAAGATATGAAACCGTTATTACAAATATTACATATAGCCAAGTTGTCAGTTTATTCTTTGGCTTTGTCTGGTGTGCTTGTCAGCTGTTCGGATTTGCTGGAGAAAAATCCTCCTTCTGCTATCTCGGACAATACTTTCTGGACAGGTGAGAATGATGCTTATCTGGCATTGGTAGGTTGTTACCGCTTTCAGACAGGTTGGTCCCATGATGATTTTGCAACTCCTCAAGGATTGTTGTACCTTGATTTTGCTGGAGGCAACGGTACGGAAAAAGAGAATTTTACTACTCTGATGGCCAGTTCCAATACAGTTGCGACGAATGGCAATATTGAGTGGTATTGGAAGAATGCCTATACACAGATTGCAAAATACAATAATTTTCTGGCTAATGTCGGGAAATGTCCAATGGATGAAGATACTAGAGAAAAATGGAGTGCAGAAGTAAAAACTTTACGTGCTTATTTCTTGTTTAATCTGGCATTTTATTTTAAAGATGTTCCTATGCCACTTGCACCGTTAACTGTGGAGGAGGCTAATACGATTAAGCAGACAGCACAGGCAGATGTGTATGCCCAGGTGGAAACTGATTTGAAGGAAGCTGCCAGAATTCTTCCGGACAGTTATGATGCAGAAGAATATGGTCGTCTGACAAATGGTGCGGCTAAAGTATTGTTGTCTCGTTTGTATTTGGCTCAGGACCGATGGGGAGATGCCGCTGACATTCTGGATGAAGTAATTATTTCAGGCAGCTATCAGCTTGATCGCAGAAACGGAGATGAGAGTTATGAAAAGTTGTTCCAGATAGGAGGAGAATATAGTCCTGAGACTATTTTCTGTATCATGGGTATTGCGGATAAATTTACAAATTCCCGCTATCAATATCTGTATCCGGAATGTGCTTATGGTGGCTGGCATCAGTTTGCTCCTTATAATGAACTGGTAAAAGAGTATTTCTGTACGGATGGAAAAGATATTGATAACTCAGGTGTGTATGATGATAATGATCCTTATGCAAACCGTGAAATAAGATTGTATGCTTCTATTTTCCTTCCTCCGTTGGGCTCTTATCCTGGAACAAAATATAATGATATAACTTATAATTGTTTCCAAGGACCTAATACGGCAGATAGTTACAATCGTTTTCCGTTGTTTAATGGTTATTGCCCAAAGAAAGGTTGTGATCCTTCCATAACGAATAATTTAGGTTCAACGCCTACTTATACTCCTCTTATGCGCTATGCTGAGGTGCTATTGAGTTACTTGGAAGCGTTGAATGAATCTAATCCAGGTGCCGTTGATCAAACAGTGCTTGATTTGACAATCAATGATATACGTAATCGCGTGAAATTGCCAGGATATCAAAAAGGTGATTTGCCGACTCAGGAGGATGTGCGTAAGGCAGTTCGTAAGGAAAGACGGGTAGAGTTGGCTTTTGAGGGATTTAGGTATTTTGATGTACTTCGTTGGGGAATTGCAGAACAGGAGTTGAACCATACGTTTACAGGAGTCAAACTTTCGGATGACCCTAGTGCTCCTAATTACCGTGGAAGTGGTTCTGCAGCCTCTCCGGTAGACCAAAATATGTATTATCAGTTTGAGAAACGTACATGGGCTGCCCATAACCGATATTTCCCTATTCCGCAAAGTGAAAGAAATGTCAATAAGAACCTGGAACAGAATGAAGGATATAACTAATTAATTTTTAGTTTCAATATAGCCGGCGGTATTCTTGGGGAGTAACGCCGGTTGTTTTTTTAAATAAACGATTGAAGTAAGAATAATCATCAAAAGCCAGTTGAAAGGCAATTTCTTTGACTGCCAGTTCCTCTGTGATTAGTAGGAGCTGAGCTTTTTCTATTTTCTTTTGGTTGATATATTGTAAAGGTGTGGTTCCTAATTCTTTTTTGAAAAGGCGGATAAAATGGTCTTTGGAAAGACAAGAGATTTCTGCGAGTTTTTCCAATTCAATGGCCTCATTGAGATGTTTACGGATATATAAAACAGTTTTAGCTATCCGGTTATCTTCCATTTCAATTTTGGATTGTCCTTGTTTAAAAAAACGAGATAGCAGTTGGAATACGATTCCTCTCGATTCTACCTTATCGCAAAATGCCCGTTGTCTGTTTTTTATAAGATTCTGCATGAGTGTTGGATTGTTGTCGTATGTGGTAGGGTCGGACTTTTGCAGAGTCATGTGCGGGTTAATTTCACATAAGCGTTTGAATAGAGCCAAATCTAAATCTGTTGCTTCTATCTCGACGGGAAATTTCCAATGGTCTAACCAGTCGTTATCTGAGTAATGATCTTCGTAAATATGCAAGTAGTAATGTACGAAATTAGACTTACAAATATTGGTATGAATAGTAAACGCAGGGATGAAATACATGTGTTTGGGTGATAACGTATATATTCCATCAGGAAGTTCTATTTGAGCACTTCCTTCCGTAACGTAATATAGACGTGTAAATGGACTGTTTACATTTTTCCAGTTCCAATCTGCATTGTGAACAGCTAATCCTACGTTCAGGACTAATGGGTGCATTTGTTCTACTTGTAGATTCATAGGTATAGATTATTAATTTGCCATAAAAGTAATAATTATTTTTCGTGTAGATGATTTTTGATAAATCTTTTATCCGATAAAAATCGATATTGTACCAGTAAAATTATTTAAAATACTCCTTTTGTCGATATTAGCCTATAAACTCTCATTTTAATCCTATTCTTTTGGGGCTATTCTCCGTACATTTGTTTATATAAATTGTCAGATAATAATACTTATGAAAACAAGACTCTTATTAGCTTCTTTATTTTTATCCATGGCCGGATTGTCGGCACAGACTTATCAGGTACCGGTATCGGAACAGGATGAACCGATGATGAAAGGAAAGTTCGAACCCACATGGAGTTCATTGGAAAACTATCAGGTGCCGGAATGGTTCCGTAACGTGAAATTTGGTATATGGGCCCATTGGGGGCCGCAGTGTGTGGAAGGTTCAGGCGACTGGATGGCTCGTTCCATGTATATGGAGGGTACTCGTGAATATGAATATCATGTAAAACACTACGGACACCCGTCGGAAGTGGGTTTCAAGGATATTATTCCCTTGTGGAAGGCGGAAAACTGGGATCCGGACAAGCTGGTAGCCTTTTATAAGAAAATAGGTGCCCAGTACTTTTTTGCTTTGGGAAATCATCATGATAACATGGACTTGTGGGACAGTAAGTATCAGCCCTGGAATTCAGTGAATATGGGGCCGAAGAAAGATATTCTGGCCGGATGGGAGAAAGCGGCAAGAAAATACGGATTGTATTTTGGAGTCAGCTTGCATGCCGACCATGCGTGGAGCTGGTATGAGCCTTCTCAGCGTCATGACACGAAAGGTCCGAAGAAAGGAATTCCATACGATGGAAAACTGACCAAGGCAGACGGAAAAGGAAAATGGTGGGAAGGATATGATCCGCAGGATTTGTATGCACAGAACCATCCATTGAGTGAGAACAGCTGGGACAACGGAATGATTCACCGTCAGTGGGCATGGGGCAATGGAGTTTGTGTGCCGAGCCAGGAATATTGTACAAACTTCTATAATCGTACACTCGATGTGATCAATCGCTATAACCCCGATTTGCTGTATTTTGATGTGACAGTAGCACCTTTCTATCCGGTGAGTGACGCGGGATTGAAGATTGCAGCTCATTTCTACAACCACAATATGGCTACTCACAAAGGGAAACTGGAAGCGGTGATGTTTGGTAAGATTCTCGATGAAAATCAGCGAAAAGCACTGGTGTGGGACGTAGAGCGCGGTGCTCCCAATAAAATTATCGATCAGCCGTGGCAGTCATGCTCCTGCATTGGCGGATGGCATTACAATACGTCTATTTACGAGAAAAACGAATATAAATCAGCGGCATACGTAGCTAAACTGTTGGTAGACATTGTGAGTAAGAATGGAAATCTGTTGCTGAGCGTACCTCTGCGTGCAGATGGAACTTTCGATGAAAAAGAAGAGAAAATCCTGAATGAATTTGGGGCATGGATGAACATTAACAAGGAAGCTATTTATGATACTCGTCCGTGGGTTGTGTTCGGGGAAGGTCCGATTGCGGAGGAAGATATTCCGCTCAATGCTCAGGGGTTCAATGAAGGTTCTTACAGTCAGGCAGGAGCAAAGGAAATCCGTTTCACACAGACTCCGAAGTATTTGTATGCTACTGTGCTGGCATGGCCGGCAGACGGAAAGGTAAACATCAAGTCACTGGCTGCAGACAGTAAACTTTATGAGGGAAAGATTCGTAAGGTGGAATTATTGGGATACGGTAAAGTCGATTTTGTCCGTACCGCCGAAGGCTTGTCGGTTACGCTTCCTGCACAGCCGTTGAATCAGATTGCTCCCGTATTGCGAATCGCGAAATAATAAAATGTGGTAAGATGGAAGGATATAGAGTAAAAGAGTACGGTATGCCCGTCAAGCGGTATTGTCAGGCATTGGATTTGAAAAATAATCCGGAACTAATAGCGGAATACCGGAAGATACATAGTCGTGAAAAAGCCTGGCCGGAAATTCGGGCGGGAATCCGTTCAGTGGGGATATTGGAAATGGAAATCTATATCGTAGGCTGCAAGCTGTTCATGATTGTGGAAGCACCGCTTGATTTTGACTGGGATAGCGCGATGAAACGCCTGGCACAGTTGCCCAGACAGACAGAATGGGAAGACTATGTAGCGCGTTTTCAGGAATGTGTGCAGGGAAGCAGCTCTGCCGAGAAATGGCAGTTGATGGAGCGTCTGTTTTATTTGTATGAATCTTAAAAAGTTATCACTATGGAATACCATGAAATAGGAAAGACGGGGATGAAGGTATCCTCTTTGAGTTTCGGAGCTTCTTCTTTGGGGGGAGTCTTCCATGACATTAGAGAAAAAGAAGGATTGGAAGCGGTGTTTACCGCCATTGATTTGGGGATGAATTTTATTGATGTGTCTCCTTATTACGGACATTATAAGGCTGAAACGGTATTAGGAAAGGCCCTGAAGGAGATTCCTCGCGACAAGTATTATCTCTCTACGAAGGTAGGACGTTATGGAAAAGACGGGGTAAATACCTGGGATTATTCCGGGAAGCGGGCTACGGAGAGCGTGTACGAAAGTATGGAACGCCTGCATGTGGACTATATCGACCTGATTAATGTGCATGACATTGAGTTTGCCGACTTGAATCAGGTGGTTAATGAGACTTTGCCGGCTTTGGTGGAGTTAAGAGAGAAAGGGGTAGTAGGCCATGTGGGTATCACCGACCTGCAACTGGAGAACCTGAAGTGGGTGATTGACCATTCACCGGCAGGGACGGTAGAGTCGGTACTGAACTTCTGTCATTATTGCTTGTGCGATGACAAGCTGGTCGATTTTCTGGACTATTTTGAGTCGAAAGGTATTGGGGTAATCAGTGCCTCTCCATTGTCTATGGGATTGCTGACCGAAAGAGGTGTACCGTCATGGCATCCGGCTCCTCAGCCGTTGGTAGAGGCTTGCCGAAAGGCTATGGAGCATTGTAAGAGTAAGAATTATCCGATAGAAAAACTGGCCATGCAGTATGCTGTGAGCAATCCGCGCATTGCTACGACATTGTTCAGTACGGCCAATCCGCAGAATGTGAAGAAGAATGTGGCTTACATAGAGGAGCCGATGGATGAAATTTTGGTGCGTGAAGTGCGTGAAATTATCGGCGACCAGTTCCGTGTAAGTTGGGCTAATTCTTAAAGGAGGAATTTGTATATGGGGTTTATAATAATCGATGCACATTCTCATTTGTGGTTGAAGCAGGATACGGTGGTTGAGGGACTGCCTATCCGCACCTTGGAGAATGGAAGGTCATTGTTCATGGGGGAAGTGAGACAGATGCTTCCCCCGTTCATGACCGATGGAGTAAACAGTGCAGAAGTGTTCTTATCTAACATGGACTATGCACAGGTGTCTGCGGCCGTGGTGACACAAGAGTTTATTGACGGTTTTCAGAATGACTATTTGGCTGAGGTTGCGGCCCGTTATCCCGACCGTTTCTTTGTATGCGGAATGTGTGAGTTCCGTAAGCCGGGCTATCTGGATCAGGCGCGTCAGCTTATTGCACGGGGATTCCAGGGGATTAAGATTCCTGCACAGCGCTTGCTGCTTCAGGAAGGGCGTGTAAGACTGAACGGTGAGGAAATGATGCAGATGTTCCATCTGATGGAGCAGAACGGGGTGCTGCTTTCTATTGATATGGCCGATGGGGATACACAGGTGGGCGAACTGGAGGAGGTAATTCAGGAGTGTCCTAAGTTGAAGGTGGCCATCGGGCATTTTGGTATGGTAACTCGTCCTCAGTGGAAGGAACAGATTAAGTTGGCGCGTCATCCTCATGTACGTATTGAATCGGGAGGAATTACCTGGTTGTTCAATGACGAGTTTTATCCGTTTAAGGGGGCGGTAAGAGCCATCCGTGAGGCTGCCGAGCTGGTCGGCTTTGAGAAACTGATGTGGGGGTCGGATTATCCGCGTACCATTACGGCCATTACCTACCGCATGTCGTACGACTTTGTGAGTAAGTCCGCAGAGTTGACGGAAAGAGAGAAAGCCCTCTTCTTAGGAGAAAATGCCCGCAGTTTCTATGGCTTCCATAATCTGTCGGAACTTCCTTACATCAAGAATATGTCGGAATAAAAAAACGGGGAAATGATGAAAAATAATAATAGCTATAAACTGCCGCTTGCACTGGTTTTCAGCCTTTTCTTTTTGTGGGCTATCAGTAGTAACCTGCTGCCTACCATGATTCGGCAGCTGATGAAGACTTGCGAACTGAATACCTTTGAAGCGTCCTTTACGGAAACAGCTTACTGGCTGGCGTATTTTATTTTCCCGATTCCGATAGCCATGTTCATGAAGCGGTATAGCTACAAAGCTGGTATTATTTTCGGCTTGGTGTTGGTCTTGTTGATAAGTATATCCCGTTTTGTATATTGCTGCATGGTCTGCATCAGCAAAGATAGGATAGGTACCATTGTGTGACCAAATCCCGGAATTATCGGTTGAATTATTCGTTGTATTTAGGTTCCACGCAAATGCAACACCGGAAAAATCAGCCTTTGTTTTTATTAAATCATTTTCTGTAACGGACGTATTTCCTGCTTTGTAAGTCGTTCCTGCTGTAGTGTGAGTAAAATTATAATTTTTACCATCACTTTGCACCACATAGCAATTATTTATAGTACCGCCTTCTCCTTTCCCACAAAATAAACCTATAACATCACTAGTTCCTTCTCCAAAGGTAAGATCCATTGCATAGCAATTTATTATTGTTGCACCACCATTGGTAAGATTTGCGATGAATCCTCCTCTGCTGTTTCCATATCCTGCACCAAGAGATACATTTTTAACGTAACAATTGGATATTGTAGGAGCCCATACCTTACCTATCAATCCTCCGTACGTTGCATGTCCTCCTATTATTGTCACATCTTCGGCAAAACAATTGGACATTTCAGTACCGTCGAAACGTCCTATCAGACCTCCTGCATTTTGTCCTGTACCTGCATCTATATATATATTATTAACTCCGGTGTTCTTTAATGTTCCACCATTCATTTTACCAAAGAGTCCTAATCCTCCGTCACCCATTGTTGAATTATTGTAAACAACTTTAATATTCGAGACAACATGTTGTTTCCCATCAAAGTTCCCTGTAAAAGGCTACCGCTCTGATAGAAACATCATTGAGTTCAACAATGCTTTTTTCACAG
>OGYM01002459.1_pt1 | contig 12157 bp, 7 predicted proteins | sample 1576491 | NCBI WGS metagenome assembly OGYM01 (sample SAMEA3541515, study PRJEB24748) | human gut metagenome | biome: human gut; feature: human-associated habitat; material: faeces | place: China | collected 2012 | reverse complement strand
AGGCTTGACCTGTTACTAATGTCGTTATGCCATAGATCGCACTGAGAATTAACGTTATGACTATTCCTCGCTTTGTTTCCTGATCTGGTTTCCTCATTGTTTAATTGCTCTCCCGGATAAAAAATACGCTATACTTTTCCTAGCTGATCCTAGTTTTCAGTATAGCGTATACTATTTATTTTTTTCAAGTCTTTTGCGCCAAAGTACCTTTTTGGACGTCATTTGTTCTTTCCGTTAATACTTTATTAACATGTCGGCTGTGAATGTTTCGTCCTCCCATTCAAAAGATGTGACTCCACCCAACTGATCCGCAGCTTTTTTTATACTGCTTACACCTATACCATGTAATCCATTTCCTGACTTACTGGATTTAAGGTTCTGAGTGTCAACCTCATCTGATGAATTTATAACACAAATTCGAAGTTTCTTATCGACTTGTATCATTGAAATGTGAATATATTTATTGACACATGAACAGCGCTCTGCTCCTTCAATTGCATTATCAAGAAGATTAGCGAGTATCCGACAAATCAGCATATTGTCTATGGTCATTGATTCAAACACGTTTATCTTAGTTGTGAATTGTATATTTTTATTTAATGCTTCCTGCCATTTCATATTGATAATAGCATCAACGGATGAAATACCTGTGTAGCATATTCCACCTGCGTCTGATAAGCTGTTTGATAAATTCTCCAGATGCCTAATTGCCTCATTTTGATTTCCATAGCGGAACATAGATCTTGCCACAGATATCTGATTATTTATATCATGCTTTAATTGCCTTATCTCGTTGTATTTACTTTCAATCAGCATATAATTTTCTTCTTCTGATTTAAGTCTCTGTTCCATGACTTTCAATTTCAATTGATTTGCATATGTATCAAAAAAGTTAAACACAAATAAATTAAGTGCAAGTAATCCAATAACGGAAATCAAATAATTTATAGTCTGTCTATGGGTTAACCCATATGACACAAAAATCCCATTAAGAATGACCACACTTAAAATCGGTATTAATATAATTGACAGCCAGTTCTTTAATGGAATATCTTTCTGCTTGTTTTTTGAATACTCTATTATATATACCGAAAACCAGAAACAAAATAGCTTTGAACAAGCCATTCCAATATATCTGCCTAAACCTGAATTTAATTGATCCAAGGGGCTTCCGAAATTCAATATATAAAGTATTCCCATTGGAAGTGATTCTGAAGCAAGTATTACTATCAAGAATATTAATGAACAAAAAAGTTTTTTACCGAATTTACATTCAAACATTATGTTGGAAACAGCTGTCATCAGTACAAAAGTAGCGATCAAGTTGATCCATGGATATTCAAAAAATAATGTTACTGCTGCAAGAATCATAGAGGTAAGCAGTGTTGCCGGAAATATTGCTCTTTTTCGAACTCTGAAGCTCTCTTTCATCATATTGTACAAGTAAAAAATTATAATTGAGCTCTCAGCAATGCAATTTAGAATTTCTATAATTAATTCATTAACAGACATTAGCCCCACCTGCTTCTGCTAAATTTCAAAAAAGCTTTTGTGATATTTTCAAGATGATTTCTGCTGACGTATAGGCTTTTGCCATTCTTCAGAAATACTTGATTCTTTTTAATGTAGTCAATATTAGTAATGTTTATCAGAACGCTTTTATCGGAACGTACAAATAAACATCCTTCTAACATTTTCTCATAGTCGCCCAGTTTACCCTTTTGATAATAGTGTTTATTCAACGTATGGATGACTATTTGATGTGAATAAACCTCTATATACAAAATATCGACTGTAAGAAGTTCTTTCTCGATACCATCGTCAATGACTTTAATGTATTTCTTATTTCTATAATACTCTTGAACTGTATCGCTGAGTTGTTTCAAATAAATGGACTTGGGTTGATTTTTTAATATATATCTGAATGCCTTAACTTCATAGCCTTGATAAACGAATTTGTCAAAACTGGTCATAAAAATAAGGATCACATTTTTATCAATTTGCCTTAAAAACTCAGCCGTCTGCAAACCATTCAAATCTTTCATCTCAATATCAAGAATAACTAAATCATATTTATCTTTTGAAAATTGTTCAATAAATGATTCTCCGCTTTCGAATTCTGAAAATTCGAATTCGTTTTCATGAGTCTGCAGCGAATTGATGTCATTTTTTAATTTCTCAATGTAAGTTTTTTCATCGTCACAAATAGCAATTCTCATAAAATCACTCCTTTATTTTATTTTAACACAAAATCCCAACTTTTTCAATATAAATCGAAATCATTAATATAAAATAAACAAAATTTACTGATTTAATGTTTTCGATTATTATTTGCATAAATCTGTATTTATGTGAAAAAGCACGGTCTATGAAACAATTTATCCATAGCTGTGCTTTTTTGGGGAGGCGATTGACTTTTATTTATCCGAATACCACAATCCGTTGCTTTATCAATTTTTCTTCCAGCTCTTTTTGAATTTAAGCATATTTTTTATTTTTCTACAACGGTTAATATATTTATTTCAAAAAATCAATCCAAGCTCTGTGTGAAATTCTCTTTAATTCCCATATCCTGCTTTTTCAACCTTATCATCCTCCGCAGCCTGCTGTCGACTGTTCGTCTGACCGATTTATACTTCTGTGTATAATCATCTTCAATGCACCTACTTAAATTCACAAACAATCCCATAACAGTATTTCTAAGTAGCATATTTTCAAAATGCCCCATATCGTCAAGCATATTCTGAGCGTACTCATTACCGTCGTTTGCGGACTTTGTAAGCCATTGGGCAGCCTTTTCCTTATCTTTTTCAACTCCCTCTGCCCCGAAAAGATAAAGCCTGCCGAGCTGATAAGTTGACCACATATTTTCAGCGGATTTTTCAAAATATTCGATGGCTTTAGGAATATCAATCTCCGTTCCAAGTCCCTTTTTGTACATAGCACCCAGTTTGTAATATAGATTATCGTCAGCCTGATCCTTGCTTTCGAGTTCAAGAAATCCTGACAATGCAGCTTTGTAATATCTCTGTGCGGTTTCTTTATTCTCAGCAACATATTCACCCTTGCTGTACATTTGCGCAGCGGCATAGGAAGCATACGGCTGACCCTGAGAAGCCGATTTCTGATACCACAAAAAGGCCTGCGACAAATCTTTTTCCACGCCGTTGCCATAATAGTATAGGTTAGCGAGACTGTATTGTGCGAATTTGTGGCCCTCCTGAGATGACTTCAAAAACCATTGAAACGCTTTTTCATAATCCTGTTCTGTGCCTAACCCATAGCAATGCATTTTACCAATGCGATACCAAACGTAAGAACGCATATCCGCAGGTTTCATGACCTGTCCCTTGAATTTAGGTTCGTATGGGAACATATAGTCCGAATCCGGCTCTATCTCCATAAATCCCTGCAATGCCTCTTGGTAGAATGCGAATGATTTTTCTTCGTCTTTTGCGCCAAGCTTGTCGGTGGAATACAATTTTCCTAAATCGTGAATAGCAAGGACATTGCCTGACTTTGATTCGGAGAGCAAGAGCTGTTCCGCCTTTTTGAAATCTTCAAGCTTTGATTGCTTGTTGTAAATAATCTTACAAGCTTCTTTGTATGCTGTACTCCATTTGAGATAGTATTTACTTTGAGGTTCATAATCTTCAATATCGACTGTTACCTCATTTTCATTGCTCCAAATGAAATCTTCGGCGGTCGGCTCGTCGTTATCCGAAAATGTTACTTTATCATTTTCGGATTGCTCAGATTCATCAAACTTCAGAAGAATATCAACATAAAAGTCATCATTCGCAAATTGTTCTGTTGGTTCGGGTTCTTCAATTTCTACATCAATGACAGGATAATTCATGTCAAGCACAGTTCTGATTATCATATTCCGCACAGGCTGAAAAACTTTGTTATCAACCAATGGCGGCAGTTCTTTTTCCTTTTGCGTATAGCTCTTGTATTTCAAGCTCTCCAAACTGCACCATTTTTCATAAAGCTGACGGATATTATTGTCTTTTGCAAGTTCTGAAAAAATACTGTTGACCGTTTCTTTGACATCAGGCGGAAGGTACCCATATACTTTTTTGCCTTTAACATTCTGTAACTGAGAATATAGTTTGCGGATAAGATTTTCAAGCTGCGGATTTTCAAAACCGCCTTGCTGAACTTTTCTGACAATACTTTTAAACTCCGTTTTTGATACAGCTTTCAATTCGTCACGGCTTAACGTCTGCTCCTGATATATGGACTGCAAATCGTCCTTAAATATATCGTTTGCAAAAGCTGAACGAATCTTATTAATTCCCTCGTTTGTTAAGAATCCTTCCTTTGTATTTTCGGAATAAACAAGCAGATGAATATGCGGATGATGAGTAGTGTCATGAAATGCGGCGTACCATTTTAAATTGCATAATGAAATTTTCTGATTTTTTGCAATATCTGAAATGTGACGCATAACAAGCTGCCGCCACGCTTCCGAATTATCGTAACCAAGTCTAATTGCATCTTCACGACGAAGTGAAATTACGTGGGACCAGACATTGCCTTTGTGATTTGCTATTTCGTTAGCTACCCTGTCAAGAATTATCGGTTCATCTTTTTCATTGAAAAGACCATGAGAACCTCTTTTCTGAACTCCCGGACGCATAGCCATGTAACCGACAAAATTCTGACGATTACCAATGACGTCAGCGTTACGCTCAATGATCGTACTGATTAGTTCCGAAGCGTTTTCTACAGTAGGGTTCACAGTGTAGTCCTCATATTCCAAATATTTTTTAGCTTCGGGAAAATCTGAAAGCAGATCGTTTAAAAGCTGTTCTTAATTCTTTGTAGCGTTATCATTTCTATCCATAATGTTTTGGTCACGGACTTCAACTGTTTCACGGGTTGCGATGTACTTTGTGTAGTTTCTGCGCTTGTTTTTACTTTTCTGTGTACCGCTTTTCAGATAGCGGCTTGTTACGATTATTTGCGATAAAGCTATAGTATCTCCTCCTAACCAATATTCAGTTTGTTTCTTGGATGCTTTGTTTTAAGTATCTCTTTTTGTTTTGCAGACGTAACATGTGTATAAATCTGAGTTGTAGTTATTGAACTATGTCCCAACATTCGCTGTATGTATCGGATATCAACATCTTCTTCGAGAAGAAGAGTAGCAAAAGAATGTCGGAACATATGGGGCGTTATATGCATATCTACTCCGCACTGTTTGCAATAGAAATTTATCATATTGCGAACAGACTGTTCGGTCATTCTTCTGCCTAGCTTGTTGACGAAAAAATATCCCGAATCTGGAATCTCTTTTTCAAATAACGAATGATATTTTCTAAGAATACTGAGTACCGCAAAATTTTCAATAGGTATAATACGTTCTTTTGAGCCTTTACCATAGAATTTAACCGAGTTTCCTAACAGATCAACATTATCTGAACGCAAAGTACAAATCTCCGCCACTCTAGCTCCTGTAGCGAAAAGCAATTCGAGAATTGCTGTATTACGAACTGCACTGCGAATCTGATAATCGCTTTTAGCAAACACAATCTGCTGATACGAAAAAGATATTAGTTTAGCTATAACTCCAAGGGGAATGGTTTTCGGCAGCAGCAAAGGCTCTTTTATCGTTGTTTCCAGTTTGTCAAACGGATTAAAGTCGATAAGATCCTGCAAAAGCAGAAAGTGAATAAACGCTTTAAGCGTTGCAAGCTTACGCTTGGCTGTTTTAGGCTTGTACTTTTTGTTGAGATATTCTATGTAGTCCCACAAGGCCTGCTTTGAAAGCTCGTTCGAGAAAACTCCGTACTGCGACAAGTCGATTTTATACGCTCGGATCGTTTTATCACTAAGTTTTTTGTGGTAACGGCAATAATTAAGAAATTCATCAATGTGCAATTTGTATTCAAACATAATGGAAAACTCCTTTTAATTTCAATGTGAATGATTTTGATATTTTTCGTCAAATTAAACAAATGAGACAAGATCTATTATTTTCATTTAATTCAATTTACATCTATTATACCAGAGCTTTTGATGTTCGACAAATTTCGGCAAATTGTGAAATTTCACAAATTTTATGCAATTTAATTGACATTTTAGGGATTTGGTGATATATTTAAAATGAGAAAGTTTAATAAGTGATAACTATAAATTATCTTATCAGTCAGGTGAAAAAAATGTATTTTGACTCATATAAGTATGCAGGAATTTTTGAAAAATTAGCTTGCAGGATCATAGAAAAAGAGATCTCAGAAAAGATATTGGTTTCAGGCACAACTCAAAAAACCAGAGACCATGGGATCGATTCTATAATATATACAACCCAAAACTATATCACCATTGAAGCCAAGCTCAGAAAAAGCTCATCATCGTTGGGACTTAAGGATATTGCTTCATCTGTGATCTTTTATCTTCTTAGACTAAATGATAAGCATTATATTGTATCAAATGTATATTTAACAGCCGATACCATAAAAGTATTGGATAGATTAAACAGCACAAAGGGTACTGTTATATCTTATATTGACGGCGAAAGCACAATAAATACTTTAAAGGAGATCAAAGACACACTTGACGCTGATGAAAGGGAGTTAGCCGATATAATATTGCAGCAATTTGACAACGGTCCCAAACGGATAAACAGCTCGCCTGCAGACCGCGATGCCGTGAAAACGAAAACGGCTCAGCTGGAAAGTCAGCAAAAGCTGTTGAGATCAGTTATCGCCGAACTGATGAGCGGAAGAAAATGCGTCATTTTATCCGGCAAAACAGGAACAGGCAAAAGCAGTATTTTAAATGAGATCATAGAACAAATAAAGCAAAACTATAATACGATTTTTATAGATTGTCAAAAATATTGTACCATAGAAGCATTCATGTACCAAGTATCAAATTTAGAAATTGGGATCGATATAAACCATCTGATCTCAGAATATATAACTTTATCGGAAAAATTCGAGGACCCAAATAGTTTAGTAAATATAAAAAGCGATAATATTTTAAAAACATTGGCTCAGGTACTGAGTACAAACAAGTATGCGGATAATATAAAATTTATTGCGAAAGAGTACATCAATAATCTAGTTGAATGTTTTAATATGGGAAACTTATACATTTTTATTGATAACTATTCTTCTGCGTCGCCCGAACTAGCTGATTTTATAGCTTCGTATATTATTTCTTCCGTTGAAAATTTAAAATTCTTTATAATCCAAGACACGGACATCGAAAGCGCAAATTCTAATATTTCTGAAATTTCAAAATTTCCAGTCAATGCTGAAAGGTTCAAAGAACTGCATATTTGTAATTACGACAGTGATGAAACAGATATTTTTATTTCTTTTTTTAGACCCGATCTTCCCAAATCGACAAAACAACAATTGTACAGTCAATTCGGTGGTAATTTACTGATGATAAAGCTCGCTTTAGATGAGATGGAGAATAAAAAGATCTATGATCCTTCGCTTCTGCGTCCCAGTAAATGTGAACAAATATATGACTTTCGAATCAAAAATTATGCAAAGTCAGACGATGTGTATGTTAAAGCATTTTTTGTTTGCTGGATCCTCAATTCCCAGATCCCCCGTGATTTATTAAATTCATTGGGTAAGAGCGATATAAATTCTATTCTGAAAAGAACGGGGCTGTTTAACGAAAGCAATACATCATTGTCATTGTGCAATCCCTGCGTTTACAAAGTTATTTCGACATATTATACATATAACAGTAAACTGCTTTATTATCAGATCAAAGAGTTTTCCGATGCTTTTAATGCGTTTAAATTAGCTCCGATAGAGCAGATCCGTGTTAAGTTTTTTTCAAGATCAAATGATTTTGTTCAGTTTGCAGACCAAAATATTGCTCTGTTTGAAAATAAATCAGAGTATAACAATGTGCTGGAAACAAGAACCTTGATATTCCTTTATACAAACAAAAACGATACTCAAAATTATATTGAGGCTGCGGCAAATTTGCTTTATGCCTCTATCGATCATTCCACATATATACTTGACCTTGATGTGTTGATACAAAAAATCTCAGGTTTTTTCAAGGAATATTTTGAAGAAACAGATATATTCCATCTATATGATAAATTCGATGATACCATGAAAACGACCGTATCTAACGCAAGAATAAAGTATGTAATTTACTTGTATTTTAACAGCACGCATAAGAATAATTTTAAACAAGCAAACAGCGATTTGGATATACCGAATAAATATTTACTGCACTGCGACGATCCGATATTGATATCAAAGTTAATAAGATTTCAAGCTATTTGTCAAAAGGAAATGGGAAACAGAGAGAAATTTTTCGAGATCCTTCGTGACGGTGTTATGCGTTTTCCTCATAATAAATATTTGGCGGCTGTCTATAGTGCAAATATAGTTGCCGCTATGAATTATTCCGATCCGCAAAAGGCTGTTGATATAATTGATAAGGAAGCACTTCCAGCAGCACACGCTACCGATAAACAGCTTGAATTGTGGATACTTAATGATAAGCTTATCAACTCATTGTTTATACAGCACTATGATGAAGAGCTTTTTGAAAACAACTATAGATCCGTTATTTTTATGTCGGAACGGCTTTGTTCAATAAAAGACCAAGCAAGAGCCGAAAATACATACGGAGCGTTTCAATTAAAGATGCATAACAACCGCTCCTTAGCCTGTGAATACTTTAAGTCTGCTTTCTATTTGATCTGCAGATATGTAAATAATTTCATTGCATTTTATTTTGGAGTAAATTATATCAGCATGATCCCTACAACTCAAAAGGAAGAATTTGAGTATATTGCAGATATTCTTATAACGTGGTGTCAAAACAATATAAAATATATTATAAATAAAATAAATGACCCCAGCACACTGCCGCAAAACAATAAGCTTATTATGGCGTTATATTCATTAGAAAATGCTCTAAACAAAAGGAAAGACTATAGATACAAATTGGTTGCCGAAATGAGCGGTCTTTCAGACATCTTTGCAAATAAGATACCTATGAGCGAAACATTCTATATAAGAAATATCCCGATCATATTATTTTAATAAGTCAATAAGCTTTTCGTTCCGATTGAACTGTGTTTTGTTTGGATAGTGTATGAGGTCAAGAACAACACTTTCTAATTGCAAATATACATACCATGTCACTATGCTTTTCCATTGATCACCATTAAACCACAACAGCTTATTTTTGCAAGGAAATATTCCCATAACAGAAAATACCATAGCGATATTATACCCGTATTCAGATCTTATGCAATTAAAGATGCCATGTAATTTTTCGCCGCATATATTATCTGTTGAACTAAGGCACGGTGTAAAACCAAAACAGAGTTTCTTTCGCTTATTATTGAATTGCTTCAGCGATTCAAACAGTTCTTTTAATTTGCTGATTAATTCTGCATCTTTCACATAAATGCTGTAGCGATTGAACGTTAAAAAAAGACGTTTGATTCTTTCGGACAGTGCAGGATCTGACGGCGCTTGCTCGTTACAAGTAAATGCTTCATCCATTAGCATGATCGCCTGTTTTAAACCAACTGGTTTATTTGTGCTTGAGCATCTTGTTATTGATAATTTGTCGCAGACGCTAAAGTAATCAATCCCCTGAAAAAGCTTATTTTTATGATATTTCAAGACCATATTGATCTTGTCCGTCGATGTTATGATATAAGGATCTTTATCAGATAAAAATCGTCTTGGATTTAATGTATTCAGCCATATATCAACTCGATATTCGCTTTCCATATATTTAATTATTACGACTAAGGAATCGGAAGATGTATAGCTTTTGATAAAGGTATAATTACTGCTTTTAAGAAAAGATCTAATATGATTGTCTAATTCATGTTTGTTTAGAATATTTTGACACCCGAGTACATTGCTATTCGTTTGCGTTAATGCTTTGACTGAGGGTTTATAAACGTCAGGCTTCAGACCGCTGTATAACTCAAAATGTATTTTTAGAAAATCTATGCTGTTTGCAATTTCATCATAGGTAAGCTTTGCATTTTTACTTAATAAATCAGATAAATATGGATTTTCAATAAAATGCGACATTCTCATTTTCAGCAGCTCTATATTGCCGTGATCGACCACGAATCCATTAAACCAATCGTATATGTAGTTTTTAGCATATCCAAAAGGCGTAGCTATAACCGCTGTAGAAGTGGCCAAAGCTTCTATTATCATAAGCCCACCCGATTCATATTTTGAATGAGTCACCAGCACCATGGATTTTATAAGGAGACAGCTTAATTCTGACGGAGATAAAGTACCCCACCATATTATTTTATTATTATTTTCAAAATCGTCTATATGAACACCCATTTCAAATAACGTTTCACGAAAATATGCTATTTGTTTGGGCGTTCCGCCTGCAATCCATAAAGGAGGCGTTTTATCTCCGTAAATTTCAAACAGCTGACTCCACGCTCTGATTATTTCAAGGATTCCCTTATCGATATGAAGCCGTCCATAATAAAGAAATGGACCGTTTATCCACCAAGTTTCTAAGCAATTGGCGCTATATCCCAAAGGCAAGTAACTGTTTACATTTATTTGAGATATACTGTACGTTGATACGTTTCCATATTTATCATGCGAAGGATTTGAAAATTCCTGTGCAATAGGAAGTCCTGTTAAAATAAGTCTGTCATAATCTATATTATATAAGTTATGAATTTCTTCTTGTTCAGCAATACTTGAACAAATTAAATATTTGGCGTTTTTAAAAACAAGTTCTTCCGAAGCTATTCGTTTATCAAGATCAATTTGCTTTGAATTTACAAGTTTTTTCTTTTTTCCGTTAGATTGAATAGTGTGAATATAATATGTGCCGTATTCCTTTGAAAGCTTTAAAGCAATTATACCCGACTGCCAATAGCTACTGTGAATGATAAAATTATGTAAATTATATTTATCGATTATAACTCTGATTTTATCTGTTGCTTTGTCAATATAATTTTGCAAAGTATCTTTATCGTCAGCTGAATCACCCAGCTTAAGACGTTCGATAAAGCAGTTATCTGAAATTTTTTCATTATTTGAAAAGAAATCGTATTTTTTTCTTGTAACATACACACAAAATAAATTCTCATTTCTAATTATGCCCTTTAACAACCCGCGTGAATAAGTATTTCCGCCTCCAAACTCATTAGCTCCGGACGGCATAGTTGCATCACAGTGCAAATCAATAAATAAAATATTCATTTCAATTCCCTCTTTTTAATTGCTTTTTAATGCCAATTCACGTTACTATCACACCTATATAACCGTTTTTTACATAAGATAATTTATAGTTATCATACGTTAACATTAATCTTAAAGGAGTTATATCCCATGATGAAATCTTTACATAAGTTATTTTTCACGCTTATATCAACAATATGGATAGTAATCATATATGGAATTGATCAAGAATGGAACTTTGTAAAACAATCAAGTTTACTCACAGCTATTTGCCTAGCATCAACTCCATTTTTATTAATCACTATCTGGTATGTTATCACAAAGACTTGTTGCTCTAATGACAATGTATCAAATTGTGAAAATATTGATGAAGTAAATAATGATTTTCTCGCAAACTATCTTGGATACTTTTTTATTGGCATTGGACTTGATAATTTTCACACGTTAGTTTGGATATACATAATCGTATTTGCATTTACTTTCGCATCACAAACGCAGTTTTTTAATCCAATGCTTTTACTAATTGGATACAAATACTATTACATTACAACCGATAAGGGAACAAAAATAATGATTATTTCGAGAAAAACATATCGAAACGCTAAAGAATTGCATAGTGAAAATCTTAAGCGACTTAGTGATACTGCTTTTATAGAATTTGGAGGAACAAAATGAAATGCCTAATCGTTAAAGTAAAGGACAGAAAAAGAACACCAACTTACAAAAAAATGATTAGTGGAAAAGATATATACTCATTTCCATCTAATTTAGATGACGCAATTGAATATTCGCCATCGACATTACATGAAGAAAATGAATGGTATATGATCACTTCATTTTCCAAAACCAAGTTTTGTATTGAGTTTCTAAAAGAAGACTTTTCATCAGTTAACTATGAAAAGCTCAGTAGATCTTGGTTTTGTCAATATCACTTGACACATTTTATTCGAACAAGAATTATGCAACGA
>OGYM01002455.1_pt1 | contig 12178 bp, 9 predicted proteins | sample 1576491 | NCBI WGS metagenome assembly OGYM01 (sample SAMEA3541515, study PRJEB24748) | human gut metagenome | biome: human gut; feature: human-associated habitat; material: faeces | place: China | collected 2012 | reverse complement strand
CTTCGGGTTCGATCTCCACGCCGAAGCGTTTCTTTACCTGTTCCTGCACTTTGCGCCAAGCTTGCCAGTGCGGATGCCACTAAGGCGGTATTTTCCATTACCGGTGACGAGCTGCAGCTTTATTTTGACCGTAATTTAGAAACTTTAAAGGGCATTATCGCTTGTGCGGAAAAGTCTGCCAAGATCCGGAAGGCAGAGGAGAAGGCCAAGACCAATATGCTGACGAAGTCCAGGTTTTCCTTTGACAGCAATGGCAAACTGGCCAACTGCGAGAGCCGTGATGCAGAAAAATGCGAGATATTCATCGTCGAGGGAGATTCCGCAGGCGGCTCTGCCAAAACTGCCAGAAACCGGATGTACCAGGCGATCTTGCCGATCCGTGGTAAGATCCTGAATGTGGAGAAGGCTTCCATGGATAAGGTGCTGGCGAATGCAGAGATCAAGACCATGATCAATGCTTTTGGCTGTGGATTTTCGGAAGGCTATGGCAACGATTTTGACATTACGAAGCTGCGTTACCACAAGATCATTCTCATGACCGATGCGGATGTAGATGGAAGCCACATTGATACGTTGCTTTTGACATTCCTGTACCGGTTTATGCCGGAGCTGATCTACAACGGACATGTGTATATCGCCATGCCGCCGTTATTTAAGGTGATTCCGAAGAAGGGCGAGGGCCAGTATCTGTATGACGAGAAGGAGCTGGAGAAGTATCGCAAGACCCATACGGGAGATTTTACCCTGCAGCGGTACAAAGGTCTGGGCGAGATGGATGCGTCCCAGCTGTGGGAGACCACCCTGGATCCGGAGAACCGAGTGTTGAAACGGGTGGAGATCGAGGACGCAAGACTGGCGTCGGAGGTCACGGAGATGCTGATGGGAAGCGACGTGCCGCCGAGACGTCAGTTTATATATGACCATGCGGATGAAGCGGAAATTGATGCATAAAAGTAACCGTTTGGATTGCAGGAAAAAGAATAGGAGAACAGGAAGTGGCAGAGAAGATCATCACAACGGAATACTCAGAAGAGATGCAGCGCAGTTATATGAACTATTCCATGAGTGTTATTACAGCCAGGGCGATCCCGGATGCCAGGGACGGCTTAAAACCAGTACAGCGCCGGGTGCTTTATGACATGAGCGAGCTGAAGCTGGGACATGATAAGCCCCACAGGAAATCAGCCCGTATTGTCGGTGACACCATGGGTAAATACCATCCCCATGGCGACAGTTCTATTTATGATACCTTAGTGGTCATGTCCCAGAACTTTAAAAAGGGTATGGCGCTGATCGACGGGCATGGAAATTTCGGCTCCATCGAAGGGGATGGAGCGGCAGCCATGCGATACACGGAGGCCCGTCTGGAAAAATTCGCGGAGGAAGTATATTTAAAAGACTTAGACAAAACCGTGGATTTTGTCCCGAACTATGACGAGACAGAGAAAGAACCGGAGGTTCTGCCAGTCCGTGTGCCAAACCTTCTGATCAACGGCGCAGAGGGAATTGCGGTCGGTATGAGTACCAGCATCCCGCCTCATAACTTAGGCGAGGTGGTTGACGCAGTGAAGGCGTATATCCAGAACCCGGATATTACCACGGAAGAACTGATGCGTTATATGCCAGGACCGGATTTTCCCACTGGCGGGATCATTGCGAATAAAAAGGATCTTCCGGCTATCTATGAAACCGGAGCAGGTAAGATCAAGCTTCGTGGCCGGATCGAGGTGGAACTGGGCAAGCGCCGCAGTGACAAGGATAAGCTGGTGATCACGGAGATCCCGTACACCATGATCGGTGCCGGAATCAATAAGTTCCTGATGGATGTGGCGGATCTGGTAGAGTCCAAGAAGCTGACAGATGTGACGGATATATCCAACCAGTCCAACAAAGAGGGTATCCGCATTGTCCTGGAACTGAAAAAGGACGCGGATGTTGAGAAGATCAAGAATATTTTATATAAGAAGACAAAATTGGAGGACACCTACGGCGTCAATATGCTGGCCATTGCGGACGGCAGACCGGAGACCCTGAATCTACGGGGAATTCTGAAAAATTACCTGGATTTCCAGTATAAGAACAATACCAGAAAATACCAGGTATTACTGGAAAAGGAACTGGAGAAGAAGGAGATCAAAGAGGGATTGATCAAGGCCTGTGATGTGATCGACCTGATCATTGCTATTTTACGTGGTTCCAAGAATTTGAAGGATGCAAAGGCCTGTCTGATGGAAGGCGATATCAGCCGGATCAATTTCCGGGTACCGGGCTTTGAGGAGGATGCAAAACAGCTGCGTTTTACCGAGAAGCAGGCGACTGCGATCCTGGAGATGCGTCTGTATAAACTGATTGGTCTGGAGATCCTGGCATTGGAGAAGGAATACAGGGAGACTCTGCGTAAGATCAAGGAATACCAGCATATTTTAAAGAACCGGGACACCATGAATCAGGTGATCATGGAAGATCTGGATGCGATCAAGGAAGAATTTGCCATGATCCGTATGACGGATATCGAGGATGGCAAAGAAGCGGTATACGAGGAAGCACCTGTGGAAGTGCAGGAAGTGGCATTTATTATGGATCGGTTCGGTTATTGCAAACTGTTGGATAAGTCTACTTATGAGCGGAATCTGGAGACCGTGGAAAGTGAACACCCGCATGTGGTGCGTTGTCTGACCACGGACAAGATCTGTCTGTTTACGGATACGGGCATGCTGTATCAGTTGAAGGTGACGGACATTCCTATGGGTAAATTAAGAGATAAGGGAACTCCAATTGAAAATATCAGTAAATATGACGGCAAGACCGAACGGATTCTGATGCTGACCAGTCTGGAGCAGATCATGGGAAAAAAGCTGATTTTCGCGACCAGGATGGCATCGGTGAAGGTTGTTCCGGCAGAAGAATTTATAACCAATAATCGGGCTGTGGCATCGACAAAATTCCAGGATGATGATAAACTGGTAACTGTAAGAGCTGCCGCGGAGGGAGATGTGGTCCTTCAGACCATAAATGGCTATTTCTTACGGTTCCCATGCGGTGAGATTTCAGAAATGAAGAAAAATTCCAAGGGTGTCCGGGGTATCAAGCTGGAGCGGGATGACGAACTGGAGCATTTGTACCTGGTAGACGAAGACGGGACCATTCTTTATAAGAAGAAAGAAGTTCAGTTAAACCGTTTGAAGATCGCCAAGAGGGATGGTAAGGGAACCAAAGTCCGGTTATCATAAGAATCTGACAGACAGGTGGACCTGGTTTGGATGACAGATTTTAGACCGGTTGGAACAAGGAACTGGAGTATGACATTTATGTAAAGGAGAAGAATATTATGGCAAATCCAAAAGTACCAACACCACACATTGCAGCACTGGAGGGAGAGATTGCAGAGACTGTTCTGTTACCAGGAGATCCGCTTCGTGCGAAATTTATTGCGGATAATTTCTTGACGGATGTAAAGCAGTTTAACGCAACCAGAAATATGCTGGGCTTCACTGGCTACTACAATGGAAAACGATGCCGGCCGACACCTGAAACTGTGCCGGAGTGAACGCTCCCGTCCGCTTGGCAAACGGCTGCGACTCCATGTCGGCTATGTCGGCACGCGAGAACGTACCTCCCTTGCCCACCAGGCTGCCCAGCGTGCTCACCTGCTTGCTCACAATCACGTAGTCCTTCTTCATGAAACTGTCGCCCTGCGTAAACACCGGCAACACGTCCTTGTAAAACTGTATGCCCAACAGCACAATCACCATACCGCACAGGTTGGCAAGGAAAAATCCCGCCAACTGCGCCACACTGATGTGCTGCCTCAATAATTTCCAGATCATATCTGTCTTCGTGTTAATCCCTTACAAACTCAGCACCCTGTCATACTCCAGCGGCAGGTGCTTGCCGATGGACGTCACAATCACTCCCGCACCCTGACGAGCCGCTTCCTCCTTCAGGATACGCGCCATAATCTGCCCGTTGCCGTCGTCCAGGTGGCTCACCGGCTCATCCAGGAAGAAAAAGTCGGCCGGCTGACACAGCATCCGCACGAAAGCCACGCGCTGCTGCTGCCCGTACGACATCCTGGCCGCCTTCACATCCCACTTGTCGGCGATGCCCAGCTGCTCAAACCAGTCCTTCACCTGCTGCTTGCGGCAGAAGCCCGTTAGCCCGTTCTTCAGCTGCACGTTCTCCCATGCCGTCAGTTCCCCGAACAGGCGGAGTTCCTGAAACAGCATGCCCAGCGAGCGCTTGCGGATGTCGGTCCACTGCTTCACCGTGAGTTTCCGCACGTTCTCCCCGTCGAAGGTGATAATCCCCTGGTAGTCCGTACGGTACCCGTAAATAAAACTGCAAAGTGACGACTTGCCCGTGCCCGACGCCGCTTCAATCAGATACATCTTTCCTTTCTGAAAAGCCACCTGCCGGTGCCACACGTCCGACACGATTCCGTCGCGTCCGGCGAATACCTCCGGCAGGGTCTGCTGTAATTCTATTGTGTCCATTTTATTCAATGAAGAATTAATAATGAAGAATGAAGAATGCTCTTCATTCTTCATTATTAATTATTCACTATTAATTATTAACTATCTGTACCAGCTGCTTCAGCACATTCTCCTTGTGGTCCTTCAGTTGCAGCACCAGGCGAGCCTTGGTCGGTTCATCCGATTCGATGCTCAGGTAGTCCAGCATACCTACGTAAGGAATCTGCGGAAGTACGGCAGCCAGTGCCTGGAAGTTCACGTTCAGGTAGAAATGCTTATCCTTCACGTCCTTGGCCCAGTCACAGTCTTTCAGCGACAGTCCCTTCACCTCACGGCCAATCAGGTCCTCCTGATTCGTCAGGTAGAAGCGGTCATCTTTCACGCCCAGCCAGAAAGACACCGGTCCGCGGCCCATGCCCAGCATGGCACCGTTGGCAACCACAAACTGATAAGCATTTTCACCCTTGTCCACCAGCCGCATCTGACCGTTGGTCATGGCCAGCATCGGTTTCAGGTCCTCAAACGTACGCATGAAGTCACCGTTTTTCACATCGGCATACAAGATGAAGCCCGGCTTCAACGACATCTCCGGCATGGCCACTGCCACGTCACCCTTCACCGCCTTGAAGATAGCCTCAAAGTCGAGCGGCATCATCGAGTTGTCCAGCTCCTGACGCACCGTCGGGTTCTCACGCAACAGCTCATACGCATTTTCACCGTTCACGTTGGCAGCCATCCAGAGCACCGTATTGGCAGGGAACACCTTCAGATACGTGCCGTCCAGTTCGCCGCTCACCTCCGCCTGCTTCTTCAGCAAGTCCTTGAACTTGCCCTCCAGCAGCGTCTCCACTTCCATCACGGCCCTTCCCGCCTGGAAATCGAGCGTAGAAAATATCTTTAAATCATTCAGGTTCAAGTCAGCCGGCAACCCCATCGTCACCGGGCCCAGGTAACTCTTCGGCATGGCATTCAGCGAAGTCACCATGGCCACATCCTCGTCGGCATCCTCTAATTTCTTGAATTCCGGAGTGCCCGAATAGCCCTCCCCTTCTTTCTGGCGCAGCCACATCGAAGCCTGATGCTGCAAGTCCTTCGGGTTACCGTTGCCCGCCAGCATCAGAAACGCATCGTCCGTCCAGGCCATCAGTCCGCCGCCACCCACGGTCCAGCGGCAACCGTCACCGTCGGCAGGAGCCTCACACGCCTTCTGCTCCTGAAGCATGGCCATCAAATCTTCCAGTTTTCCCTTGTCGGCCATGCGCACCAGCACGCCGCCCATTTCCATCTGCGAAGCGGCAAAGAAATACACCCGGTCGGTCAGTCTCAACCCGCTCTCTTCCGGATTCTCCATCAGCTTGTCCACCAGGGCATCCGCACTGCCCTTCAGGCTCGATTTCATCATCTGCCCCATCGACTGCTTCACCTGGTCGTTCAGGTCACACTTCTGTGCCATCTCCATCAGGTCGAACGAGAACACTGCAGCCGCATCCTTTGGCAACGCATTGGTGTACGCATTGTCTTCCCCGCAGGCAGACAACAGGAAAGCCATACCCAAGGCCAGGCCTCCCATCCATTTCCATGTCTTTTTCATAATGATTCTATTTAAAAGTTACACATCAGCTTATTCCGCGTGCGTCAGGTTCATCAGGTGTACGGCCACCAGTGCCGCCGTTTCCGTACGCAGGCGCGACTTGCCCAGACTCACTGCCTGAAAGCCCTTTTCTGCAGCCAGCGCCACTTCCTCCGGACTGAAATCCCCTTCCGGACCAATCAGCACCACGGCATCCTCGTCCTTGCGGAGCACGTCGCGCAGCAGAGGCTTTTCCCCCTCATAGCAGTGGGCGATAAACTTCTGTCCCGTAAACTCCCGCTCCATAAAGCGGCGGAAGTCCGTCATCTCGTTCACCACCGGCTTGCGTGCCTTGAGCGACTGTTTCACGGCCGACACCACGATTTTCTCCACCCGTTCCGTCTTGATGACCTTCCGTTCCGAGAACCGGCAGTTCAGAAACGTCAGCTCGTCGAAACCGATTTCCGTGGCCTTCTCCGCCAGCCATTCCATGCGGTCCATGTTCTTCGTAGGCGCCAGAGCCAGGTGCAGGTGCCCCTTCCAGAAAGGCTCCTGCTCCGTTTTCTCCACCACCTTCACCACACAGCGTTTCTGCGTAGCTGCCGAAATGACCGCCCGGTAAAAGCATCCCTTTCCGTCGGTCAGCATAATCTCCTCGCCCACTCCCAGGCGCAGCACCCGCAGGCAGTGGCCCGCTTCTTCTTCCGGCAGCTCCAGCGTCTGCGCAATATCCGGTGTATAAAACACGTGCATAATTACAATTCTTTTTCTAAATCCTCCAAATCTTCGTAATCTTCCTCTTCTTCTTTGTTGCGGGTCGCCATTTCCTGCTTAATCAGCTCTGCATACTCATAGTCCTCGCGGCGGATGGCATCCTCCATCTCCCGCTCCAGCCCTTTCAGCGGCATCAACCGCAGCAGCAGCGCCTTCGTGTTAGGCACAGACTTGGTAAAGCCCGAACGGGGGTCTTCCAAAAACTTCGCGTTCACATAGAACGGAACACCGGCTATCAGACTCACCACCAGCGCGTCGAACAGTGTCAGCTGCATCTCCATCACCGAGCCGTCCTCCTTGCGCAGAGTCACAATCGCACGGTGCAGCAACTTGACCTTGTCCTTTACCACCACCTTTTCCACGGTAACACCCAGCTCCTTCAGAATATGCACCGTCTGATAAGGCAGCGTGGCATCCGTGCCTTCCGGGTCGTTAACAGCCGCGTACAGCAAGTCCGCTTCGTCGGGGTTGATAATCCCCAGCATCATCCGGTGCGGTTCGTTCACCTCCTCCAGCAGCAGCTTGAAGTTCTGCCCGTCCAGCATCATAATATCCATCTTCTCCTCATCGTCCATCACCTGATCAAATGTCAGGTGCCCGATCAGTTTATCCACATTCATGGCCTCGTCAATGGTACGGACCCGCATTTCTACAAATTCGTCTTTCTTTTCCATTTTCACATTCTAATTACTCGTTATCTACTTTATGTTTGTATTTAAATACCAGTGCAAAAGTCACCGCCACTACCAGCGCGTAGGCCGCAAACACGAACCACGCCCGGCTCCAGCCTTCCACCTGCGGTGCCTGCGAATTGAAGTCCACGAAGCAGTTCACCACCGCCTGCGCACTCAGCGTACCCACCGTGGCTCCGATACCGTTCGTCATGATGATGAACAGTCCCTGCGCACTCGAGCGGATAGACAGGTCCGTCTCCTTGTCGACAAACAGCGAGCCCGACACGTTGAAGAAGTCGAATGCCACGCCATACACAATCATCGACAGCACGAACATCCACACCCCGCTGCCCGGGTCACCCAGGCCGAAGAGTCCGAAGCGCAGTACCCACGCCACCATGGCAATCAGCATCACCTTCTTGATGCCGAGGCGTCCCAGGAAGAACGGAATCAGCAGGATACAGCACGTCTCACTGATCTGCGAGAGCGAAATCAGCAGGTTGGCATGCTGCACGCCAAAGGTATTGGCATATTCCGGAATGGCGCTGAAGCTCGTGATAAACGGATTGGCAAAGCCGTTGGTAATCTGCAAGGACACACCCAGCAGCATCGAGAAGATGAAGAACACCGCCATCTTGCGGTTCTTGAAGAGCAGAAACGCCCTCAGTCCCAATGCCTCTACCAGCGACTTCTGTCCGCCCTGTGCGCGGCTCACCGGACATTCCGGCAGCGTCTGGGCATATACGGCCAGCACCACGCCCCATGCCGCACAGGTAAAGAACTGCATGTAGTTCGACTGGAATCCCAGTAAATCTACCAGCCACATGGAACAAATGAAACCGATGGTCCCGAACGTACGTATCGGCGGAAACGCCTTGATGGTATCCAGCCCTGCCTTGTCCAGCGCCGTATAAGCCACCGAGTTCGACAAAGCCAGCGTAGGCATGTAAAACGCCACACTCACGGAGTAGAACGAGAACAGCGGTGCAAATTCCACCTGCGGTCCCGTAGTCATGGCATAATAGCCCGCTCCACCCATAAACAGGGCCGCCAACAGATGGCTCAGCCCCAGCAACCGTTGCGCCGGAATCCAGCGGTCAGCCACAATACCCAACACAGCCGGCATGAACAGGGACACAATCCCCTGCATGGCGTAAAAAATTCCGATATGTCCGCCTAATCCCACACCCGCCAGGTACGTACCCATTGAGGTAAGATACGCTCCCCACACGGCAAACTGCAGGAAGTTCATGACAATCAGTCTCATTTTCATGTTCATATACTCATAGATTTAAAGGTTATTTCATCATCGTAGCCAGTGAAGCCAGCATCGTAGCCAGTGAAGCAAACGAAGTCGCATTCGATACTATGTTCGCAAAGTTGAACTTCTTCGTCTTGTTCGGTACCACGATTTCGCAGCCCGGCTCAATCTGTTTCTTGCCGCTGCCTTTCACTTCGGCCACCTGTCCGTTCATATAAATAATGAACTTCTGGCTCTTCTTGGCGTTGGCAGAGTAACCGCCCGCCTGGCTCAGGTAATACTTCACGCTCTTGCCTGCCACATACGATACCGTGTTCGGCATCATCACCGCTCCGTTCACCTTCAACGTATTGTTGTATTCCGGCACGGTCAGCACATCGCCCTCGCGCAACACCAGGTCAGCGTCTCCGCCCGGGTTCGCCAGTGCCGCTTCCAGGTCGATACCTACCGTAAACGTACTGTCCACCTTCAGTCCCAGCGTGTTGGCCATGGCATCACCGATTTCACGGCGCATCATCTTCACCACATCCTCCATGCGGCGCAGCTCCTCCTCGTTGGCCACGCGGCGCAACTTCGCTCCACGCACATACGCATAGCGGCTCACCCCGCCGGCACGCTGAATCAAGCTGCTCAGACGTTCACTCTTCGTGTTCAGCGTATAGTCACCGCGGAACAGCACCTCACCGTCCACCGTCACGTTCACCAGCTCGTTGTAGCTCGGGCTGCGGCGCACAAACACCTGGTCGTACGGCTGCAGTTCAAATCCCGCTTCACCGTCCACCACGAAACCATCCTTCAGTCCGAACGAGAAATTCTGTCCGATTACGTCCGGCTCCGTCGTCCCTCTCGGGTCACGGATGCGTCGTGACACGTCCACACGCACCAGCGAAGCCGATTCCTTCAAACCGCCCGCTGTAATCACCAGGTCCTCCAGGCTCATGTGGTCGGCATACGTATAGCTACCCGGCTTGTTCACCTCACCGCTGATGGTCACCTTGCCCATGTCCTGCAAGTCGTGGATGCTCGGGATATACAAAATGTCATTCTTCTGCAAGGCAATGTCGGGCGACGTACCGTTCAGAATACCCTGAATGTCAACCGGAAGCACCTCTTTCGTCAGGTTTTCCCGTTCGCGATACAACACCGCACGTCCTGTAAAGGCATCCCCCAGCAAACCGTCGGCCTTCTCCACCAGCTGGCGTACCGTGTTCAGCGAACCGCTCAACTCGAATACCCCCGGGTGATACACAGCCCCTTTCACTTCCAGACGGTTGTTGAAGCGGTTCAGAATCGAATCCACCGAAATCACGTCCCCGTCTATTAATTTAAACGCAGAATAGTCTATATCGTTCACCGTTTTCACGGAAAATTCTTTACCGTCCTTACGTAACACCCTGATACTCTTCTTGTAAGCATCCGAAGCAAAACCGCCGGCATACTTCAGCAAAGTGGCAGCCGATTCCCCGTTCTTCATTTCGTAGAACATCGGGCGCTTCACCTTACCCGTAATCTTCACCAGCTCGTCGTAGGTAGGCACAATCACCACGTCGCCGTCCTGCAGGCGGATGTCGTCCTGAATCTGCCCCTTCATGATGTACTCATACACGTCCAGACGGGCAAACGTCTTGCCGCCGCGGGCCACCTGCACGTTACGCAAGCTACCGATGTCGCTCACACCGCCTGCCACGTACAGCGCATGAAATACCGTCGAGAGCGATGACAGCGAATACGTACCCGGCGCCATCACTTCCCCCATCACGTTCACCTGGATGGTACGGATATTTCCCAATGTCACCTGGATGTTATTGCCCGAATCCGCATAAATCTTTCCCAGTTCCTGCTTCAGCAGCTGGCGTGCATCCTGAATCGTCATGTTGTTCAGGTACACCGGACCCAGGTTGATGATGTTCACATAGCCGTCGGGCGAAATCTCCAGCCGCATGGTATTCTGGCTAGCGCCCCACACGTCGATAATCACCTCGTCACCCGGTCCCAGGCGGTAGTTTTCCGGCGTAGCCATGCTCAGGTTAGGCTGGAAAGTCAGCTGTTCAATGTTGAAGATATTCCGTCCGAACACATCGTTCTCGCTGGTAACCACCGTCGTCAGGTTGCGGCGTTTCTTCATGGTCTTCTGCATGTCTTCCGACCACATGCTCTTGTCCACGTTTGTCGAACTTGTCTCCAAGAATTCCGAAGCATCCTCTTCCGTACCGGTCGCAGTAGTTTTCCGGGCCCGTGAACCTGAGCCCAGCAGCGAGCTGTCTTCCCCCGTCAGAGAACCGCTGCCCGATGTCGACGCGCCCGTCGAACCCGAATACATAGACTTCAATCGCAGCAACTGCTCCTGAGTGGCCCCCTTGGCCAGCAGCTCCATCGCAATGGTTTGCTGGTCCTTGCCCTGTTGAAGCGCCTGTTGCACATATTCTATCACCTGGTTGTCGGTCATTCCGCTCTGGGCATACGCGACGGATCCCCCCAGCAGGAACAGACACAATGCCAATCTTACAAACTGTCTTCTCATTCTGTCTTTCATTTTAGTTTTAAGGACAAAGATACATTATTGAAAACGAATCACCAAGCGCTTAGCCCCGGAATCTCCATTCCAAGCAGAAAAAACCGGTGTAAAAATTCTGCGTTCCTGCTTTAAAACGTAAAAAAAGTTAATTCAATGCAGGTTTTCGCCCTAATTATATGTTTCATAACATAAAATCCTTACCTTTGCATCGTGTTTTTCATGGTATTAGATTTAAGGTTAATGAAGATTGGGAGTCTGGGAAGATTCCCTTTTTTATTTTATTTATTTTGGTATCCGAAAATGGTATTGAATCAGTTCGCTTATCGGGTTCTTTATAAAAATTCCTAATGGAATATTATAAGAGTTTGCAGTTTCTGTAAGCTCATCGTGGAAGAACCATGCTATGGATCCCACAAATGATACAGGTAATGACCGGTGATAGGGCATAACATTACGCCGGAAGAATTCCCCAAAACAATCTAGTAAGAATGTATGTACTTGAGGCATATCCTTATGCTCATGAATGTAGGTTGTTAAAGAGGCGAGGAAGCGATTGGCTTCTGGTTGCCGATAAACTTTATCTAATATTTCAGGAACAGTAAGATTGAGTTTTTCCAATAATCCATTTCGTAATATTTCCGGCAACTGTCCTTTTAGGCAGTCACTGATAAAACGTTTTCCTAAATATGCACCGCTACCTTCATCTCCCAAAATATATCCAAGTGGAGATATATTCTGTATTATTTGCTTGCCATCGTATAAGCATGAATTTGATCCTGTTCCTAATATACAGGCGATTCCTGCATTGTCTTTACACAAAGCACGTGCTGCTCCCAGTAAATCTGTATCTACAGCGATGTCGGCTTCAGGAAAGTTGTTTTGTAAGACATGTATGATACTTTCTGTTTTAGG
>OGYM01002453.1_pt1 | contig 12185 bp, 9 predicted proteins | sample 1576491 | NCBI WGS metagenome assembly OGYM01 (sample SAMEA3541515, study PRJEB24748) | human gut metagenome | biome: human gut; feature: human-associated habitat; material: faeces | place: China | collected 2012 | reverse complement strand
TAGTGACATCCAGACTTTGAAATGGAAACAGATTCAGCAAACAAGTAAGGGTACAGCCCCGCCATTATCCTGAACGACCAGAAAATGATGGTTGAGTTCGGGCGATCCTCTTTCGGGAACGACTTCAGCGCGGGCACTTGTTTGTCGAGGCTGTGCGTCAGAATCAGGCTTCCCAGATAAGGGATTTCAAGGCTGTACTTCGTTTTTTCCGCGTCCATATCCGGTACGCCAAACAGAACCAACGGCGTGGCTTCGCCTGGCGGGTTTTCCCAGTGCCCTTCAATCGCCGCAATTTTCGCCGGCTGATGTTCCAGCGTATTGAGACCGTGCGCATCGCCAATCACCGCCTGAACCGGTGCGACAAACAGCGCCATCCACAACGCCATCGAAAACATCTTTCTGATCGCGGGCGTGTCGTTTCCTTTCAGCAAATGCCAGGCCGCCGACGCGCCGACGAAGAACGCGCTCGCCAGAAACGCCGCCGTGGACATATGCAATAAACGGTACGGGAACGACGGGTTAAAGACGATGGCCATCCAGTCCACCGGCACGACAACGCCATTCTCAATCGCGTAACCCTGCGGCGTTTGCATCCAGCTATTGGAAGAGAGGATCCAGAACGTTGAAAACAAGGTTCCCAGCGCAACCATACAGGTCGCGAAGAAATGCAGCCCCGGCCCGACGCGCTTCCAGCCGAACAGCATCACGCCCAGAAAGCCCGCCTCAAGGAAGAATGCCGTCAGAACTTCATACGTCAGCAACGGACCGGTGATACTTCCGGCAAATTGTGAAAAGCCGCTCCAGTTAGTCCCGAACTGGTAAGCCATGACCAGGCCTGAGACCACCCCCATCCCAAAATTGACGGCAAAGATCTTTGACCAAAAATGATAAAGGTCGCGATACGTTTCATTTTTGGTTTTGAGCCATAGCCCTTCAAGGACGGCGAGAAAACTTGCCAGGCCAATTGTTATTGCGGGAAAAAGAATGTGAAAAGATACGGTAAAGGCAAATTGTATCCTCGCAAGGTGAAAAGCATCTATTCCAAACATAATTCCCCCCACGGAGTCGACATTGACTGATTTATTTTGTACAACGCTTTCATTTCCAGCCTTTTTCTTTGATTAATAGCGATTTTCTGAATATTTCAGAGCAGGTGAATCTAATAATTTTCGGCGTGTTTAATTAGTCTCAAACAATTATTCAAAAAGTTCAAATAGGTTAAATTTAATAAGTGATAGATAACATTTATTATGATAATGATAAAATCCTGTTATAATTTCTTTAAATCGACAGCATAGACGCCGCATAATCCGGGCAAACCCCGCGAATTAACTGGGTTCCACCATCTGTTATATAAAATTTTATATAACGAATAATAAAAGATGTTGCTGTTATCTCCCGTGTAGAGACAACTGTTTGTATTTATTAACCATCACCATTACCCATTTTTTAAATAAGGTTAATGGCTTTTCAAATGGATATTTGTCCGGCTGGCTTTTATTTATATAACGCGCAGCCGCTAAACGTAATTGTTAAATACACTGGAATAACCCTACCTGTTATGTAGCTATTTCAGGATGCCAATGTGACCAGAATAGTCAGGAGTTCATATGAATAAGAAAAGACGTTCAGTTCCCGGAGTCAGACACTATGACGGTCCTGCTGGCGGCTGGGGCGCGTTAAAAGCAACGGCCATTGCCGTCCGAACACAAATGGACGCGCTTGAAGCCCCCGTTACCCTGTTGCGCACAAACCAGCCAGACGGCTTTGACTGCCCGGGATGCGCATGGCCGGATAAAGAACATAAATCAACGTTTCAGTTTTGCGAAAACGGTGCGAAGGCCGTCACGTGGGAAGCGACAAGCAAGCGCGTCACACCAGCGTTTCTGGCCAAAAATACCGTCAGCGCGCTGCTGAAGAAAACAGATTTCGAACTTGAAGGGTATGGTCGCCTGACTCATCCGCTGGCCTATCACAAAGAAAGCGACACATTTCGCCCTGTCGAATGGGAACAGGCCTTTGCCCGCATCGGCGAAGTGCTTCGCGGCCTCTCCCCTGAACAGGTGGAATTTTACACGTCCGGTCGCGCCTCCAACGAAGCGGCATATCTGTTCCAGCTTTTTGCGCGCGAATACGGCAGCAACAATTTTCCCGACTGTTCCAATATGTGCCACGAAGCCACCAGCGTAGGCCTGCCGCGCTCAATTGGCATCGGTAAAGGAACCGTATCGCTGGATGATTTTGAAAAGACGGAACTGGTGATCGCCATCGGCCATAACCCAGGGACAAACCATCCCCGTATGATGGGGACGCTGCACGAGCTTGCGCGCCGCGACGTGCCGATTATCGTCTTTAACCCGCTGCGAGAAAGAGCGCTGGAACGCTTTGCCGACCCGCAGAGCATCATCGAAATGGCGACCTACAGTTCAACCGACATCGCCTCAACCTATTTCCAGGTCAGAGCTGGCGGCGATGCCGCCGCGCTGAAAGGCATTGCCAAACATGTGTTGCAGCTGGAAGCCGAGCGTGGCGATGTTCTGGATCGCGAGTTTATCGCCGCCCATACGCTGGGCTTTGACGATTTTGCCGCAGATATTGCCGCAACCTCCTGGGAATCCATTGAGCGCGAATCAGGTTTAAACCGTGAGCAACTGGAAAAAGTCGCGGAAGCCTACGCCAGGTCCAACGCCACCATCATCACCTACGGCATGGGCATTACCCAGCATAACAAAGGGACGGCGAACGTGCGTCTGATTGCCGACCTGCTGTTAATGCGCGGCAATATTGGCAAACCCGGCGCAGGTATTTGCCCGCTTCGCGGACACTCCAACGTTCAGGGGAACCGCACCGTCGGCATTACCGAGAAACCGGCGCCAGAATTCCTCGAACGGTTGAGCGACGTTTTCGGGTTTGTTCCCCCGTCGAAACACGGACACGACGCCGTACAGGCGACGCAGGCCATGATCGACGGGCGCGCCAGGGCGCTGATCTGCCTGGGCGGTAACTTTGCCGTGGCAATGCCCGATCACGAACAGGGGTTCCCGGCAATGCACGGGCTGGACTTGAGCGTCCACATCGGCACCAAATTGAACCGAACGCATCTGCTGGTCGGGAAAGAGACGTTCATCTTCCCCTGCCTCGGACGCACCGAACTGGATATTCAGCGCACCGGCAGACAATCCATCACGGTAGAAGATTCTATGTCGATGGTGCATGCCTCCTCCGGCAAACTGAAACCGGCGTCGCCGTTATTGCGTTCGGAACCAGCCATTATTGCCGGAATGGCGAAAGCCACGCTGACAAACAGCAAAATCGGCTGGATGGAGCTGGTTGCTGATTACGATCTCATCCGCGAACTGATTGAACAAACCATTCCCGGTTTCGACAATTACAACGATCGTATCCGGGTGCCTGGCGGTTTCCGTATGCCGCTGCCGCCGACCGAACGCGTCTGGCCGACATCGACGGGCAAAGCCATGTTCTCCGTATTCCACGGCGTTAACGAGAACGTGACCGGCGAAGGTGAAAATACGCTGCGTCTGATTACCCTGCGAAGTCACGATCAGTACAACACCACCATTTACGCGATGGACGATCGTTATCGCGGCGTATTTGGCCGTCGTGACATTATCTTTATGAACGAAGGCGATATGGAGCAGTTAGGGCTTGAACATGGCGATCGCGTCGATATCCGAACGGCCCTGCCTGACAGCGATCTCTGCCTGGAAGATATCACCGTCGTGGCCTACAGCATTGCGGCAGGTTCTGTCGGCGCCTATTATCCTGAGGCCAATGTTCTGGTTCCGCTCAATTATATTGATAAAGAGAGCGGTACGCCTTCTTATAAATCCGTACCGGTAAATATCACCTTGCGTTCAAAAGAAATTCGCGCGCTGTAAAATTCGCCCCTTATTCATGGCGTTCTGCTGAATAAGGGGATTTATTTTTCAGCCACTGACGCGCAGAAACGGTATTGTTACGCCGCAATTCGGTTACAAAATTTATACATTCATGCAATAATGTGAACCCATGTCGTAGCGCAAACGGCTGCCGGAGCCTCTTCTTTGCCCCCAACAGACCGTCTGCCGAAGAGATGAATGATGGACATAAAACAACTCAAATATTTAATCGCGCTGGATCAGACCCGTCACTTTGGTAAGGCCGCATCGCAGTGTAATATCACGCAACCCACCCTCTCCATGCGCATTCGCAATCTGGAGGAGGAACTTGGTCTGGTGCTTATCGTTCGCGGGCAACGCTTTGAAGGCTTTACCCCGGAAGGCGAACGTATTCTGGCATGGGCAAAATCCCTGCTGGCCGCGCACGATGGCTTACAGGCCGAGGCCGCGCTCTGCAAAGGACAGGTTGTCGGCGTGCTCCGTCTGGGTATGGTGCCGCTCGCCAGCGTCGATCCTATGCTGTTTATTCGCGAATTAACCCCCAAATACCCGGAACTGCAATTTAGTCTCTATTCCATGACCTCGGAGCAAATTGCCGAAGGCGTAAACAGCAACCAGCTGGAGCTGGGAATATGTTATCTGAATAACATTGATGTCAGTCCGTTTGATGTTATCCCGTTAGCGAAAACCCGGATGGGTCTGCTGCACGACACGCGCCATTTTAAAATAGAAAATGAGAGCCTCTCCTGGAACGATCTCATTAATTTCCCGCTGGGTTTTCTGACCAAAGGTATGCATTACAGAGAGCACATGGATATGAGTTTTAAATCAGCCGGAATCTCGCCTAAGCATATTTTCGAAAGCGATTCGACATTCCAGATTATTCAGGCCGTGCAGCGTGGCATATGTTGCGCCATTATGCCGCTCAATAATGGGCTGGAGAATTTAAACAGTAATTTCCATATTACGCCGGTCGTCAATTCCAACATTGAAGCCCCTGTCGGCCTGATCATGCGTAAGCAAGCGCCGGTTTCTTCGCTCGCGCTGCGCTGCTTTACGGACGCGCGCGACATCTACGCCGCCCACAACCCACAGCATTCGTAATACCCGCAATCCGCGCCTTTGCGTGGATTGCTTACACAAGCCATCCATCGTCATCATTGCAGGATTCGCACATGCCGTTTCTGTGCCGGTTTTTTTCCTTTACCGCATTTAAAAACAGTAATAACTCACGATCGGTTCTTAAGCGGAATTTCGTCATTAACGCGTTTCGATGCGCCAGCACCGTTTTCTGACCGATCGCCATTTTGTAAGCAATCTGCTTTGACGTCATCCCCGCATAAAGAAAGGCAGCGAGCTGGTTTTGTTGCCCGGTAAGCGTCTTATGCGGGCAATGTCCGCAGTGGTGTACGGCATGGGGCGTTTTTGCCTGCTGTAAAGAAAACCAATGCTGCTTAATCACTTTACTGATCTTACTGACGCTTGCATTGAGCGGAATAAACACGATGTTTTCTATACAGGAGGGAATTTCTCCTCGCGCGGGAATATGTTTTTTATCCACCAGGCCAATCATCAGGCGTGGCGCACGAAATCGCATTTCAGCATGACAAATATACTGTTCACCGGGGTGCAGCATCAGAATTAAGATATCGGCACAGGCGGCGTTTGCGTGGTCATAGTCGTTAAAGGTGAGCGTGGTCCGATTCAGGTTCGGTGGAAATATTTCGCACAGTAACGCGCGCAATCCGTATTGATAAAAACGATCCTGACATCTGATGACAATATTCATGTATACGCGGCTCCGGGTAATAATTACTGATAGCTCAATGAAACCGTCACAACCGAATCAATGGTTCCCGGTGAGACCTGCCCTTGTTCACTGTAGAGCCGGGCGCGTAAATTCCAGGTGTAACGCTGTGCGACAATTTCACTGGTCAGAACCTGACCGTCGCCCAGCGGTCGGCCGTCCGCCGCCTGCAACTGTATCGCGACAGGGGTAGCGGTTCCCAGATTGCGATACATATCATCGCGATGCATGTCATCAGCGTTGCCGTTAAACTGAATCATCACGCCGGTTGTGCCTTCCGGGCAATGTTCAATGCTGAAATCAAAACTGACCCACGGCGTCGTTGACCCTGCGGTATACATTGATGAGGCCGCGGCGGCGCGGTCCATGTTGTGCCGCACCACCTCATACATTGATGAGGCCGATACCGGACTCCCCGCCGTTAAATCAACGGTTTTAGTGATGCTGTCGCTGCTCACCTGACACGGCGCGGCTTTCACATTCCCTTTGATATTTAATGCGATCGGATCGCCCTGACCCCATACCTGACCAGTAAGCAGCATCAGGGTCAGCAGCCAGCGTTTTCTTCCAGGCATACTTTTTCCTTGGATTATTGGTAGGTAATATTCAACGTGGCGGTGGCATTCGCGCTGCCCGGCTTCACCTGGCTTTTGGTCTGGTAATAACGCGCCACCAGCGGAAATGTCTCCTGCCCGCCTGCGGATTTTTTCAATACGATGCGGTTATTCAGTTGCAGCGGCACATCGTTATAAACTATCTGGACTCCCACGCCGCCTGCCGTTTCGGGGCTACCCTGCCCGGTCAGCGCCAGAACGCTGGTGTCAGCCGGCGCGTCAGGGTTTTGCGTTCCCGCCAGTTCAACATTGATATTCGCCCCCGGATCGCAGTTCAGCCCCAGATTTTGCGTATCGCTGTGCGACAGCACGGCTCCGGGCTGGCCGGTGAACTCGGCGGCATTAATATCACCGAGCTGAAAATTAAGAATCTGGCTGGAAAACGAACATGCGAGCGCCGTCACCTGGGTATCGGCGCCCATTGAAATCTGCATAAAAGAATGATCCGGCGTACCAAACCATCCCTGTGCAACCACTCCCGGCGTCAAATATCCCGATTGGATCGTTGCTGTTTTAATCAGCATCACGTCATAGTTACCGAGGTTATAGATATAGCTGGCGCCATTTGACGGCAGCACAAAATCCCCTGCGGGAATGGATAGCCTGATTCCCACCCCCTTCAGATTGGTGTTGTAAACATGATTTATCGGCGAAGGCGTCGCTGACAGGTAATTGATTGCATAAGCACCGTTGCAATAGACGGCACCGCCAGGCGCCGTGACCAACAATTTGGCATACCCGGAGACCCTGGCGCGGGCGATTTCTGCCCCTACCGGCGCATCTCGCTGCACGACAACATTCCCCATTGAGACGGTATTAAATAATGTCGTATTCACGGTACAGTCATCGGCAACGCTGAACCCTGAAAAAAGCATCAGTAAACTGAATAAGAGATAAGTTCGTTTCATTGTCAGATTCTCACGCGAGGTCAGCCCACTTAGCGGCAAAGAGAGCCGGTCACGCTAACGCCGCTGTAGTTCTCGGCTGCGGTTAATGAATAATTTGCCGTGCAGCGCTGCTCGCCGTCACGTCCCCAGACCACATTCAGCGTCCCTTCCGGCGGCATGCCGCTTAAATAAACCTGCCCCTCGTCACCGACAATAAATTGTTGTTCTTGCGCGCCTTTTAATGTCACCATCGCCCCAAACGGCACCGTCGAACCGTGGGGCCTGGTCAACGTCAACAGCACGCGCAGCCCAACATTAGCGACATAGTCCGCCCTCACGACCGCGCCACGGGTTGGCACAACGGTTTTGTTGGTGAGCGCCAGTTCAACATCGTCCGCAACGGATGCCGTATCCAGGCCGATATCATTTTTGCGATACGGTGAAACATTGGCGGAAACGGTGTAGCCACGAAAATCAGTTCGTACGCCGCTCTGGTTTTTAATCCCGACCCCCGATGCGCCAGGCGCGCCAATCAGCACGTTGGTTTCCCCCAGAGGCTGAGAGAACGTTACGCCATCGGCATATGCCAGCACGCCCCCCGCGAGAGCGTAATTCACGCGCTGCGAGTGGCGATCGTAACGATAACCCCCGCTAACATCGGCGTAAGTACCCTTATAATCCGCGCTCAGACTACCGGTATACCCCACGTCATCCGTGCCGTAACCTTGCTGAATATTCCAGTTCAGCGCGTTGCCAGCCAGCGCCGTTCCACTCAGCCCTGTGCTATGAGTCGCGCCCTTCCCGCTGCTGGCATTCATGCCATAACTAGCCCAGGTATTGCTCATAAAGCGATCCAACGGAATGCTGACATTCAGCGCCAGCTGTTGGTCTTTATCATAACGATCGCCGCTGCCGTTTTTACTCAGCGTCCAGGCGACGCTATAGCTCACGCCGTTCCAGGCATTGTGATACCCCACGCTCCACGATTGCATCGGTTTTCCGGTATGCCAGTAGTCCTCCTGTACCGCGCTTAACGCCAACGATCCGCCGCCTGCGCCCAGGGACTGGTTGACGTTGGCTTCCATACGGTTACGTCGTTTCGTTATCTGCCCGGAACTACCGCCATACGTATCGAAAGCGTCCTGCATACCGTAGTAACCGCGCGTTGAATATCGGTAACCCGCAATCGAAAAGTTTGTTCCTGTCGCGATGCTATTTTTGCTATAGCGCACACGCCAGGATTGCCCCTGAGTCTTGCTGCCATCAGCGGGTTGCGCCCATGACTGGATTACGTCAGCAGAAAGCGCGCCAATCGTTCCCAGATTTTTACCGACGCCGGACGCTATCGCCCGATAGTTACGGGAAGTCTGGACTCCGCCATAAAGCGTGAAACCGCCCGGCAAACCATAAATCGCGGTTCCCTGGCCGAAATCGGTTTGTTCCACACGACTGTCGCTGGAGCGATAGCGCCCGCCGGTTAACGCATATTTGAACCGGCCTTCACGCTGTAACACCGGTAATGATGCGAACGGGACGGTGAAGTGCTGCTCACTGCCATCCGCCTCTTTAACCGTGACCTCCAGATCGCCGGCGCCTCCCGTGGGGAACATGTCGGTAATGTCAAACGCGCCAGGGGCCACGTAACTTTGGTAGATTTGGTAGCCATTTTGCCGGATGACGATCTGCGCATTGGTGCGGGCAATACCGCGCACCACGGGCGCATACCCCTTCAGCGAATCGGGCAGCATGTCGTCATCTGACGCAAGCTGGCCGCCACGAAACGGTATACTGTCAAAAACATCCGCAGGAGAGGCGCTGTCTCCCAGCACCAGTTGCGCTTTCAGCGGGACGATATTGCGCTGGACATAGGTATAAATCGAATCCCAGTCCTCATCGCCCTGGCCGCCGCGCCGCCAGGTGGTGTAATTGCGCAAACGCCACGGGCCGATATTTATTCCGGGGCGCAAATTAGCGTACTGACTATTACTGTTATCACCGCTCAGACTGTAGTTAAGCATCGCGGCGGTAATGCCCTCATCCCAGAGTTCCGGCGCGACATCCCCCCGCGCCCTGGCAGATAACGCCGCCTGCGGAATACTTAACAACAGCTTTTGCGTCGAAAACTGGAACTCACTTGAAGCCTGTGGAATAGCGGACAAATCGGCGCAATCCCCTTTGCCCTGCACACCCGGATACTGCGCGATGTTAACGCCATAGCGTTGCAACATTTCCCCCGACAGGCAGGGCTCAAGCGCATCCTCACCAGAAGGCGTTGGTGTTTTATTGAATGCGATATCCTGCGTGTCCAGAAACTGCCCGTTGAGGATAATATCGACATGGTAAGTGCCCTGTGCCTGCCCCCCCATTTCAAAACCAGAAAGATCGATATTCTCGCTACCGGATGATATATGCTCCAGTAGCGCCGGATTAAAGTAATCCCGACCCAGAACCTCATTCAGCACGCTGAATATTCCCAGGGAGATAAACAATACAAGCCTGGCCGGATACGGATTAATTATATATTTGGCTATCATCATTAACGTAATTCCGACCCGTCGCTACTTAAACAGAACCGCTGTACTCCTCGCTGATTCCACCGTAATCATTAATAATCCTGAATTTCACGCTTCCGCCATTTCCGCCCGAAGGCAGTGCAAAACGGGCGGTACTCCCCGGCGCCACAAACGTTACATTGTCAACTTTCTTACCGGATACGGTAATTTCATTGAAATTAACGTAATAAGGCGTGGGGTTATTTACCTGAATAAACGCCCCGCTCCGGCTCCAGCTTAACTTTCCGAGCTGCGCTTCAGGCGTTGACTTGCTCAGCAACGCAGGCCGATAAATCAGTTTTATTCGTGTTTTAACCGCAATCTGTAACGTATTATCTTTACGTTGGGCCGACGGTATCGATTTAATATTCAGCCAAAACAGGGACTCTTTATCCTCAGGCAGATTTCCTGCCCGAATAATACGCATTACGTTTTGCTGCCCGTTATCAAGCCGGTAAAGCGGCGGTGTAATAATAAAAGGAGCTTTGCCCTTACCGTCATTTTGCGTTTCGATCCACGACTGAATTAAATACGGAATATTATCGGGATTACTGACGCTTAATGACGCTTCTTTTTTACCGCCATCGTAAATAACCCGTGTTCCGCCAATGGAAACGCCAGCATTCACACTGGAAACGCCGGTAACAAACAGCGCCAACGCGGTGGCGCAAACACGTAATACTTTCATGGTAAACCTCTGAGAGGGCCGGTTATCGGCCCCCCAACAACATATGCTCGTCAGTTATAGTTAACGGTGAAGTTTGCTACGGCGTTCACGACGCCCGGCACAACAGGCACGCTGGTAGCGACATAGGCGGCGTAGAAATCCAGTTGGTTGTCAACCATATCTAACAGTGAATAGGAATAGCCATTGATCTGATTAAGGCCTAAAGGCGCTCTGTCTGCCGTCATCAGTCGAATGGCCACCCCACTTGCCGAACCAGGATCGGCGGAAAGCGCCAACAGATCGGTATTACCCGAATGATTAACGCCATCAAATTTCACCCGCGCGGACGTGACGGAAGAGGGGCAGTTAATCAGACGCAAGGTAAATTTGGTCGTTGACGCTTCATCCCCTGCGTTGGTAAACGCTGTTTTATAGACACTTCCCATATCAACGGTCATCGTATTATTGGCGCCAATATCTACGGTACAGGCGGTATCAAGAACCTGACCCACAAATTTGACCGTGCCGTCATACGCTATCGCATGTGATATTGACAAAATGGCCGCAGCGGAAAGCGCCATCGCTATCATATTTTTTTTCATCATCGCTATCCTTAACACCTGTTTATTTATCGCGTTACGACATAATGTCCATACATTTTCTGCTCTGGAAATGGGCTGCCGGGAAACGCTTATTTTTGGCTATCATCGTAAAGACAAGGAGATAAATAACATGCGATTTCCCCTTCATCATTCCGGGCCGCATCACGTTAGCGGTTTGAATCCTGAATCAAGGCGCGATGTCAATTAAGTTCTCCTTAATTTAAATTTTCATATAAATGCACATATTTGCTCAAGTGATTTTTTGGTGTAATTTTACACCTTGTTCTGGATTCACTTATTTTTAGTCTGTCACCATAATTATTAGCTCAAGCAAGACGTTACGCTATTACAGAGACTATTATATGGGAGGACGGATCATGCCTGAAACCAAAATAGCTATTGAATCAAGTATGTATAAGGCTCTGCCTCTGAAGCCAATTGAACATGTAGAAAAACTGATTGCGCACCTGAAGCCACACGCAAACACACGAGAAACAAAATGCAGACAAATTATTAACAACGAAAATAATAGACCACATCAATGTTATTTATTGCTGAAGGGAACCATCGGGGTTTTCAGAGCTCGGGACGGCTTCATGCTTAACTCAGAAGTCGCCCCCTTTATTTTTGGCCTCAGCAATCAACTGGTTGATGCTGAATATTTGCTGATGCGCAGTGAGGAGTGCTCTGAGATCGCCTTTATTCCGCTGGAGAAAGTTAACGACGTTATAGCAAATGAGAATCTTTGGGAAAGTCTGGCGAAGGTGCTTATCTACACCGCCGGTCGGGTGTACGACCACTGTACGCGCATTTCAGCGCCGACATCCTATGATATTATTCGCGCTCAGCTGTATGAATTAATGCGTGAGTCTAATGAATTCAGACAAAATATAACTGCCGCAAATTATATTCAGTCAAGAACATTCCTGTCGCGCAGCAGCGTGATGAAGATACTGGCCGATTTAAAAAAAGGCGGCTACATCGTGACCGATCGCGGTGTTCTGAAGCAAATTCAGCAGAATATTCCCCTGAAATACTAGCTATGTTCAACACGCATTAACGCAGAGCCACTAAAATAGAATGACAACGACAGTGACCGGATAACACCTACCATGCCCCTGGATTCTTCCTTTAATCAACTGAAGCAGCCTTCGCCC
>OGYM01002422.1_pt1 | contig 12269 bp, 7 predicted proteins | sample 1576491 | NCBI WGS metagenome assembly OGYM01 (sample SAMEA3541515, study PRJEB24748) | human gut metagenome | biome: human gut; feature: human-associated habitat; material: faeces | place: China | collected 2012 | reverse complement strand
GTATCGGAACTTAGAATTATGCGGTATTGCCCTTGTTTTCAGATATACCTTAATAATAGAATAGCACGCGCGGGCCGCGTGTGCTATAGATAAATGCGGGAAAATGTACTAGATTATTTCACAGCGCACCCGCTTTTGTTCAATTTTGAAGCAAATCCGCCGTTATTTCAGTTCCACAACGGTCACGCCGCTCTCGCCCTCACCATAGCGGCCAAGGCGGAAGGATTTAACCCCGCGGTGGGTGCGCAGGTGCTTTTGGATGGCGTTGCGCAGCGCGCCGGTGCCGTTGCCGTGGATGATATACACGGTGTTCTGGTTGCTGAGCATGGCGTGGTCCAAAAAACGGTCCACTTCGGCCAGGGCTTCTTCCACGGTGTAGCCCAGCAGGTTCAGCTCCATGCTGGACTTGCGGTCATGGTTCAGCTCCACGCGGGTGCGGGTGCGCGGCGGTTCCTGCTTTTGGGTGCGCTTATCCATCTTATCGGGGGCGCACAGGCCGGTCAGGGGGACCTTGGTTTTCAAAATACCGGCGCGCACTTCCACCATGCCGTTTTTGTCCGGGCGGGAAAGCACCACGGCGTGCTGGTCCAGCTCCGCGATCACGACCTCCTGGCCGGGCTTGACCTCTTTCAGCGGTACAAACTGGCGCTTGGGCTGCTTTTTCTCGGTACGGTTCAGCAGCTGCTCTGTATCCTTGCGGGCAATTTCGCGGGCGCGCACAGCACGGGCGGCGGCGTTGGTCTTTTCATCTTTCTGGATGCGGCGCAGCTCGTCCGTCAGGGCATATGCCTGGTTCTGCACATCCTGCATCAGCTCATGGGCTTTGCGGCGGGTGGCTTCCAGCTCTTCCTCGCCCTGTTTGATCAGGGCATCACGCTTTTTCTCGGCGCTTTCCAGGGCATGCTCTGCTTCATAGCGGGCCTTTTCGGCTTCGTCCTCAGCGGCTTTCAGCTGCAGCTTCAAATCATCCAGCTGGGCCAGAACGCTGTCCAGCCGCTTATCATCGTTGGACATATGATTACGGGCGGCATCGATGACGCTTTCCGGAATGCCAAGCTTGGCACTGATGAGGAACGCGTTGGACTTACCGGGCACGCCCACGCTGAGCTTGTAGGTGGGGGCCAGGCTTTCCACATCAAACTCACAGCTGGCGTTCACCACGCCAGGGGTTTCCAGCGCGTAAATTTTCAGCTCGGCGTAGTGGGTGGTGGCCATCAGCAAGGTGCCCTGCTTACGCAGCCTTTCCAGAATGCTGACGGCCAGCGCCGCGCCCTCTGCCGGGTCGGTACCGGCACCAAGTTCGTCGATCAGGGTCAGGGTATCGGGGCCGGCCAGCTCCAGAATGCCGGTGATCCGCTTCATATGGCCGGAGAAGGTGGACAGGCTCTGTTCAATGCTCTGTTCATCGCCGATGTCCACCAGGTATTCATCAAAATGGCAGACGGTACTGCTTTCGTGCGCCGGGATCAAGAAGCCGTGCTGGGCCATCGCGTTCAGCAGGCCGGCCGTTTTGATGCTGACGGTTTTGCCGCCGGTGTTGGGGCCGGTGATGACAAGGGTATCATATTTTTCGCCCAGGGCAATATCCACGGGCACGACCTTTTTCTTGTCGATCAGCGGGTGGCGGGCTTTTTTCAGTGCAAAGCGGCAGCTATCGTTCACCTGCGGCATAAAGGCGTTCTGCTCCACCGCAAGGCGGGCTTTGGCCAGCAGCAGGTCAATTTGCAACATAGCGTCATAGCTGTAGCTGAACTGCGGCTCCAGCGATGCCACCTGGCCGGAGAACGCCGTCAGAATGCGGGTGATTTCCTCCTGCTCTTGGGCGTGCAGCTGCATAATGCGGGCGTTGGCTTCCACCACAGCGGTGGGTTCCACAAACACGGTGGAGCCAGTGGAGGAAACATCGTGGATGACGCCGCCGACTTCGCCGCGGTACTCGGCACGAACCGGCACAACATAGCGGCCGTTGCGGATGGAAACCACCGCATCCTGCAAAAATTTGTTGGTGGTAGAGTTTTTGATGATGGCATCCAGCTTGGTGCGGATGCTGTCCTCCGTCGCGCGGATCTTGCGGCGCAGGTCGCGCAGGGTGACGGAGGCGGTATCGGCCATTTCTTCCGGCGAAATGATGCACTCGCCGATCTGCTTTTCCAGCACCGGCTGAGGAGCCAGGGCAAAGAACAGGTCATCGGTGGGCAGCATATCGTGGTCGGTCAGGCCGTACCACTGGGCCAGGCCGGAAAAATTGCGCAGCGCTGCAGCAATTTCCAGCAGCTCGCCCATTGAAAGAATGCCGCCCTTGGCCGCATGGGCCACCACGCGGCGCACTTCATGCACAGCGCCAAAGCGCGGGCTGCCGTTTTTCAGCAGCAGGGCGTTGATGGCGTTGGTCTGGGCCAGGGCGTAGCGCTCCTCCTCCGTTGTGGCAAACGGCTCAATGGCGCGCATCATCTCTTTGGTTTCCGCACAGGTGCACAGCTGCACCGCACGGGCAATAATTTTATCCAGTTCCAGGGTTGTACGGTAGGAAACGTCCATAGATAAATTGGTTACTCCTGTTGGGTCAGATGGGTCAAAATCTTGTTTTATCGTATCATCTATCGTGCACGGTTATTCCAGCACACCGTGCAAAAATTCAAGGCTTTTGGGCTGATAGTCCAGGTGAGCCGCCACATACTGTTCACACACACGGCCCAGGCGGCGCTGGCTTTGGTCTGTCAGGGTAAAGTTGAACAGTTTGGCATCCTCTGCCAAACAGATATGCCGCAGCGCATACAGTGCACCGGGGTCCAGGTTGGGAGCGCGGTGCTCTTTGGCGGCGCAGTCGGCGCACAGCAGACGGCCCGCTACCGGATCCAAGTAAAAATCACAGCCGTCATACCGGGCGCATACATCGCAGGCCAGCACCCCCGGCATGTATCCCGCCTGGGTCATGGTGCGCATTTCATAAATGGCTTTCAGCTGGCGCAGCGGGCGTTTTTGCTCAGCGGTCATGTACAGGGTGTTCAGCAGCAGGCGCAGGCAGTCCGCCGATTCCGGCGGCTCCGGCGCCAGCGTGATGGTCAGCTCCGAAAGATAGGCTGCCAGGGCGGTGCCTTCCACGGTTTTGCTTAACCCGTGGAACACCTTGCTGACAGCGGCGCTGTCAATAAAATTGGTTTTGCGGCCCAGTGTAATGGCAAATTCTGAATAACAGAAAAGCCCGCAGGCACTGAACAGCTTGTTTTTCAGCCGCAGGCTGCCGCGGGCGGATGCTGACAGCACCCCGTTACCCGGTGTCAGCACTGTCAGGATCTGGTCGGCTTCGCCCACTCGGACCGCACGCAGGACAAGCCCCATTGTGTTGATCTGCATTGTTTTCCCCCGTGGTTATGCCCTGCGGCGCAGTGCTGCGGTAATCAAGGTAGTCATAAATACTGCCGCTGGCAGCAAATTTCTGCCACTGTGCGGCGCGGATTCCGTCGGTTTCAGCATTTCCTGGCATGATGGCCCGCCCCCTTTACGGATTAGCTTGCCACCATCATACCGATCCATGCGTGGAAAAGTTGTCCAACCGTGTGGTTGGACAGGGTTCGCGCAGACTCCCCGCTGTTACGGCTTTGCAAAACCGAGGTTATCCAGCAGGCGGTCGTTATCGCGCCAGTCCTCGCGCACCTTTACCCAGCATTGCAGGTTCACGCGGGCGCCCAGCAGTTCCTCGCAGTCCATGCGGGCGGCGGAGGCAATCTTTTTCAGCATCTGGCCGCCCTTGCCGATGATCATGCCCTTATGGCTCTTGCGCTCGCAGCAGATCTCCACGCTGATGTCGATCAAATCGCTGTCCGGACGTTCTTTGAAGCTTTCCACCGTAACGGCAATGCCGTGGGGGATTTCTTCCCGCATGAACAGCAGGGCTTTTTCGCGCACCAGCTCGGCCACCAGCTCTTTTTCCGGCATATCGGTAAAAGCGTCGTCGTCAAAGTAATGCGGGCCGGGGTTGGCGTACTGCTTCAGCAGCGGGAACAATTCTTCACAGCCGGTGCCATCCTTGGCGGAAACGGTGACGATCGCATCAAAAATACCGAACTCTTCCACCTGCTTTTTGCGGGCTTCCAGCGCAGCAAAATCATTCAGCAGGTCCACCTTGTTGATGACCGCGATCGCCGGGCCTGCTTTACGCAGGGCTTCCACCATGCCAAGCTCGGATTCGGTAAACTCACCGGTAGGCTCAAACAGCATCAGGGTCACATCCACATCCTTCAGGCTAGCGGCTGCGGTCTGGGTCATGCGGGAATCCAGCCGGTTGCGCGGCTTATGGATGCCGGGGGTATCCAGCAGCACATACTGTACCGGTCCCTTGGTGATAATGCCGGTAATCCGGTTGCGGGTCGTTTGTGCCTTTTGGGTCACGATGGCAACTTTTTCGCCAACCAGGTGGTTGGTCAGGCTGGATTTGCCCACGTTGGGGCGGCCCACAAGGGCCACAAACACGCCGGAGGGCATTTCAGGTTCATTGTGGTTCTTCTGCATTCGTACCTTCTCTTTCAATCTGCTGCAATCTGCGGGCTATTTGGCCCGGTTGGGTTCACCCGTGCTGCACAGTTGGGCAGCCGGGCCTTATTTTTCTTCGGTTTTATTTTCTTTTGGGGTTTTGACCTGTTCCTGCTTGCCAAGGCGGAAGGTGAACAGGTAGGCCGGCACCAGCGAAAGCACCCAAAGCGCCGTGCTGAGCGGCGTCGCCGTCACGCTGGTCCAGATGGCGTTCAGAGCAGCCGCGTTGCCAAACAGGCAGATGCCCACGACCACCGCACCAAACGCTGTGACCAGCACGCCTCCAGCCGCCATATCTTTTGCGGCACCGGCGCTCCACCAGTGGGTGGTATCCGGCTTATCCACAGCGCGCTCCACGGCGGAATTCATCAGCTCCATGCCAAGCATCATAAACACGCAGATGGCCAGCAGCGCCACGCCGGTGGCGTCAATGTGCGCCATGTGCGCCGCGGCAAATACATACAGTGCCGCACACAGGTGGAAGCGGAAGTTGCGTTCCTCCAAAACAGCTGCGCAGATGCCGTGCCATGCGTAAACAAAGCCGTGCCCAAACCGGGCAAGGTCCGTCAGCATGCGATTCTTTTTCTTGGGCTTCATGTACAGCTCACACTTCGTCGTTGGTGTAGCTGACGGTGCGCGGCAGGCCCAGCTGCATCAGAACAGCTTCCTCTTTTTCGCGCATACGTACCGCTTCCAGCGTTGCTTCTATCAGACCTTTGCCTTCTTTATCCATCAAGTCTTTGGCGAATTCGACGATAAGTATCGCGTTCTTCGCCGACAACCCAATGGTTGTGAGCAGGCCCACCTGGAAGTAAACGTCGTTGGTCAGGCCACGGAAGGTTGCCGCCAGCAGCGCGCCGATAACCCCGAGCGGCACCACCAGCATAACGGAGAACGGAATAGACCAGCTCTCATACAGCGCCGCCAGACACAGGAAGACCACGATCAGTGAAATGGCGTACAGGGCAGGCGCCTGGTTGCCGGACAGTCGTTCCTGATAAGACATCCCGGTCCAGTCGTAGCCGATGCCGGATGGCAGTTTGCTTGCCAGCTCTTCCATCATCGCCATTGCTTCACCGGTACTCTTACCTGGTGCCGCCTGGCCGAGGATTTCCATTGAAGGCAGACCGTTATAGCGTTCCAGACGCGGTGAACCGTATTCCCAGCGCGAGGAGGAGAAGGCCGAGAACGGCACCATCTGACCATCGCTACCGCGCACATACCAGTTTCCGATATCTTCCGGCAACATACGGTATTTCGCTTCAGACATGACGTAAACTTTCTTCACACGACCACGGTCGATGAAGTCGTTCACATAGCTGCCGCCCCATGCTGCGCCCAGCGTCGTGTTAATATCGCTAATGGAAACACCCAGCGCCTGCGCTTTTTCCTGATCGATATCGACCTTGAACTGCGGCGTATCTTCCAGACCGTTCGGACGAACGCCGACCAGCAGATCCGGGTGTTTTGCAACTTCGCCAAACAGCTGGTTACGTGCCTGCGTCAGTTTTTCATGACCGAGGCCGCCCTGGTCAATCAACTGGAAGTCGAAGCCCGTTGCCGTACCCAGTTCGACAATCGCTGGCAGGTTAAAGGCGAACACCATCGCATCTTTAATCTGGGAGAATGCGCCCATCGCGCGACCGGTGATCGCATCGACTTTATTCTCATCCCCCGGACGGTCGGCCCAGTCTTTCAACGAGACGAACGCGATACCGGTGTTCTGACCACGACCAGCAAAACCAAAGCCGTTAACCGCAAAGACGGATTCAACGTTATCTTTCTCTTTGGTGAGATAATAGTCGGTCATCTCATCGAGAACTTTCTGCGTACGCTCCTGGGTTGCGCCCGCTGGCAGTTGCGCCATGCTCAGGAAGACCCCCTGGTCCTCGTCCGGCAAGAAGGAGCTTGGCAGACGAACGAACAGGTAAGCCATGCCGACAACGATGATCAGATAGAGCAGCAGATAACGACCGGTGCTGCGCAGGATGTTGCCTACGCTGTCGGTGTAGTGGTGCGTACTCTTCTCGAACATGTTATTGAACCAGCCAAAGAAACCTTTGGTTGACCCGTGGCTGCCTTTGGCAACCGGCTTAAGCATGGTGGCGCACAGGGCTGGCGTCAGGATCAGTGCCACCAGCACTGACAGCGCCATTGCGGACACAATGGTGATGGAGAACTGACGATAAATAGCCCCTGTAGACCCGCCGAAGAAGGCCATCGGGATAAATACCGCTGACAGCACCATCGCGATCCCCACCAGCGCGCCCTGAATCTGGCCCATTGATTTTCGCGTGGCTTCTTTCGGCGGCAATCCTTCTTCAGACATTACACGCTCGACGTTCTCTACCACCACGATGGCGTCATCCACCAACAGGCCGATGGCGAGCACCATCCCGAACATTGTTAGCGTGTTTATCGAGAAACCGAACGCCGAAAGCACGGCGAATGTCCCCAACAGCACCACCGGCACCGCGATTGTCGGAATCAATGTCGCGCGGAAGTTTTGCAGGAACAGGTACATGACCAGGAACACGAGGATGATGGCTTCTACCAGCGTTTTCACCACTTCGTGAATGGAGATCGTCACGAACGGGGTGGTGTCATACGGGTAAACGATCTTCATCCCTGACGGGAAGAACGGTTCCATCTTCTTCAGTTCTGCACGGATGGCGTTTGCGGTATCCAGCGCGTTCGCACCGGTCGCCAGCTTGATCCCCAGACCAGACGCAGGCTGTCCGTTGAACTTCGCAATGATGTCGTAGTTCTCACCGCCCAGTTCAATTCTTGCTACATCGCGCAGGCGAACCTGGGAGCCGTCCTGGTTCACTTTCAGCAGAATTTTACCGAACTCTTCCGTAGAGGTCAGACGCGTTTGCGCGATGATGGAGGCGTTCAGTTGCTGGCCTTTCACCGGCGGCGTACCGCCAAGCTGACCGGCCGCAACCTGGGCGTTCTGCGCTTTGATCGCGTTAATCACATCCACTGGCGTGAGCTGGAAGTTGTTCAGCTTCGTTGGGTCCATCCAGATACGCATCGCGTACTGCGAACCAAACAGCTGCACGTCACCCACACCTGACGTACGGCTGATGGCGTCTTTCATGTTCGCCGCAACGTAGTCAGAAATATCCTCCTGGGTCATGGTGCCGTCGGTGTTAATGACGCCCACAACCATCAGGAAGCTGCTGGATGATTTCTCAACGCTCACACCCTGCTGTTGAACCTCCTGAGGAAGCAGCGGCATGGCCAGTTGCAGTTTGTTCTGCACCTGAACCTGCGCGATATCTGCATCCGTACCGGATTCGAAGGTCAGGGTGATCTGCACGGTACCCGTGGAGTCACTGTTTGAGGACATGTACATCAGGTTATCGATACCGTTCATGTTCTGTTCGATAACCTGCGTCACCGTGTCCTGCACGGTTTTCGCATCAGCGCCAGGGTAAGTCGCGGAGATCGTCACTGCGGGCGGCGCAATCGTTGGATATTGCGCTACCGGCAGTTTGAGGATCGCGAGGCCCCCTGCCAACATGATGATAATGGCGATCACCCACGCAAATATAGGGCGATCGATAAAGAAATTAGGCATGTCTTAACGGCTCCTGTTTAAGTTAAGACTTAGACTGTTCAGACGGGTTAGCGCTTGCGGCTTGCTGTTCATTATCCGCGGTGACTTCCTGCGCTTTAACCTGCGCGCCAGGACGCACTTTTTGCAGCCCGGTAACAATCACGCGATCGCCCGATTTGAGTCCATCAGTGACTAACCACTTATCGCCAATCGCCTGGTTTGCGACGATCTGACGGGTTTCCACTTTGTCATCGGCGCCGACAACCAACGCACTGGCATCACCGCGTGGCGTACGGGTAACGCCCTGCTGGGGAACCAGCAATGCATCAGGATTGGTGCCTTCTTCCAGACGTGCGCGAACAAACATACCAGGCAGTAAGGTATGGTCCGGGTTAGGGAAGATTGCGCGTAACGTAATAGAACCGGTGGTTTGGTCGACGGTGACGTCAGAAAACTCAAGCGTACCGGATTGCGGATAGGTAATGCCGTCGCTGGTGACCAGCTCGACTTTCGCTTTGCCGTTCTCTTGCTTCAGTTTGCCGCTCGCCAGCTCCTGTTTCAGGCGCAGGAAGTCGTTGCTTGACTGCGTTACATCCACATAGATCGGGTCGAGTTGCTGTACTGTCGCGAGGGCGGTAGCCTGGCCGTTTTGTACCAGCGCGCCTTCCGTTACGGATGATTTACCGATACGGCCGTTAATCGGGGAGGTCACTTTGGTATACGCCAGATTAATGCGTGCGGTTTCAACGGCCGCTTTTGCCGCCACAACAGACGCATTCGCCTGTTGCGCATCTGCCAGCGCGCTATCGTAGTCTTGTTGGCTGATGTATTTCGTACCCAACAGTTTCTGATAACGTTTAACCGTTAACTGAGCGATATTTGCAGCCGCCTGCGCTTTAGCGAGATCGCCTTTGGCGCTTTCGTAAGCCGCCTGGTAAGTCGCAGGATCAATCTGATAGAGAGACACACCCGCTTCAATGTCGCCGCCTTCCGTAAAGTTACGTTTCAGGATAATTCCGCTTACCTGAGGACGAACTTCCGCAATACGGTATGCATTGGTGCGACCCGGGAGTTCAGTAGTGATCTGTAGAGGTTCAGTTTTGAGCGTCACAACCCCAACTTCTGGCATCTGCTGACCACCTTGTTGGGCCTGTTTGTCGTCACATCCTGTTAGCGCTAAGCTGCCTGAGAGCATCAGAACGACCGCCAGAGGCGTAAACCCTCTGTTTTTGTTCATATGTAAACCTCGAGTGTCCGATTTCAAATTGATCAATGGTCAAAAGTCCACAAACCCATTGCTGCGTTTATATTATCGTCGTGCTATGGTACATACATCCACAAATGTATGTAAATCTAACGCCTGTAAATTCACCGACATATGGCACGAAAAACCAAACAACAAGCACAGGAAACTCGGCAACACATCCTGGATGTAGCTCTGCGTTTGTTCTCGCGACAAGGGGTATCATCCACTTCGCTCGCGGAGATTGCAAAAGCCGCTGGCGTCACACGCGGTGCAATCTATTGGCACTTCAAAAACAAGTCGGATTTATTCAGTGAAATCTGGGAGCTATCAGAATCCAATATTGGTGAGCTTGAGATTGAGTATCAGGCAAAATTCCCCGACGATCCACTATCAGTATTAAGAGAAATTTTAGTCCATCTTCTTGAAGCAACCGTGACGGAAGAGCGCCGACGTTTATTGATGGAAATTATATTCCACAAATGCGAATTCGTGGGTGAAATGGCGGTAGTGCAACAGGCGCAGCGAAGCATCTGCGTGGAAAGCTATGATCGCATTGAACAAACGCTAACACATTGTATTAAAGCAAAAATGCTCCCGGGAAACCTGATGACGCGTCGTGCGGCAATATTAATGCGCGGCTATATTTCCGGCCTGATGGAAAACTGGCTCTTTGCCCCGCAATCTTTTGATCTTAAAAAAGAAGCCCGCGATTACGTCGCCATCTTACTGGAGATGTATCTCCTGTGCCCCACGCTTCGTAATCCTGCCACTAACGAATAACCCTGAATCTGACTCCAGGATTTTTCCTGGACATTTTCGTCGTTGCTATTCTGGTTCACTGCGTCGTGATATTCTTGCGGTTTGACTTTTTCAGGTCGTTCTTCAGGTTCAGAAACCTTCATTCATCATGACTATGTTCCAGTATTACAAACGATCACGGCATTTTGTTTTTTCAGCATTTATTGCTTTTGTTTTTGTCTTGTTATGCCAGAACACGGCGTTTGCGCGGGCGTCATCGAATGGTGATCTGCCGACAAAAGCGGACCTGCAGGCGCAACTTGACTCACTAAATAAACAAAAAGATCTTTCTGCTCAGGACAAACTGGTGCAGCAGGATCTGACAGATACATTAGCCACCCTCGATAAAATCGATCGCATAAAAGAAGAGACAGTTCAGCTACGGCAAAAAGTCGCTGAAGCGCCGGAAAAAATGCGCCAGGCGACCGCGGCGTTAACAGCACTTAGCGATGTCGATAACGACGAAGAAACGCGCAAAATTCTGAGTACGCTTTCGTTGCGCCAGCTGGAAACTCGCGTTGCCCAGGCGCTGGACGATTTGCAAAACGCACAAAACGATCTGGCGTCTTATAACAGCCAGCTGGTTTCGTTACAGACGCAGCCCGAACGCGTGCAAAATGCGATGTATAACGCTTCGCAGCAGCTGCAACAAATTCGCAGTCGTCTGGATGGGACTGATGTCGGCGAGACTGCCTTACGTCCCAGCCAGAAAGTGTTAATGCAGGCTCAGCAGGCGTTGCTGAATGCGGAGATTGACCAGCAGCGTAAAAGCCTGGAAGGGAACACCGTCTTGCAGGATACCTTGCAAAAGCAACGTGATTACGTGACGGCGAACAGCGCCCGTCTGGAGCACCAGTTGCAGCTGTTGCAAGAAGCGGTAAACAGCAAGCGCCTGACTTTAACTGAAAAAACGGCGCAGGAAGCCGTCTCCCCGGATGAAGCCGCGCGTATTCAGGCTAATCCGCTGGTGAAACAGGAACTGGAAATTAACCAGCAGTTAAGTCAGCGTCTGATTACCGCGACTGAAAACGGTAATCAGTTGATGCAGCAAAACATTAAAGTCAAAAACTGGCTGGAGCGGGCGCTGCAATCGGAACGCAATATTAAAGAGCAGATTGCCGTCCTGAAGGGCAGCCTGCTGTTGTCTCGTATCCTTTACCAGCAACAACAAACGCTGCCCTCGGCGGATGAACTGGAAAACATGACCAACCGCATCGCGGATTTGCGTCTCGAACAGTTTGAAGTTAACCAGCAGCGTGATGCACTCTTCCAGAGCGATGCGTTCGTCAACAAACTGGAAGAAGGTCACACCAACGAAGTCAACAGCGAAGTTCACGATGCGTTATTGCAAGTGGTTGATATGCGTCGCGAATTGCTGGATCAACTCAACAAACAGTTGGGTAACCAGCTGATGATGGCCATTAACCTGCAAATCAACCAGCAGCAGTTAATGAGCGTATCGAAAAACCTGAAATCCATCCTGACTCAGCAAATCTTTTGGGTGAACAGTAACCGTCCAATGGACTGGGACTGGATCAAAGCGTTCCCGCAAAGCCTGAAAGATGAATTTAAGTCGATGAAAATCACGGTGAACTGGGAAAAAGCCTGGCCTGCCGTTTTTATCGCTTTCCTCGCCGGTTTGCCGCTGCTGTTGATTGCCGGGCTGATCCACTGGCGTCTGGGCTGGCTGAAAGCGTATCAACAGAAACTGGCTTCCGCTGTGGGTTCCCTGCGTAACGATAGCCAGCTCAACACACCAAAAGCGATCCTTATCGACCTGATCCGCGCGCTGCCGGTGTGCCTGATTATTCTCGCGGTTGGCCTGATTCTGTTGACCATGCAGCTCAACATCAGCGAACTGCTATGGTCGTTCAGTAAAAAACTGGCGATTTTCTGGCTGGTGTTTGGCCTGTGCTGGAAGGTACTGGAGAAAAATGGCGTTGCCGTGCGTCACTTCGGCATGCCGGAGCAGCAGACCAGCCACTGGCGTCGGCAAATTGTCCGCATCAGTCTCGCGTTGCTGCCTATCCATTTCTGGTCTGTGGTGGCAGAACTTTCCCCGCTGCATCTGATGGATGATGTGCTGGGGCAGGCGATGATTTTCTTCAACCTGCTGCTGATTGCCTTCCT
>OGYM01002415.1_pt1 | contig 12292 bp, 8 predicted proteins | sample 1576491 | NCBI WGS metagenome assembly OGYM01 (sample SAMEA3541515, study PRJEB24748) | human gut metagenome | biome: human gut; feature: human-associated habitat; material: faeces | place: China | collected 2012 | reverse complement strand
CATGCATGTTGTCAGAAAGTGGAGTGAAGGTATTATCGGGCGTTTTTGTGTTCCTGTTTGCGGCGGCGGAATGTACTGGAATGCCGCACGGCTTAAGAACATTCCTATTCGGGCATTTCACGGTGCTCTTGATACAACCGTCCTGCCGGAGGAAAGCGTTCATATGGTTGCGGCAGTAAACAACAGCGGCGGTAAAGCAGAGCTTACCGTATATCCCGATATGGCGCATAACTCGTGGGAAAGAGCGTTTGCAGACGACGAAATGTGGAAATGGATGCTTTCACAGAAAAGAGGATAAAAATGAGTAATCTTGAAGAATGCATTATTAAAGCGCATGAAGACGGGCTGGCTGATCATATTGCGGTACGGGTTGGCAAGGGTGAACAAATACTGAATGATTGCTTTTATTCCGCAGATTATGAGATAAATTCAAAAACGCTTTTTGATATGGCGTCGGTAACAAAGATAATGGTTACTACAATGCTTACGCTAATTGCGGCAGACAGAAAACTATTAAATTTTGACGATAAGGTAAATCGGTTTTTTCCGTGTCCGAAAGATAAATCGGAGCTTACAATAAAGCATTTACTGACGCATACAATGGGCTACGGGCATCGCTCGCTCTGCGAAAAAGGCAACACATATGATAATATTCAAAATTATATATTGTCATTGCCGTGTGATTTTCCTGTAGGGACTAAGGTTGATTATAGCTGTCCGGGATTTATTCTGCTTGGAAAGATTTTAGAAAAGGTATTCGGCGACAGGCTTGACCGCCTTTTTATCAGCTTGATTGCCGCTCCGCTCGGAATGGAATCAAGCGGTTATTGTCTGAATTGTAAGGACGCGGTAAACAGTAATCTGTCGGAAGCGGAAAGAGGACTGGTTAACGATTATAACTGCCGTTTTTTAGGCGGCGTTGCAGGAAACGCGGGGCTGTTTTCTAATATAGACGATATTACAAAATATATGACGGCACTCTGGATCGTGCTTCGATGGCTACCATCACCAACCCCGATGACCTGAACGCTCTGGAGGCTGCTCTGAAGCTGAAGGACGAGACCGGCTGCGAGGTCGTTGTTGTTACCATGGGTCCCCCGCCGGCAGAAGGCATGCTGCGTGAGCTGCTGGCCCGCGGCGCTGATAAGGCTGTTCTGGTCTCCGGCCGTGAGTTCGGCGGCTCCGATACCTTTGCAACCAGCCAGATCCTGGCTGCTGCTGTCAACAAGATCGGCGTTGGCCCCGAGGACGTTGTGTTCTGCGGCCGTCAGGCAATCGATGGCGATACCGCACAGGTCGGCCCGCAGATCGCTGAAAAGCTGCATCTGCCTCAGGTCACCTACGTGGCAGACATCCAGAAGGATGGCAACACCCTGACCGTGAAGCGTATGCTGGAAGACGGCTACATGATGGTCAAGGTGCAGACTCCCTGCCTGCTGACCTGCATCAAGGAGCTGAACCAGCCCCGTTACATGAGCGTGAACGGCATCTTCACCTGCTACGACAAGCCGATGGAAGTGTTTGATTACAACGCACTGAAGGACGATCCGCTGATCGAGGTTGATACCATCGGTCTGAAGGGTTCTCCGACGAACGTCTTTAAGTCCTTCACTCCTCCGCAGAAGGGCGCAGGCACCATGCTGAAGGGCGACGATGTTGCTGCCCAGCTGGCTGGTATCCTGGCCAAGAAGCACCTGATCTGATGAAAGGAGCATAGGATTACAATGGCTGATTTTAACGAATACAAGGGCGTCTGGGTCTTCTGCGAGCAGCGCCAGGGCGCACTGATGTCCACTGATTTCGAGCTGGTGAGCGAGGCTCGCAAGCTGGCTGATGAGCTGGGCTGCGAGGTCACCGGCCTGCTGCTGGGCGACAACGTGGAAGGCATTGCCAAGGAACTGGGCGGCTATGGCGCTGATAAGGTCATGGTCTGCGACAGCCCCCTGCTGAAGGACTACACCACCGATGCATACGCTAAGGTCGTGTGCGACATGGTCAACGAGTATAAGCCCGAAGTCCTGCTGATCGGTGCAACCAACATCGGCCGCGATCTCGGCCCCCGCTGCGCAGCCCGCCTGCACACCGGCCTGACCGCCGATGCTACCCATCTGGATATCGACACTGCAAAGTATGTCGAATTCCTGAAGGAAAGCTCCACCATCGACCTGTCCAAGCAGAAGTTCGATTATGAGGATCGCAACCTGAAGATGACCCGTCCCGCATTCGGCGGCCATCTGATGGCTACCATCATCTGCCCCCGCTTCCGTCCGCAGATGTCCACCGTCCGCCCCGGCGTTATGAAGAAGGCTCCCTTCGATCAGGCCAAGGCTGATGCCTGCCAGATCGTGAAGCCCGCCTTCAGCCTGACCGCTGACGACGTTAAGACCGAAGTGCTGAGCGTTGAGAAGGCAGCTGAAAAGCTGGTCGATCTGATCGGCGCAGACGTGATCGTCTCTGTTGGCCGCGGCATCAGCAAGGATGTCAACAAGGGCATTGAGCTGGCTGAGCAGCTGGCTGCCGCTTTGGGCGGCGGCGTTGTGGGCGCTTCCCGTGCCGTCACCGATGCAGGCTGGATGACTGCTGACCATCAGGTTGGCCAGACCGGCAAGACCGTGCATCCCAAGATCTATGTTGCTCTGGGCATTTCCGGCGCTATCCAGCACACTGCTGGTATGCAGGACTCCGAGTGCATCATCGCTGTCAACAAGAATGAGGGCGCACCCATCTTCGGTGTTGCCGACTACGGCATTGTGGGCGACCTGTTCAAGGTAGTTCCCGAACTGATCAAGCAGATCGAGGCAGCAAAGGCTGCTCAGTGATCGACTGACGCGAGATCTTTTTATAGCATAGCCTGAATTGTGGGAGGGCGGCTCTTCGGAGCCGCTCTTCTTTTTATATAATTTTTAAATAAGAAATACGGCACAGCACAGATGGCCCTGAAAAGGCTGCCTGTGCTGTTTTTTGTTGCAGAAAGTACAGCCAAAGGCCTGCTGCAGCCCAGAAAAGGGCTGCGGGAGGGGAGTGGAACGGAAAAAGCGCACACAAAAGTCTGTTATACTTTGAAATATGCATGTAAGCGAATAAACATACGGAAAAATGCATGAAAAACACTGCAGAAAAAGTGTAGAAAAATAAAATGCAACACGTAAAGTGTGACGAAACAATCCCGAAAACGGTGAAGTGCAACACAGGCGTAACAAATTTACGGGATCCTGGTTGAGTCTGTTGCACTTGTGAAACGCTTTTGGAACAGGGAATTTTGATTTTTTTGCATTTTTTCTCAAAAAAATCGACAGAAACCCCTTGACGATGAGATGTTCTTGTGATACTCTTGTTGCACAAGAGTGACATATTTGAAACGGAAACGTTGCGAATGTGTTGCGGCACGCATTCGCAGGAATGCAAAAAAAGCTTTTATATACAAAGGCTTACGGAGGATGTCTTATGAAACTCGAGATGCGCACCCTGAAGAATATCGCAGCAGCAGCTATGACTCTGGCTGTAGTTTTTGGTGCTTCATCTCTCAAGCCCGTTACTGCAAACGCAGCTGAGGCTTCGGTTTCTGTCTCCATCGAAGAAGAAAATTCCTACATCAGCTTTCAGGACGAAGCTTATCAGAACGAGTTCCTGCGCCGCGTAAACAACGAGCGCGCAAAGGCTGGCCTGAAGCCCGTTCAGCTGGGCGACAGCAGCCACAACAATGCCGCTCAGGAGCGCGCTGAAGAGCTGGCTGTTTCTTACTCTTACGTTCGTCCCAACGGTCAGCGCGATTTCACCATCTTCGCCGAGAATGGTATCGACGATGTGTCTGTTGGTGAAAACTACATAGCTGGCGTTTCTACCCCCGATGCAGCGGTGGATCAGTGGATGAACATTGATTTCGCACGTGAGCGCATGCTGAATGCGGATGTGACCACCATGAGTGTGGGCCACTACGAAGGCGGCGTTTACAACAACTACTGGGTGCTGATCTTCTCTTACCCCGAAAACTCTTACACCAGCAACTACCGTCAGGAAGTTCTGGATCTGGTCAATGCCGAGCGTGCAAAGTACGGCCTGCAGCCCCTGGTCATGGGCGATGCAAAGCTCACCGCAGCTGCTCAGCAGCGCGCCGAAGAGATCGCAACCGTCAATTCTCACGTTCGTCCCAATGGTACCAAGTGGTACACTGTTCTCAGCGAGTACGGCGTGACGGATGCCGCTGCTGGCGAGAATGCCGCATGGGGCAGCGTTTCTCCTGAAGAAGTCGTGAATGCCTGGATGAATTCCGAAGGCCATCGCGCAAACATTCTGGATCCCGAAGCTCGTGCAATGGGTGTTGGCTACTACTACAACAGCTCCAGCACTTGGGGCCATCAGTGGATCCAGCTCTTTACGAAGTGATCATCTGCTTTCTTCTAATAAAAGATCGGCTGAGCTGCAAGGCTTGGCCGATTTTTTGTTGCGCTTTTTTCTGGCAGAGAACATGCGGGCAGCAGTACAGGGAGCTGCCCTTGACACAAAAACATATGCGGCAGTGGTTGCACAACGGACGATTTATGTTATACTTGTTTTGAATAACATGCAGGAGGAACCACAGTGGAGGATTACCGCACCATCCGTGGCACGGCCACAGGAGAATACGAGGAAAAGAAGAGCCGCTTCATTGCGGCGCTGTCATTTGCGGACAGCGAGGAAGCTGCCGTTGCATTTCTGGAACAGGTGCGTGCGGCCAACCGCACCGCCCGCCACAATGTGTATGCCTACCGCCTGCGGGAAGGCAACCGGGAACGCTATTCAGATGATGGTGAACCGGCCAAGACGGCGGGCACACCAGCGCTGGAGGTGCTGCAGCACAGCGGCCTGACGGATCTGATCGTGGTGGTGACCCGTTACTTTGGCGGTGTGCTGCTGGGCACCGGCGGCTTGGTGCGTGCATACACCACGGCTACGGCCCGTGCACTGGAAAATGCCGAGGTGGTCACGGTGCGCAGCGTGGTGGAGCTGAGCGTGACGGTGGATTACTCCCTTTATGAGCGTGCATCGCTGCTGATCGATGCGGCGGGAGCAAAACAGGCCGCGCCGCAGTTCACGGATCGCGTGACCCTGTGCTGGCAGATGCCGGAACACACCGAAGGCCCGCTGCTGGAACAGCTGCGGGAGCTGACGCGCGGCAGCGCGCAGGTGACGGTATCCGACCCGTTCTACGCACCGTTCTGAACCCGGCAGCGGCAAAAATAAAAAAGCAAGCATTATTTTGCGAACCGACAGGCTTTTTCCCCCTTCGACAAAGCGGGTGTGCTACAATTGCCGCAGACGCAGCAATTGGGATCGGCTGTGCCGAAACAGAGAGGGGGAATGGCGACAAAAAGGGAGGGCGACTTTGTATGGATGTACGTCAGCGCACAGAAGAGATCGAACATATGACCTTCGCGCCGTGGGCTACCTTCAGCGACCAGAGCCGCGGCCGCATGCTGCCGGAAGAGCAGGACCCGATCCGGCCGGTGTTCCAGCGTGACCGTGACCGGGTCCTGCACTGCAAGGCGTTCCGACGGCTCAAACAAAAGACGCAGGTGTTCCTCTCGCCGGAGGGAGACCTGTACCGCACCCGACTGACCCATACGCTGGAGGTCTCGCAGATCGCGCGGACCATTGCCCGCGCTCTGCGGCTGAACGAAGATCTGACCGAAGCGATCAGCCTTGCCCATGATCTGGGCCACACGCCGTTTGGCCATGCCGGGGAGCGCGCGCTGAATGAGCTGTGCCCGGACGGCTTCAAGCACTACATGCAGAGCCTGCGTGTGGTGGACAAGCTGGAAAAGGACGGCCGGGGCCTGAACCTGACGTGGGAGGTGCGCAACGGCATCGTGACCCACACAAAGGGCACCTGGGCGGCAACGCCGGAAGGGCGCATCGTGCGCATGGCGGATCAGATCGCCTATGTGAACCACGACATTGAGGACGCGGTGCGCGCCGGTGTGCTGGACCCGGCCACCCTGCCGAAGGACTGCACCGCCGTGCTGGGCCAGACAAAATCTGCCCGCATCACCACCATGATCAACAGTATCCTTGCCAACAGCGATGGGGATGTGAAGGTGGGCGCAGAGGAAAACGAAGCCTTCCTTGCGCTGCGGGATTTCATGTACGCTACCGTGTACGTGGACAAGACCGCCAAGCGGGAAGAGCAGAAGGTGGACAAGGTGATCGGGGAACTGTACGATTACTACCTGAACCATGTGGACCGGATGTCCAATTTTTACATCCAGCTGGCTTATCAGGAGGGCAGAGAACGTGCAGTGACTGATTACATCAGTGGCATGAGCGATGAATTTGCCATCCGCACTTTTGAGGAATTGTTTGTGCCCCGGAAGTGGCATGTCCTATAAATCCGAAAGGTCGTTTGAAAGATCCATGATCCCACACGAATACATTGAAGAACTGACCCGCCGCACCGACATTGTGGAGCTGGTGGGCAGCTATGTGCAGCTCAAGCGCAAGGGACGTTTGTATGGCGGCCTGTGCCCCTTCCACAGCGAAAAAACGCCCTCATTCTACGTCTACCCGGACACCCAGAGCTTTTACTGCTTTGGCTGCGGCGCAGGCGGCGATGCCATTACCTTTACGAAAAAGATCAACAGCATCGATTACCCGGAGGCCGTTAAGCTGCTGGCAGCGCGGGCCGGTATGCCGGAGCCGCAGGAGGACGACAAAACAGGCCGGATGCGCAGCCGCATCCTCTCCATGAACAAGGAGGCGGCACGGTTTTTCCACGCCTGCCTGAACTCCACCGTGGAGGAAGCCCGGCAGGCCCGTGCCTACTGGCGGCGGCGCGGTCTGGACGACAAGACGATCGTCCGGTTCGGGCTGGGCTATGCGCCCAACGACGGACAGGCGCTGTATCAGTTCCTGCGCGATAAGGGCTACAATCAGCAGGAGCTGGATGCCAGCGGCCTGTTCAAACGCAGTGCGTCCGGACGCATCTACTGCCTGTTCTGGAAGCGGGTGATGACCCCCATCTTTGACCTGCGCGGCAACATCATTGCGTTTGGTGGGCGCGTGCTGGACGATTCCAAACCGAAATATGTCAACAGCCCGGAAACGCTGGTGTACCACAAATCAGAGACGGTGTTTGCGCTGCAGATCGCAAAGCGCAGCGCGGTGCGTCGGTTCGTGCTGTGCGAGGGCTACATGGACGTGATCAGTATGCATCAGGCAGGCATCGACACAGCAGTGTGCGCCTGCGGCACGGCCCTGACCCCGGAGCAGGTGCGGCTCATCAGCGAGTATGCTGACGAGGTGATCCTGAGCTACGATTCGGACGAAGCAGGCCAGAAGGCCACGCTGCGCTCGCTGGAACTGTTCCGCAACAGCCCGGTAAAGGTGGGTGTGCTGCAGATCCCCGGTGCAAAGGACCCGGACGAGTACATCAAAAAGTATGGCGCAGAGCGATTCAAGGCCCTGCTGGACGGTGTGGGCAATGCACTGGACTTCCGGCTGGGCCGTCTGCGCAGCCAGTACGATCTGGCACAGGATGCCCAGCGGCTGGAATACGTGAAGGAAGCTGTGAATATGCTGGCAGAGCGCTCCAACCCTACCGAGCAGGAAGTGTATGCGGGGCGTCTGGCTGAGGAGACCAACATCTCCAAAACAGCTATCATGACCCAGCTGGAGACCGCCGTGAAGAGGGCGGGCAGCAAGCACCGCTGGGAGAAAAAGCAGCAGGCGCTTAAGTCCGGTGAGATGAATCAGATCAACGTGCCGTACAGTGCGGGCGGCAGTCAGGCGCTGGGCATTGCCAGCGCACAGCAGCGACTGCTGGCGGCGATCCTGCGGGAGCCGCACTATATCGATCTGGTGCAGGGGCAGCTGACCGCAGAACAGTTCGTGCTGCCGCAGCAGAAGGAGCTGTTTGAAGCTATGCTGCGCTGCCGACAGGAGGGCATTGAGATCAGCCTGACCACGCTGCGCGCTTTTGTAAGCGAAGAAGCGCTGAATGAACTGAGCCATCTTGCGGCACAATACAGCGATGTGAATTGTACGCCGGATGATATCCGGCTGTATCTGGACCGCATTGCCCGGGGGATGCCCATGGCAGGCAAGGCGGCGCATATGTCCAATGAGGAACTGAGTGATTACCTCCAGTCGATGCGCGAAAAGAAGCAGGGAAATGTGCCTGTAGAAGAATGATCCCCCGCTTTCCCCTCCGGCTGGAGCAGGAGAGGAAAGGAGCAGGAACCATGCAGAAATTGTCGCAAACGGAGGAATTGGCCAGAACATTGGCCGCGCGGGCACGCCACCATGCCCTGACACCGGAGCAGATCAGCCGTGCCATGGACGAACAGGATTACGATGTGGCGCAGCTGGACGAGCTGTATACGGCACTGGAGGCCCGCGGCGTGCACCTGACCGAAGAGGAAGCGGACCTGCCTGCGTTGGATGAAACGCAGATCGGCAGGCTGGAACATGAGCTTTCGGCAGAGGGTGTGGCGCTGGACGACCCGGTAAAGGCCTATTTGAAGGAGATCGGCCGGGTGCCGCTTCTGACGGCAGAACAGGAAACGGAGCTTGCCCGTGCCGCGCAGGCCGGGGACGAGGATGCCCGGCGGAAGCTCAGCGAAGCGAACCTGCGGCTGGTGGTGTCGGTGGCAAAGCGCTATGCAGGGCGGGGCCTGCCGTTTCTGGATCTCATTCAGGAAGGCAATCTCGGTCTGATGAAGGCGGCGGAAAAGTTTGAGCCGGAGCGCGGCTTCAAATTTTCCACCTATGCCACGTGGTGGATCCGTCAGTCCATCACCCGCGCCATTGCGGATCAGGGGAGGACCATCCGCATCCCGGTGCACCTTGTGGAGAGCATCAACCGGGTCAAAAAGACGACGGGTGACCTGTTGCGGAAAAATGGCCGGGAGCCTACCGCGGAAGAGATCGCTGTTCAGCTGGACATGGAGCCGGACCGTGTGCGGGAATTGCTGCAGCTGGCGCAGGACCCCATCAGCCTGGAAACGCCGGTGGGCGAGGAAGAGGATGCCCACCTTGAAGATTTTATTCAGGACGAGGATGCAGGCGTCCCGGTGGATGAAGCCGGGCGGCAGCTGCTGCGGCGGGAACTGTTCAGCGTGCTCAAAAGCCTGACACCGAGGGAAGAGCGGGTGATCGCACTGCGCTTCGGGCTGGAGGATGGCCGGGCGCATACGCTGGAAGAGCTGGGTAAGGAGTTCAATGTGACCCGGGAGCGGGTGCGGCAGATCGAAGCCAAGGCCCTGCGCAAGCTGCGGCATCCCAGCCGTGCAAAACGCCTGCGGGATTATCTGGATGAGTGAACGATTATAATTGCCGCCGCTTGCGCTCTGGCAATATTAGAGGAAACATTATTTTTATATTTGCAGCTCAGAAAAGCCTGCGAGCTTTTCTGAGCTGCTTTTTCACAAAAAAGGCCGCAAGGGAAAACGGGCATATCCGACTGTAAAAGTAATACGCCAAAACACAAGGGCAAAGATAGACAAATTGCACAAGGGGATTATGAACAGGAACGTGCAAAATAAAAAAATCAAGCCCTAAAACAGCAAAACACAACACGCTGCCGGGCGTGCGAAAATGAAAGAAAAAATAAATTTGTTTTGGCAAAAATCTGAAAAATGGCTTGACAGCAAGGCTTTTAGGGTGTATACTGCATTAGTATCACATAATGGACTAGTGCGCCAAAAAGAGGAATACACAGGCGGCGGCTGGACGGGTCAAACCGAAAAGTTTGTGAAAAACGCCGAAAGGTTCCCTTCGACGCGGGTCGAATTATGTGTGTCTGCTCAAATTTGACCCGTGTATACGACATCCCGTAGAGTATAAAAGTAAGGAGTGGTTGATTTTATGATGAAAGTCAAGCCCGTAAAGCTCGGCAAAACCGAGCGCATGAGCTTCTCCCACATCGACGAAGTCATCAGTATGCCGAACCTGATCGAGGTCCAGAAGAACTCTTATCAGTGGTTCCTGGACGAGGGCCTGAAAGAGGTCTTCCACGATATCGGCACCATTGAGGACTACACCGGCAATCTGGCACTGAGCTTTGTGGACTTCCGCCTGGATAAGGAGCCGAAGTACAGCATCAAGGAGTGCAAGGAGCGCGACGTGACCTATGCAGCACCCCTGCGCGTCACCGCCCGTCTGCTGAACAAGGAGACCGGCGAAGTGAAGGATCAGGAGATCTTCATGGGCGATTTCCCGCTGATGACCGATGCCGGCACCTTTGTGATCAACGGTGCAGAGCGTGCGATCGTCAGCCAGCTGGTGCGTTCTCCCGGCGTGTTCTACGGCGATGCCAAGGATAAGGTGGGCAACGACCTGTACAGCGCCACCATGAACCCCAACCGCGGTGCATGGCTGGAGTACGAGACCGATGCTTCCGATGTGTTCTATGTTCGTATCGATAAGAACCGCAAGCTGCCTGTCACCGTGCTGTGCCGTGCACTGGGCCTGTCCACCAACGAGGACATCCTGAACTTCTTTGGCGACGATGAGCGCATCCTCGCTACTCTGGAAAAGGATACCACCAAGAATCAGGAAGAGGGCCTGCTGGAAGTCTACCGCAAGCTGCGCCCCGGCGAGCCTCCCACGGTGGAGTCTGCTACCAGCCAGATCAACATGCTGTTCTTCGACCCGCGCCGTTATGACCTGTCTCGTTTCGGCCGTTATAAGATGAACAAGAAGCTGTCTCTGGCACGCCGCATCACCGGTCAGGTGGCTGCTGAGAATGTGGTCGCTCCGCTGACCGGCGAGATTCTGATCGAGGCTGGTGCCAAGATCACCCGCGAGCTGGCTGAGAAGGCTGACAATGCCGGTGTGAATCTGGTCGTGCTGAAGCTCGACGATCCCATGAAGGAAGAGAGCCGGAAGGTCAAGGTCATCACCAACGGCTGTGTGGATGCACAGGGCTTCTTCTCCTTCGACGTGAAGGAGTGCGGCATCAACGAGCGCTGCTCCTTCGATGAGATCAAGAAGATCCTCGACACCACCTCTGATGTGGAAGAGCAGAAGGAGATGCTGCGCCGCAACCACGACCAGCTGATCGGCCGCACCGTTACGGTCGCCGATATTCTGGCTTCCATCAACTACCTGAACGGTCTGGGCCACAATATTGGCACCACCGATGATATCGACCATCTGGGCAACCGCCGCATCCGCAGCGTGGGCGAGCTGCTGCAGAACCAGTTCCGCATCGGCTTCTCCCGCATGGAGCGCGTCATCCGTGAGCGCATGACCCTGCAGAGCCAGGATCAGAGCGTCATCACTCCGCAGGCACTGATCAACATCCGTCCTGTGGTGGCGGCTATCAAGGAGTTCTTCGGCTCCTCTCCGCTGTCTCAGTTCATGGATCAGAACAACCCTCTGTCCGAGCTGACACACAAGAGAAGACTTTCCGCACTGGGCCCCGGCGGTCTGTCCAGAGACAGAGCTGGCTTCGAGGTGCGTGACGTTCACCATTCTCATTACGGCAGAATGTGCCCCATTGAGACACCGGAAGGCCCGAACATCGGCTTGATTAACACATTGGCAACCTTCGCACGCATCAATGAATACGGCTTCATTGAGGCACCCTACAGAAAGGTTGACCAGAGCGGCGAGGAGCCCGTTGTTACAGATGAATTCATTTATGTGACAGCGGATGAGGAAGAAATTTACAACGTAGCACAGGCGAATGAGCCTCTGGATGAAGAAGGACATTTTGTGCATAAGAAGGTTTCCGGTAGACGCAAAGAGGAAATCATCGAGGTAGACAGAAAACAGGTACAGCTGATGGACGTTTCGCCCAAGCAGATGGTATCCGTTGCGACTGCATTGATTCCCTTCCTGGAAAACGATGACGCGAACCGTGCGCTGATGGGCTCCAACATGCAGCGTCAGGCAGTACCCCTGCTGGTAACAGATTCCCCTGTTGTCGGCACAGGTATGGAATACAAGACTGCGAAGGACTCCGGTATCTGCATTATTGCGAAGAATCCCGGTATTGTGGAAAGAGTTTCCGCAGATGAAATTGTAATCAGAAATGATAACTCCCAGAGAGATGTATATAAGCTGATCAAATATCAGAGATCCAACCAGAGCACCTGCTTGAACCAGAAGCCTATTGTTGACCTGGGACAGAGAGTAGAGGCAGACCAGATTATCGCAGACGGTGCTTCCACCTGCAAGGGCGAACTGGCACTGGGCAAGAACCCTCTGATCGGCTTCATGACTTGGGAAGGCTACAACTACGAGGACGCCGTTCTGCTGAACGAGCGCCTTGTCCGCGAGGACTATTACACCTCCATCCACCTCGAAGAGT
>OGYM01002411.1_pt1 | contig 12300 bp, 10 predicted proteins | sample 1576491 | NCBI WGS metagenome assembly OGYM01 (sample SAMEA3541515, study PRJEB24748) | human gut metagenome | biome: human gut; feature: human-associated habitat; material: faeces | place: China | collected 2012 | reverse complement strand
ATGGCCGATAGTGTAGAAGAAGTAGTTACAGGAATCCTTGATGGCAGATGTCACATTTTCATAGCCATGTCCGGAAATTTTCCAGCATCTGGGGGATGGTGTGATCTCGGTAAAAGTACCGACACAGTTCACACGGCTCTGAAGATTAATCACATTCTCCAGAAGTCCCGCTGTAGCGGATACAATCTTAAACGTGGAACCGGGTGCTGCCTTATACTGGGTGGCAAAATTCAGCTGTGGGCTGGACTTGTCCGCATTCAGCTGCGCATAATACTCCGCATCCACGGTATTCGCCATTTTGTTATTGTCATATCAATGAAGAATGGAAAGACTATTGGTGTAAGAAATCCATATTCGACCAGACCATATCAGCATGTACTTGAGCCGTTGACTGCATATTTGATGATTGCTGCAAAACAATATGAAAATAAAAAATATCAAGGTTGTTATAATGTAGGCCCTGATGACTGTGATTGTGTAACAACAGGAGAATTGGTAGATTTGTTTTGTGAGTATTGGGGTGAGAACGCCAAATGGGAAAATCAGGCGGAAAGCAATGCCCCACATGAAGCTAATTTTTTAAAGCTTGATTGTAGTAAACTTAAGGCTACATTTGGATGGCAACCCCGGTGGCATATGAATGAATGTATGGATATGGTATGTCGTTTCAGCAAGATATGGATATCGGGCGGAAATATACCGAATGAAATGGATAAGGAAATAAAGGAATTTTTAACGAACTATTAAATTAATGAGAGAATATAACTTAAAATGACAATATGGAGGTATTATTATGGCTAATTGGACTAATGAAGCAGAGGCGAGAGAACAAATAAAAACTCTTGTTGCAGAGTATTATCATGATTTTAAGGAACCGATGGAAAGTAAGGAAAATTTTAAACCTGGCGATAGAGTGAGCTATGCATCACGTGTATACGATGAAAAAGAAATGCAGAGTTTAACAGATGCAATGCTTGACTTTTGGCTTACAACAGGTAGATTTTCTAAAGAGTTTGAAAAGAACTTTGCAGAGTGGATAGGAGTTAAATTTGCACATCTTGTAAATAGTGGTTCATCTGCAAATCTTATAGCGTTTTCAGTTTTGACAGCCCCCGAATTGGGTGAGAGACAAATTAAGAGGGGAGACGAAGTAATCACTGTAGCGTGTGGATTTCCTACAACGATAACCCCCATTTTACAATATGGAGCAGTTCCTGTTTTTGTTGATGTGACGATACCACAGTATAACATTGACACTACCCAATTAGAAGCTGCTTTATCAAGCAAGACTAAAGCGGTTATGATTGCTCACACATTAGGCAACCCGTTTGACTTAAAGACAGTAAAAGCTTTTTGTGACAAACATAATTTATGGCTTATTGAAGACAATTGTGATGCACTAGGCACTAAATATACAATTGATGGAGTAACTAAATATACGGGAACGTGGGGAGATATAGGAACAAGCTCGTTTTATCCGCCCCATCATATGACTATGGGAGAAGGTGGATGTGTTTATACAGATAATCCATTACTTAACAGATTAATACTTTCATACAGAGATTGGGGACGAGATTGCATCTGCGTTTCAGGACAGGATAATATGTGTGGACATAGATGGGATGGACAATTTGGGCTATTGCCAAAGGGGTATGACCATAAGTACACATATTCTCATTTTGGATATAACCTCAAAGTTACTGATTTGCAGGCAGCAGTTGGAGTAGAACAGTTAAAGAAATTTCCAGGTTTTATTGAAAGAAGAAAGCATAACTGGGCTAAATTACGTTCTTCTCTTGAAACTGTTCAGGATAAAATTATTCTTCCGGTTCCCGCGGAAAATAGTGATCCTTCATGGTTTGGTTTCCTGATTTCTGTAAAACCTGAAACAGGATTAGATAGAAATAGTATAACAAAATATGTTGAAGAGCATAATATTCAGACACGCTTATTATTTTCTGGAAATATTATTCGGCAGAGTTGCTTTGATGAAATTCGTGGAACCGATGCATATAGAGTAATAGGAAATCTTGAAAATAGTGATTATGTAGTAAATAATACATTCTGGGTGGGAGTTTATCCGGGGATGACAGATACAATGATTGATTATATGGCAAAAATAATTAAGGAAGCGGTAAGCAGATAAGGAGAACCTGATGAAAAAAGTGATTGTAACAGGTGCTAATGGATTTATAGGAACTGCTTTATGCAAAAAACTGTCAGATGAAGGAATAAATGTTATTGCTATTGTACGCGACAAAGAGGAAAATATAACAAAAATAAAAGATATTCCAAGAATAAAAATAATATACTGTGATCTTTCAGATTTCCGAAACTTGTCTAAATATATTGAAGATAGAGATATAGATGCACTATATCATCTTGCATGGGTAGGTAGCGCAGGAGCTTTAAGAGGTGATAGCGATGTTCAAATAAGAAATATTCAGTATACCTGCGATACAATCAAGGCGTGTTTAGAGATAAACTGTAAAAGGTTTATATTTGCGTCAAGCATAATGGAATACGAAATTCAGGCAACTATGGAAACAGATGCTATGCCATCTATAAATACACTGTATTCTAGTGCTAAGGTGGCAGCAGACTATATGGCAAGGACGTTGTCTGGCTCATATGGAATTGATTATATCCGAGCGGTTATTTCAAACATTTATGGACCTGGGGAAACTAGTCCGAGACTTGTTAACACTAGCTTGAGAAAAATGTTAAATAATGAACATTGTGCTTTCTCGGCAGGAAATCAATTGTATGATTTTGTATATATTACAGATGCCGCCCAAATGTTTATTGAGATAGGAAAACACGGAATCGCAAATAGAACATATTATATTGGAAGTCAGAAGCCTAGACCATTAAAAGAATTTTTATGCGAAATGAGAGATCAAGTTGATCCTAAGACAGAAATTGGTTTAGGAGAAATACCATTTAATGGTGTTTCATTATCATATAAGGAATTTGATATAAATGCGGTAAAAAAAGATACAGGGTACATTCCTGAGGTAACATTTGCGCAAGGAATCAAAAACACACTGGAATGGATTAAGGAGATGGGATGATGTCACAGTTCAAATTTAGTAAATTACCGTTAGAGGGAGCCTATCTTATTGATAATTTCTATGTGGGGGATAACAGAGGCGGATTTACAAAGTACTTTGAGAAGGACATTTACGGGAATGCTGGAATTAGATTTTCTGTAAACGAAACATTTGCGTCTATTTCTGCTAAAAATGTTATTAGAGGATTACATTTCCAGACGAATAATCCACAAGCTAAGTTGGTTAGTGTCGTTAGAGGAAAAGTATGGGATGTAATTGTGGATTTGCGTGTTCAAAGCCCCACTTATAAAAAATGGATTAGTGCGGAACTTAGTATTGAGAACCATAGAGCTTTATATGTTCCCAAGGGATTTGCACATGGATTTGTATCTTTAGAGGATGAAACGATTATGCTTTATCAATGTGAGGGAGCGTATGACAAGGAAACAGACACGGGGGTGTTGTTTAATGATCCAGAAATTGGCATAGAATGGCCGATAGAAGAAAAAGATGCAATTCATTCAGAACGCGATCTACAGTTAATGAGCATTTCAGAATATGAGAAGAATCCTATTAGTATGAGTTAATGTAGATCAAAGATGCTAATATCTTTTCTCATTAGAATGAACTATTCTACAGGCACAGCAACAACCATTTTGAGCTTTTATTCTCCAATGTCTTTTTACAAGGGAATATTTCAGCATCGAAATCACACAAAGTGAATAGTGCAACGTGTTTCAGCAGAATGTTTAAAACAGTGAAAGGCATCATACCTATAAAATAAAAGGAAATGAGCTAATAAAACGGAATAAAGTATAAGAGAAACTGAAGAAAATGATGTAGGTTTTTCTTACAATTCTATTATAACCATTAGGTAAATAGAGTTGTAATGTAGGAGGACGTAGAAGTGAAGAAAGCACTCATTACAGGTATTACAGGTCAGGATGGTTCTTATTTGGCTGAGTTTTTATTAGAAAAGGGATATGAAGTACATGGAATAACCAGAAGATCCAGCTATTCCAACACACAGAGAATTGATCATATCAAAGATCAGATTACACTGCATGATGGTGATTTGAGCGATTCCAGTTCTTTGGTTCGTATAATTTCTATTGTACAGCCGGATGAAATTTATAATCTGGCAGCACAAAGCCATGTGCAGGTATCTTTTGATGTCCCGGAGTATTCAGGAGATGTGGATGCCCTTGGAGTATTGAGAATCCTGGAAGCATGCAGAATGCTGGGGCTGACACATAAGACCAAGGTATATCAGGCTTCGACGTCCGAACTTTACGGAAAAGTAGAAGAGGTGCCACAGAAAGAGACCACACCATTTCACCCGTATTCCCCCTATGCGGTGGCAAAGCAGTATGGCTTCTGGATTGTAAAGGAATATCGTGAAGCTTACAATATGTTTGCAGTAAATGGTATTTTATTTAACCATGAGTCTGAACGCCGTGGGGAAAATTTTGTGACACGTAAAATCACTTTAGCAGCAGGACGCATTGCAGAAGGATTGCAGGATCATCTGGAATTGGGCAATCTGGACAGTTTACGCGACTGGGGTTACGCTAAGGATTATGTGAAGTGTATGTGGCTGATTCTGCAGCAGGAGAAGCCGGAGGATTTTGTTATTGCTACCGGAGAGCAGCATACGGTGAGAGATTTCACGGAGAAAGCATTTAAAGCCAATGGAATCACCCTTCGTTGGGAAGGCAGTGGCGTTGATGAAAAGGGCTATGATGTAGAGACTGGTAAGATGCTTGTTTGTGTAAACCCGGAATGGTTTCGACCTACAGATGTTGATAATTTATGGGGAGATCCTACAAAGGCTAAGACAGTTCTGGGTTGGAATCCGCAGGAGACAAGTTATCAGGAGTTAGTAGAGATTATGGCAAAACATGATCGAGAACTGGCTAAAAGACAGAAAGCAATGAAGGAAGTGCAGTAATGATGGAGAAAAATGCTAAGATTTATGTTGCTGGCCATAGAGGAATGGTAGGATCAGCAATTGTACGTGAATTGAATCGGCAGGGATATACAAATATTATTACTCGTACACATCAGGAGCTAGACTTGACCCGTCAGGCAGATGTAGAAGATTTTTTCGCGGCAGAGAAACCAGAGTATGTATTTTTGGCAGCAGCCAAGGTGGGCGGAATTATTGCAAACCAGAATGCACTGGCTGATTTTATGTGGTTTAATATGACGTTGGAAATGAACGTTATCAACTCGGCATGGAAGAACGGCTGTAAGAAACTGGAATTTCTGGGAAGCTCTTGTATCTATCCCCGGATGGCGCCTCAGCCAATGAAAGAAGATTGTCTGCTTACTTCTGAACTGGAGAAGACCAATGAGGCATATGCGTTAGCCAAGATCTCTGGATTGAAATATTGTGAATTTTTGAATAAGCAGTATGGGACAGACTATATTTCTGTTATGCCTACAAACCTGTATGGCCCTAATGATAATTACCACCCGACACACTCACATGTGTTACCGGCACTGATCCGACGTTTTCATGAGGCTAAAATGGAGGGTAAGACATCGGTGACCTGTTGGGGAGATGGATCACCGCTTCGCGAATTTTTATATGTGGATGATCTTGCAAATCTGTGTGTCTTTTTGATGAATAATTACAGCGGCAATGAGACTGTGAATGCAGGTACAGGGAAAGAACTGACAATTAAGGAATTAACAGAATTGGTTGCCAAAGTTGTGGGATACAACGGAGAGATTAAGTGGGATACTACAAAACCGAATGGAACACCGAGAAAACTGCTAGATGTCAGTAAGGCAGAAAAACTGGGATGGCATTATATGACAGAACTTGAAGATGGCATTCGGCTGGCATATGAAGACTTTTTGAATAATCCTATGAGAGCAGAACGATAAGAAAAGTACAGGAGAAGCTATGAATATTGTGCTGTTATCCGGCGGATCAGGAAAACGTCTGTGGCCGCTATCTAATGATATTAGAAGCAAGCAGTTTATTAAGATTTTCAAACAGGAAGATGGATCTTATGAGTCCATGGTGCAGAGAGTTTATCACCAGATCAAAAAGGTGGATGCGGAAGCAACAGTGACAATTGCGACAAGCAAGACACAGGTCTCGGCAATTCATAACCAGTTGGGTGAAGATGTAGGAATTTCCGTAGAGCCTTGCAGAAGAGATACTTTTCCTGCCATTGCGTTGGCTACGGCATACTTGGTGGATGTGCTGGGAGTGTCCCCAGAGGAATCTGTCGTTGTATGTCCGGTAGATCCCTATGTGGAGACAGATTACTTTGAGGCGTTGAAGAAACTGTCAGATCAGGCAGACAAAGAAGAGGCAAATCTGGTATTGATGGGAATTGAACCTACATATCCCAGTGAAAAATACGGGTATATTATTCCAACAACTTCGGAGCAGACTGCAATGGTATCTACTTTCAAAGAGAAGCCAACATTGGAAGTGGCAAAAGAGTACATTTCGCAGGGGGCTTTGTGGAATGGTGGAGTATTTGCATACAAGCTGAAGTATGTTATGGAGATTGCCCATAAATTAATTGATTTTACAGATTATCAGGACCTGCTTACTAAATATGCAACGTTGCCTAAGATTTCTTTCGACTATGCGGTAGTTGAGAAAGAAGATAAGATTCAGGTGCAGCGCTTTGCCGGACAGTGGAAGGACCTCGGAACATGGAATACCCTGACGGAGGCAATGAAAGATGCTGTCGTTGGAAAAGGCGTATTGAATGATAATTGTTCTAATGTGCATATCGTGAATGAGATGGATGTTCCGGTTCTGGCTATGGGACTTCATGATGTTGTAATATCTGCATCACGCTATCCATAAAAAATCAATCATTCCCGGAGAAAAATCCACGTTTGATTGACTTTCTGCAGCACCGCACTTATAATAGTATATCAGTCTGTCAAAAAAGTTATTGTTTCTATAAAAGGAGAACTCATGTCCATCTCTCTTGAGCAGCTTTCGGCGCAGATGCGCCGGGGCGAACAGGTGCCGCTGCGGCACACCATGCAGGTGGTGCTCACACTGAGCATCCCATCCATCCTGCAGCAGATCGTGGTAACTGCGGTGGAGTACATCGACGCAGCCATGGTGGGGCATATCGGTGCATCTGCTACGGCATCCATTGGCATCGTCAGTTCCAGCACGTGGCTCATGCATGGAATGCTGGCCGGTCTATATATGTCCTTTGCCATTCAGGTGGCACAGTATCTGGGGGCAGACCGGCAGGACGATGCACGCGGTGTATTGCGCCAATCTATGATCTTCAACCTTGTGGTGGGCCTTGCAGCTGCGGCCTTCGGCATTGGCATCAGCCGCTTTCTGCCCGGATGGCTGGGTGCCGACCCTTCCCTGCAGGCGGATGCTTCGGCCTACTTTGCCATCTGGTCGGCTTCCCTGCCCTTTTTGATGATCATGGGAACCTATTCCTCCATGCTGCGTTCCTCCGGCGATGCCCTGACACCGGGCCTTATCAGCGTGCTGACCTGCGTGCTGGATGTGATCTTTAACTTCTGCCTCATCAATCCCACCCGTGAGATGGTGGTGTTTGGCCGCACAATGACCGTCTGGGGCCTTGGCTGGGGGGTACCGGGCGCAGCACTGGGCACCGCCCTTGCTACCACTATCAGCGGTGTGCTGACCCTTGCCATCCTGCTGCTGCGGGACGGACCGCTGTGCATCCGCAAGCCCGGCTCCTGGCACATTACCAAAGCCTGCCTGCAGAACCTGTGGAAGGTAGGCGCACCGCTGGCCGCAGAGCGTGCAGTTCTTTCCTCGGCGCAGGTGCTGCTCATCCGCATCGTATCCGGCCTTGGCACCACCGCCATTGCTGCCAACAGTCTGGGTGTGAGTGCCGAAAGCCTGTGCTACATGGCAGGCTATGGCATTCAGGATGCATCCCTTGCACTGGTGGGGCAGGCCGTGGGCGCAAACCGTCGGGATATGGCAAAAAACTTTGCCTGGCTGTGCACCGGCATGGGCATGGGCATTATGGCGCTGACCGGCGTTGGCATGTATATTTTTGCGCCAAACCTGATGGGCGTTTTCACCGCAGATGCGGCAGTTATTGCGCTGGGCGCACGGGTGCTGCGCATTGAAGCACTGGCCGAACCGATGTTCGGTGCCAGCATCGTTGCTAGCGGTGCCATGCAGGGTGCCGGAGACAGCACGGGATGCTTTGTGCTGAACCTTGTCAGCATGTGGGGCATCCGGCTCACGCTGGCTTCCCTGCTGGCTCCGCATTTTGGGCTGGTGGGTGTATGGATGGCCATGAGCTTTGAGCTGACCATGCGCGGTGTGCTGTTCCTTGTGCGGCTGGCCCATGGCAGATGGCTGGACAAAGGGGCATTGGCCTGATTGATCGCGGGCGGATATATTTTCCTCTAAATAACAACTCCCCGGCCGGGAACCGCACTGCGGGACCTGACCGGGGAGTTTTGCTGTGGTTATATGATTTGAGAAGAAGAAAAAAGTGGAGAACAAGTTACTTTCTGCCGTGCAGGATGGGAGACAGCGGCTTGTAGATCAGCATGCACAGCACTGCATCCAGCAGGCCCTTGACCAGCGTGAAGGGCATATTGAAGATGACAAGGCACTTGATGAGGCTGTCTGCAGAAGGCAGGATGGCCTGATACATACCGAGGATGGCTTCCAGCGGCATGTGGTAGAACTGCACATAGGCCGGATAGGTGATGAAGTAGTTTGACGGTACGCTGAACACAGCCATGGCTGCAGCGCCTGCAATAGCACCGATGATGGCGGTCTTGCGGCTCTTGTGGTGCTTATAGACAGCGCCTGCCACAGCGGAGAAAACCGCACCCAGCATGAAGTTGCACAGCTCGCCCACGCATGCAGTGGAAGTGCCCTTGATAACGATGTGCAGCAGGTTCTTCATAAAGCTGATGACCACACCGTACACCGGGCCGAGAGCAAAGGCACCCAGCAGAGCCGGCAGGTCAGAAAAGTCCATCTTGACGAAGGACGGAATGAGCATCGGAATGGGAAACTCAATGAACATCAGGATAAAGGCCACCGCGCTGAGCATGGCGGCAACAGTAAGATTGTGAGTCGTGCTTTTTTTCATGGTAATGATCCTTCCCGGGGTAAGATGCCCCTTACAAAAATTGTTCCGAAAGCTCTTTTCGTATCTTGTTTTTTTGAACGGGAAGGACAAATAGAAAAGCGCCCTGCTGCAACAAAAACACTGCAACAGGGCGCGTAGACAACGATTTGCCTGCCGTTTCTTGCATCCGGACTATACCGTTGGTCCCGGAGTTGCACCGGGTCAGCACCCTTGCGGGTGGTCGCGGACTTTACCGCCAGTGGGGAATCTCACCCCGCCCTGAAACGAACTTTCTGGCACAAAGTATAGCGTGGCAGGCCCAGCTTGTCAAGAGGGCATCTTAAAATTTGTGCAAAAAATGTCAAAGTAATTCTTTCAAGCTCCCTTCTCTGTAAGCTCTTGCCCGGGTGGGTGCGGTATGGTATCATAGATGGGTCGTATAAAATTCAGGAGGTTATCATGATCTTTTCTATTCGTGATCTTTCGTTTGAGTTTGGCTCTGTACTGCTGGAGGGCTGGTTTGCACTGGCTGCGCGCGCAGGGTGCGCGCTGCTCATTCTGCTTGCCGCATGGCTGGTACGCCGCTGGCTGAGCAAAAGGGGCATTCCGGCACTGCTGGCCCGCAAGTGGTACTTTAACGGCACTCCCATCCTGCTGCGCAGCTTTGCGGTACCCATCCAGCGCATGTGCACTGCGGTTGGCGTATATCTGGCGGCAGCTTCCCTGCCCTGGGCCATTCCCGGCATTGCCAGACTGCTGTTGGTCTGCTTCCGCCTTGTCATGACCCTGCTGGTCTGCGAAGGCCTGTATGCGGCATCGGATCTGGCCGCCCTGCTGCTGGCTTCCTGCAGCCCGGAGATCCGCTCCAACAAAACACTCTGCTCTTTGCTGGACACCGCCTACAAGGTGCTGGTGATCGTGCTGTGCGTGGCAGCGTTGGCACAAGAAGTGGGCTTTCCCATCGGCAGCATTGTCGCCGGTGCCGGTCTGGTTGGTCTGACCATCTCGCTGGCCGCACAGGAAAGCGCCAGCAACCTGTTTTCCGGCATCGTGATTCTGCTGGACAAGCCCTTCTCGGTGGGCGACTGGATCACTGTGGGCGATGTGGAAGGCGAAGTGATCGACATCAACTTCCGTTCCACCCGCATCCGCTCGCTGGATAAAACCATCAATGTGGTGACGAACAGTAAGATCTGCTCTTCCACCGTGCAGAACGCCGCCCTGCGCACCATGCGGCCCTACAAGTTCAATCTGGGTGTCACCTATGGCACCACCCGCCCGAAGCTGGAACAGCTGATGAAAGACTTGCAGACCATGCTGGACGCAAGCCCTTACACCAACAAGGGTACCAACATCGTACAGCTTGCAAACTTTGGCGATTCCAGCATCAACATTCTGGTCTCCGCCTACCTGCTGACCAACGCCTACGCGGAATTTTTGCAGATGCAGAACGACCTGAACCTGAACATTATGGACATCATGCAGGCCGACGGTGTGGATTTTGCATTCCCCTCCACCAGCGTGTATATCGAAAAGAACTGAGCAAACCTGTAAAGGGGCTGTTGCAAAATAGCGCCAACGAAAAGCGGAAAGCAAAAATCTCATCTTTTTTCCCTCAAAAAGAGTAGAATTTTTCGGAACTGAAAATGCAAAAAGCTGAGCACCTGCTTTTTCACAGATGCTCAGCTTTGCTATACTCATTTTTTGAAATCTGCCTTTGAAGCCTCAACATTCTGCCCGTTTTGTACGGTGAATGCGGCGGCTATTTTCAATCAGTCAGCTCAAGACTGGCAGGCAGTGATCAGGCTCATTTTGTAGACCTCGTCGGCGTTGCAGCCACGGGACAGATCGTTGATGGGAGCGTTCAAACCCTGCAGGATGGGGCCGTAAGCTGCATAACCGCCCAGACGCTGAGCGATCTTATAGCCGATGTTGCCGGCCTCGATGCAGGGGAAGATGAAGGTGTTGGCCTGACCAGCCACCTTGCTGCCCTTGCACTTGACCTGTGCAACTTCGGGAGCAACGGCAGCATCAAACTGCAGCTCACCGTCCACAGCCAACTCGGGATCCATTTCCTGAGCCTTGATCACAGCGTCATGGCTCAAAGCAACGGTGCCGCCCTTGCCGGAGCCCTTGGTGGAAAAGCTCAGCACAGCAACCTTCGGATCGATGCCGAACAACTTTGCGGTCTTAGCGGTCTCGATAGCAACCTCAGCAAGCTTTGCAGAAGCGGCGATCTTGACCTCGCCGGTAGCCTTATCAACGGTATCGGTATAGTCGATGTTAACAGCGCAGTCGCCCATGGCAATGCGCTTCAGGCCCTCTTCACCGCAGTCACGGTCCAGAATGAAGCAGGAGCTGACCAGATGTGCGCCCTTCTTGGTCTTGACCAGCTGCAGAGCGGGACGAATGGTGTCGGCAGTGGAGTAAGTAGCGCCGCCCAGCAGGCAATCAGCCTTGCCCATCTTCACCAGCATGGTGCCGAAGTAGTTGGACTTCTTCAGCAAAGCGGTGCACTCCTCAGCGGTCTGCTTGCCCTTGCGCAGCTCCACCATGGTGTTGACCATCTCATCGAAACCGGCATAGTTCTCGGGGTCGATGATCTCGGCAGCGGAAATATCAAAGTTACCGGCGGCAGCAGCAGCCTTGATGGCTTCGGGCAGGCGGTCAGCTTCCTCATTGGTGGGCAGCGTGTTCATGGTCAGATAGACCTTGCGGCCGCGGGCATGGGCATAGATCACACCCTCGGTCAGCTGCTCCGGCGTAAAATTAGCAGGTGCCGACCGCATACCGAACTCCGGCAGGCTGCAATAAACAGCGTCTGCTCCATAGTTGATGGCATAACGCAGGCGCTCCAAGTCGCCTGCCGGGGCCAGCAGTTCCGGGATCTGTAACATAAAATCGTCCTCTCTTTTTAACACCCTCTCTGTCATCGCTGACGCGATACCGCCTCACCGGATCGGTTTCTGCAAACCCGACTCCGGAGCCGCAATTGGCACTCCCCTTGGGAGAGCTTTCAGCATAGCGGACTGAGAGGGACTTACTTCTTCAAACTCTGATTGACTTCAGCCGCTTTCCGGCAGTTGGCCTGATGTTCAGCATAGGTCTTGGCGTAATAGTAGTGGCCGGAAAGGTCCGTAACAAAGAAATAGCAGTCCCTGACTTCC
>OGYM01002408.1_pt1 | contig 12317 bp, 10 predicted proteins | sample 1576491 | NCBI WGS metagenome assembly OGYM01 (sample SAMEA3541515, study PRJEB24748) | human gut metagenome | biome: human gut; feature: human-associated habitat; material: faeces | place: China | collected 2012 | reverse complement strand
TGGGGTTTTTGTTTTATATAAAAAATTAGAATTCATATATAAATGAGTTTAATAATGATAAAATCTTCGCCTATTTCTAGATAGCAATAATTATGAAAAAACAGATAAGTAAGATCTTTTCCAGTGATGGCGAATTGAGTAAGAATATCAAAGGATTTAAGCCACGAGCAGAACAGCTCGAAATGGCTCAATCTGTAGGATATGCTATTCAAAATAAGCGCCCGCTTGTTGTAGAAGCTGGAACGGGTACTGGAAAGACTTTTGCTTATTTAGCACCGGCACTTATTGCAGGAAAGAAAACGATTATTTCAACCGGCTCTAAAAATCTACAAGATCAACTCTTTTCAAGAGATCTACCTGCCATAAAAAAAGCCTTAAATTATTCTGGAAAAATTGCGTTATTGAAAGGGCGATCCAATTACTTATGTTTGGAACGGCTGGATCAGGTTATCGCTCAAGGCGTGCTTGGGGATAAATCTGTTTTAGCCGATTTAAGTAAGGTAAGAAAATGGAATAATGCGACGAAAACAGGTGATTTGACCGAATGTATTGAATTGGCTGAAGATAGCCCAATTTTGCCTCAATTGACGAGCACGGCAGAAAGTTGTTTGGGAACGGATTGTCCCAACTACGCTGAATGCTATGTTGCACAAGCTCGTAAAAAAGCGCTAAATGCGGATCTTGTCGTAGTAAATCATCATCTTTTCTTTGCTGATATGGCGGTAAAAGAAAGTGGCTTTGGTGAGCTTATTCCCAATGCAGAAGTCATCATCTTTGACGAAGCACATCAACTTCCCGATATTGCAAGCCAGTATTTTGGTCAATCATTAACTTCTCGCCAGCTATTTGATTTATGTAAAGATATCAATATTGTTTATCGAACAGAATTGAAAGATATGCCGCAGCTTGGCACTACTGCAGATACATTGCTTAAAGTTATTCAGGATTTTCGCCTTCTTCTTGGGGAAGGAAATCAGCGAGGAAATTGGCGTGAGCTATTTAAGCAAAGTGCGGTCAAAAAATCGGTTGAATTATTGCAAGAAAAAATAGAGTTTCTTTCTGAAGTTATCAAGATTGCATTAGGTCGCTCTCAGACTTTGGATAGTATTTTTGAACGCACTGAAAGTATTAAGAATCAATTAATTCGTCTTTGTGATACGGCCATTGTTGGTTATTGTTATTGGTACGAAAGTATGGGGCGACAATTTGGTTTGCATATTACGCCACTCACTGTTGCAGATAAATTTGGTGAACAGCTAAATAATAAAGACGCAGCTTGGATTTTCACCTCAGCCACTCTTGAAGTTGGTGGCACTTTTAATCATTTCTGTCAGCGACTTGGTATTGAGGAAGCAGAACAAAAAATTCTTCACAGTCCTTTTGATTATCCTAATCAATCGCTACTTTGTGTGCCACGTTATTTACCAGCAACGAATCAAAATAATACGTTACAATCTCTAGGTGAAATGTTGTTGCCTATCATTGAAGCGAATAAAGGGCGATGCTTTGTGCTTTGTACTTCTTATTTAATGATGAGAGGCTTGGCAGAGTATTTTAGAGAAAATAGTGAGCTTTCTATCTTATTACAAGGTGAAATGCCTAAAGCAAAATTACTCGAACAATTTATTCATGAAACCCATAGTGTATTGGTTGCCACCTCTAGCTTTTGGGAAGGCGTGGATGTCCGTGGTGACGCACTTTCCTTAGTCATTATTGATAAATTGCCTTTTACCGCACCAGATGAACCTTTACTAAAAGCACGCATTGAAGATTGTCGATTACAAGGTGGCGATCCATTTAATGATATACAGATCCCTGAAGCGGTTATCACGTTGAAACAAGGTGTAGGACGACTAATTCGAGATGTAACAGATCGTGGTGCAGTAATTATTTGTGATAATCGTCTTGTTATGCGAAATTACGGCGAAACCTTTCTAAAAAGTTTACCTAATTCAACCCGTACCCGAGATCTCAACAAAGTGGTACAATTCTTACAAAATGAGAAAATGGATTAATAATGAAAAATATCACCTTATTAGCACTTGATACTTCAACAGAAGCCTGTTCTGTTGCACTTTGGCATAAAGGCGAAAAAACATATTTAGATGAATTAGCACAACGCACACACACAAAACGTATTCTTCCAATGATTGATGAGTTGCTTGTCAATTCAGGTATTAATTTGAAGCAAGTAGATGCGTTAGCATTTGGACGCGGTCCAGGTAGTTTTACAGGTGTTCGTGTCGGTGCAGGGATTGCTCAAGGGCTTGCATTAGGGGCTGATTTACCTGTTATTGCGGTATCAAATTTAACTGCAATGGCTCAGGCTGCATTTGAATTACATCAAGCTGAAAATGTGGTAGCTGCCATTGATGCGAGAATGAATGAAGTTTATTTTTCTCAAGTAAAACGAGAAAAAGTGCGGTCAGAATTGGGTGAGTTTTTTCAATGGAATCCTGTTATAGAAGAACAAGTTTGCCAACCTGAAAAAGCGCTTGAACAGCTTTCAGATTTAACCACCTATCGAGTCGGAACTGGTTGGACAGCGTATCCTCAATTTAAAGAAAACGGTTTAGAAGAAAGTGATATTATTTTACCTTCTGCACAATATATGCTTGAGATTGCTTTAATAGATTATGCGAATAATAAAGTCATATCTGCCTTAGAAATTGAACCGGTTTATTTGCGTAATGAAGTAACTTGGAAAAAATTACCTGGGCGTGAATAATTTTCAAAAAGGAGTTGAAGATGAATAAAAAAACGATCTTAGTTTTGACCGCACTTTCGACCACGTTAGTGGGATGTGTTAATGCACCGAAAGGACTGGAAAAAGAGCAGTTTACTTTAAAATCATTATCTTCAATTCAACCGAGTGATTATAGCTGTCAGTGCAAATCAATTCGTTTAGGTGGAAAAGTATTAACTGCACAAGCCTTGCCGAATAAAACTAAAATTGAAGTATTAAGCTATCCAGTTTACTCAACCTCTGCAAAACCCATGATTGATGAACAACCTAATGGACGTTTTATTACTTATCTTGATGGTTTTGTTGAGCCTCAAAGTTTAAAAGACCAATTTATTACAATTGGCGGCACCTTACTGAAAACAGAACAAGGCAAGGTTGATCAGGCAAGCTACACTTACCCCGTAATTCAAACCAATCATTATCGTGTCTGGAAGCTTTCTCAAAGCTATTATTATCCAGACGATATGTGGGATGATTGGGGCTTTTTTGGTCGACGACCATATTATTGGTATGGCGAGCCTGAAATTCGCTATTATCTCTATTAACTACATGATAAAATTAAGAAAATTTTCCAAAGAATAAGGATAAAAAATGGAAAAAGTTTGGTTTCAAAATTATCCAGAAGGTTCACCAACCACGCTGGATACCTCAAAATATGATTCGATTCTCGATATTTTAGATAAAGCAATTCGTGAGCATCCAGACCGTCCTGCTTATATCAATATGGGACAAGTGCTAACTTTTCGTAAATTAGAAGAGCGAAGCCGTGCATTTGCTGCATATTTACAAAATGAATTGAAATTAAAACGAGGTGATCGTGTTGCTCTCATGATGCCGAATTTATTGCAATATCCTATTGCGCTGTTCGGTATCTTACGTGCGGGCTTAGTTGTGGTAAACGTGAATCCACTTTATACCCCTCGAGAATTAGAACATCAGTTACAAGATAGCGGAGCAACAGCGATTGTTGTTGTTTCAAACTTCGCTTCAACCTTAGAAAAAATCGTGTTTAATACTAAAGTGAAACACGTGATTTTGACAAGAATGGGGGACCAGCTTTCTTTTGGTAAGCGTAATTTGGTCAATTTTGTCGTGAAATACGTCAAAAAATTAGTGCCAAAGTATAAATTACCGAATGCAGTGACTTTCCGTGAAGTGTTAAGTATTGGTAAATATCGCCAATATGTTCGTCCACAAGTGGATCGTGAAGATTTAGCCTTCTTACAATATACAGGTGGTACAACGGGTGTTGCTAAAGGTGCAATGCTGACACATGGCAATATTATTACCAATATTTTCCAAGCGAAGTGGATTGCAGAGCCATTTATTGGCGATCATACCAAGCAACGCATTGCTGTACTGGCTTTACCGCTTTATCATGTTTTTGCCTTAACGGTAAACTGTTTACTCTTCTTAGAGCTTGGCGTTACCGCACTTTTAATTACGAACCCACGTGATATTGATGGCTTTGTTAAAGAGCTTAAAAAATACCGCTTTGAAGCGATTACAGGGGTAAATACCTTGTTTAATGCGCTACTTAATAATGAAAATTTCAAAGAAGTGGATTTTTCACGATTAAAACTTTCTGTTGGCGGCGGTATGGCGATCCAACAATCGGTCGCAACGCGTTGGCATGATTTAACTGGCTGTAACATCATTGAGGGTTATGGCATGACAGAATGTTCACCGCTAATTGCCGCTTGTCCGATTAACGTGGTGAAACATAATGGTACAATCGGTGTACCAGTGCCAAATACCGATATAAAAATTATCAAAGATGATGGCTCGGAAGCACAACTTGGTGAAGCTGGAGAGCTTTGGGTTAAAGGTGAACAAGTCATGCGTGGCTATTGGCAACGTCCTGAAGCGACTGCTGAAGTGCTTCAAGATGGTTGGATGGCAACGGGTGATATCGTCATTATGGATGAGAGCTATAGCCTCCGTATTGTTGACCGCAAAAAAGACATGATCTTGGTTTCAGGCTTTAACGTTTATCCAAATGAAATCGAAGATGTGGTGATGCTAAATTATAAAGTCGCTGAAGTGGTCGCTATCGGTGTGCCACATGAAGTATCAGGGGAAACTATCAAAATCTTCGTTGTGAAGAAAGATGATAGCCTCACGCGTGATGAATTACGCCAACATTGCAGACAACATCTCACGGGTTATAAAGTCCCGAAAGATATTGAGTTTCGCGATGAATTACCGAAAAGTAATGTAGGCAAAATTTTACGACGCGTACTGCGTGATGAAGAAATAGCAAAACGCTCACAACATTAATTTAATCAGGGATATGTGTTCATATCCCTGTTTAGTCTTTACCTCTATTTGAAAATACATCCTATTACAATGATAAAAGAATGCCAAAATCAACCGCACTTTACATTAATTCAAAATAATGAAGAACTCGCTCAAGTTTGTCAGTTAGCGCGTCAGCAAAGTGCGGTCGCTTTAGATACCGAATTTATGCGGGTATCGACCTATTATCCTAAATTAGGATTAATTCAACTTTATGATGGTGATCGTGTTTCATTGATCGATCCTTTATCCATTACTGATTTTTCACCTTTTGTAGAATTATTACGCGATCAGCAGGTGACAAAAATTTTGCATGCTTGTAATGAAGATTTATTGGTTTTCTTACAAGAGTTTGATGCACTTCCACAACCTATGATGGATACACAAATCATGGCGCGTTTTCTAGGTTTTGCTAATTCAGCGGGCCTAGCCAAACTTGTGTTACATTATTTAGGCATTGAAATGGATAAAGGGGCAACGCGTACAAACTGGCTAAAACGCCCACTTTCTCCCGTACAGCTACAATATGCTGCAGGGGATGTATGGTATCTCTTGCCGGTCTATCAAAAAATGCAAATAGAATTAGCGCAATCACCTTGGCTTCAAGCGGTAATTGATGATTGCCAGCTTGCGATCTCGAAAACCAGTAAATTAGATGATCGCGATCCAGACAAAGCCTATTTAGAGATTCCAAATGTTTGGAAATTGAATCCGCTCGAATTAGCGCGTTTACAGCTATTGGCAAAGTGGCGACAAGAAACGGCAATGTCACGAAACTTAGCCCTTTCTTATGTGGTGAAATCTGACAACCTTTGGAAAGTGGCAAAAAATAATCCTCGTAATACATCAGAAATGTTAGCGCTTGGATTATCTGAAAATGAAGTGCGTGTACGCGGCAAAAAAATGCTTCAATTGTTAGCACAAAGCCGCCGAATTTCCCCTTATGATTATCCTAAACGTTTAGTGCGTATTGTGGATGATCCTCGTTATAAAAAGGCAATTCGATTGTTACAAGAAAAAGCCTATGAACTGACACCAAAAGGATTAACTCTTGATATTCTGGCAAGTAAACGAAATTTAGAAGATCTTATAAAATGGGTTTGGCTAAAAAATGAAGATATGACCAAACAGCCCGATCTACTTTTAGGGTGGAGAAGAGAGATTGGCTTGAAGCTGGTTGAATACTTAAAATCCGTAGAGTAGCCAGTAAAAACAATCCTAAAAATAACCGCACTTTGAATTATCAAAAGTGCGGTTATTTTCTTTAGTGTTTTACAACAAAGACTTTAATTAAGCTTGAGTTGCTTGGATCGCGGTTAATGCGATGGTGTAGATGATATCATCCACTAATGCACCACGAGATAAGTCATTAACCGGTTTACGCATACCTTGAAGCATTGGGCCTACAGCGACTAAATCAGCAGAACGTTGAACCGCTTTATAGCCGATGTTACCTGCGTTGATATCAGGGAATACAAATACGTTTGCTTGACCTGCTACTTTAGAGTTTGGTGCTTTAGACGCTGCTACATCTTTCATGACCGCCGCATCGTATTGTAATGGACCGTCGATTAATAAATCAGGACGTTTTTCTTGTGCAATACGCGTTGCTTCTTTCACTTTCTCTACAGATTGACCTGAACCAGAAGTACCGGTTGAGTAAGAAAGCATTGCGACTTTCGGATTTAAACCAAATGCTTTTGCCGATTCAGCGGATTGGATTGCGATTTCAGCCAGTTGTTCAGCAGTTGGCTCTGGGTTTACTGCACAGTCACCATACACTAATACTTGGTCTGGTAATAACATGAAGAATACAGACGAGATAATTGAGCTACCTGGTGCTGTTTTGATGATTTGCATCGGTGGACGAATCGTATTTGCCGTGGTGTGAACGGCACCAGAGACTAAACCATCTACTTCGCCCGCTTCTAACATCATCGTACCTAATACAACGGTGTCTTCTAATTGTGCACGCGCTTGTTCTTCAGTTAAACCTTTAGATTTACGTAATTCAACCAAACGAGCAACGTAGTTTTCGCGTACGTCAGCTGGATTGATGATTGTTACATCAGCACCTAAAGTCACGCCTTGTTCTGCCGCAACTTTTTTCACAGATTCTGGATCTGCTAATAATACCAATTTTGCGATACCACGTTCAGCACAGATTGCTGCCGCTTTAACAGTACGAGGTTCATCACCTTCTGGTAATACGATGGTTTTACCTGCTTTGCGTGCTAAATCAGTTAATTTGAAACGGAATGCTGCTGGAGAAATACGTGCTTCACGAGCAAGTGGTGCAGAGATTGCATTCGCTAATGCTTGAGCATCTAAGGTTTTAATTTTGCCTGCTTGCGCACCAAATACACCTAAGATGTCAGCATTGTTCACACCGCCAAATTCTGAAGCAACAGCTTCTACTAATGTGCTTTCTTCATTGTTTGCCACTAAGATGATTTGTGCATCTAAAGTTTGTGCAATCGCGAAGTTTAAGCTATTTGCAAAAGGCGCTTGAGCTGAAGGTTGAACACCTTTAACAACCACTAAATTTGCATTTAATGCTTGGAAATCAGCAACGATTTTTTCTAATAACACGTCTTTTTGATTATTTGCGATTAATGCTTGAGCGGCTTTTACATCTTCTACTGCATTGAATACGACAGCGCCTGTTGTTTTAGCTGCGTCTAATGCTGCCGCTAAATTTGCTTCTGCGCTAGTTGGAATAAGAATAACTGCTTTAGTCATTTTGATATACCTTTTAATGAATGAAAAAACCTGCTGATTTCTCAGCAGGTTTGAAGAAAGTTGATTAGCCCGCTAAACGTGCTGTATCTTGTGCAATTACTAATTCTTCGTTAGTTGGAAGAACGATCGCTTTGAATGCAGAGTCATCAGCTGTGATTACGCCTGATTTGCCAAAGCGAGCAGCAAGGTTACGTTCTTGGTCTAATTTGATACCGAATAATTTTAAGTGGCCTAACGCTAATTCACGAACGTGAGCTGAGTTTTCACCGATACCACCCGTAAATGCGATCGCATCTAAGTGATCATCACCTAAAACGGCCATGTATGCACCGATGTATTTTGCTAAACGGTAGCTGTAAACATCTAATGCACGTTTTGCTTCTGGTTTAGATGCATCGTCGTAGTTATCTTCTGCATAACGACAGTCGCTCGTTACTTCAGTTAAACCTAAAAGACCTGATTTTTTCACTAAGGTCTCTTCGATTTGCTCCATTGACATGCCTAAGTTTTTGTATAGGTAGAAAACGATCGCAGGGTCGATGTCACCACAACGTGTACCCATGACTAAACCTTCTAACGGGGTTAAACCCATAGAAGTATCGATACATTTACCGTTACGAACCACAGAAACAGAACCACCGTTGCCTAAGTGACAGATGATTGCGTTTACTTGGTCTGCCGGTTTGCCTACGTATTCAGCGACTTCACGAGAAACGAAGTAGTGGCTGGTACCGTGAGCACCGTAGCGACGTACGCCATGTTCTTTGTAAAGTGAGTATGGAAGTGCATATAGATATGCTTCTTCAGGCATGGTTTGGTGGAATGCTGTATCAAATACGACAACGTTCTTATCTTTTAAGTGTGGGAATGTTTTAAATGCTTCACGGATACCGATTAAGTGAGCAGGGTTGTGAAGTGGTGCAAATTGTGCAGCGTCTTCAATACCTTTAACTACTTCATCTGTTACAACAACAGATTTAGTGTATTTCTCACCACCGTGAACGATACGGTGACCAATCGAGGTGATAGAGTTTTTAAGCTCATCAGTCATAATGTTTGACGCGATGAAGTTAAGCGCTTCAGTGTGCGCTGCACCAGCACCTAAATCTGCGCTACCTTTTTCACCGTTAAGTTTCCATTTGATACGAGCTTCAGGAAGATAAAATGCTTCTGCTAAGCCTGATAATTTTTCTTCACCTGTTGCAGGATCAAGGATTGCAAATTTTAATGAAGAACTACCACAGTTAAGGATGAGAACAAGTTTTGACATAGGAACCCTATTTTTGATTGAGGTTAATAAAAGTCCATTCAAAAGAACGGAGTATAAATCTTATATAGAATACACCTTTTAGCGTATAAAATAAATTAACTGGAGGGTAAAAATACGATCTTTTATTAGAAAAGTTGAAAATTTCAACAATTTCTAGTCAGGGATGACAATTAAACCTAAACTAGAGTATTATAAGTGCGGTTATTTTCAAGGATGTTTTTATGTCATCATTTTTTTCAACCTTAAAACAAGGGCAGATTTATTTGCAAACGTGGCCATTAGAAGCGAAGCTCGGCATGATTTTTCCCGAAAATCGCATTATTAAAGCCACAAAATTTGCACAAAAATTTATGCCTTTTATGGCAGTATTTGCGGTGGCCTGGCAGCAACTTTATGCCAAAGCTGATTTTACTGCATTTTCGCTTGCTATTTTGACTGCACTTTGTGCGTTAGCAATGCCATTTCAAGGTTTATATTGGTTGGGGAAACGAGCAAAATCACCCTTAGAACCGCAAAGTTCTCAGTGGTTTTATGAGATTAGTGAACGTTTGAGAAAACAACATGAAAGTTTGCCAACTGTGCAAGATAAACCGACATATCAGCACTTGGCAGAAGTATTACGAAAGGCACAGCAAAAATTGGATAAAGCATTTTGGCAGGAAATCTAGCCAATGCTTCAAATTTAATTGACGCAAACGTTTTCCTTTTGTTGTTTTTTATGTAAAATACTGCGGTCGCAATGGCGGCCCTTTTTAATTGAGAGACTATTTAATGATTGATTACATTATCATTGGCATCATCGCATTTTCGATTATCGTGAGTTTATTACGTGGGTTTGTGCGAGAGGTGATGTCCCTTGCAAGCTGGGTCGTTGCATTTATTGTCGCGAGTCAATTTTATCCTTATCTCGCCACCTATCTTACTCAAATTGAATCTGACTACGTGCGTAACGGCACGGCAATCGGCATTTTATTTGTTTTAACCTTAATCGTAGGTGGCATTGTTAATTATGTGATTAGCCAATTAGTGGATAAAACAGGACTTACCGGAACAGATCGTGTTCTCGGTGCGGCATTTGGCTTAATTCGTGGGGCGTTAATCGTTGCTGCGATCTTATTCTTCTTGGATACCTTCACTAACTTTGAACAAACCGATTGGTGGAAAGAATCAAAATTAATTCCTCATTTCGGCTTCATTATTGAATGGTTCTTCCAACAACTACAAGCAAGTTCTAGTTTTTTAAACTCAACTTTTAAACAATAAGGTAGTCAATCAGTATGTGTGGAATTGTCGGTATCGTTAGCCAAAATCCGGTTAATGAATCCATTTATGCAGCATTAACGTTATTACAGCATCGAGGTCAAGATGCGGCGGGGATTGTCACAATCGATGATGAAAACCGCTTCCGTTTGCGTAAGGCTAATGGTCTTGTAAGCGATGTGTTCAGACAAGAGCATATGTTACGTTTACAAGGTCACGCAGGCCTCGGACATGTACGTTATCCAACAGCCGGCAGTTCAAGCGTATCTGAAGCACAGCCTTTCTATGTTAACTCACCTTATGGTTTAAGCCTTGTTCACAATGGTAACTTAACCAACTCAACCGAATTAAAAGATAAACTATTTAAAGAAGCGCGTCGTCATATAAATACCAATTCGGATTCAGAGCTTCTTCTCAATATTCTTGCTAATCATTTGGATAGAGTGAATAAATACCATCTCGATCCGCAAGATATTTTTAATGCAATTCGTGCGACACACAAAGATATTCGTGGTGCTTATGCATGCTTAGCGATGATTATTGGACATGGCATGGTGGCATTTCGCGATCCGTTTGGTATTCGTCCACTCGTGTTAGGTAAACGAGAAGAAAATGGTTCTGTGGAATATATGTTTGCCTCTGAAAGTGTGGCATTAGACGTCGCAGGTTTTGAATTAGTGCGTGATGTTGCACCGGGCGAAGCGATTTATGTGACCTTTGATGGCAAACTCTATGCTGAGCAATGTGCAGAAAGTGCGGTCTTAAATCCGTGTATTTTTGAATACGTGTACTTTGCTCGTCCTGATTCAACAATAGACGGCGTGTCTGTCTATGCCGCACGTGTTCACATGGGCGAACATTTAGGCAAAAAAATTGCAAAAGAATGGGTTGAGGAAGCAGACAATATTGATGTGGTGATTCCAGTTCCGGAAACTTCAACAGATATTGCTTTACAGATTGCGAAAATCTTAGGCAAACCTTATCGTCAAGGCTTTGTGAAAAACCGCTATGTTGGCCGTACATTTATTATGCCGGGCCAAGCACAACGTATTAGTTCAGTCCGTCGGAAGCTCAATACGATTAAAGCAGAATTTAAAGATAAAAATGTGTTATTAGTTGATGATTCCATTGTTCGTGGTACAACATCTGAACAAATTGTGAGTATGGCTAGAGCAGCAGGTGCGAAGAAAATTTACTTTGCATCAGCCGCGCCAGAAATTCGTTACCCGAATGTGTACGGCATTGATATGCCAACAAAACGAGAACTCATTGCCTATGGCCGTAATGTTGATGAAATTGCGAAATTGATTGGTGTAGATAAATTGGTTTTCCAAGATCTTGAAGCACTGACAGAATCAGTACGCCAAGAAAATCCAGCTATTCAAGGCTTTGATTGTTCAGTCTTTACCGGTGAATATATTACGGGCGATATCACGCCAGAATACCTTGACAGCATCGCTTCTCAACGTAGTGATTCAGCAAAGAAAAAACGGGAAAAAGATGCAAGCAATCTTGAAATTCATAATGAAGGTTAAGCACATTTAAGATCGTAAAAAAGCACTAAATTCAATGAAGCGTTTAGTGCTTTTTCTTTTTGATTAGATATAAAGAAAAATGACCGCACTTGATATATTCAAAGTGCGGTCATTTTTTAATGTATTTTAGTCTTTATAAAAATCATTATAAAGTGTACTTTCAAATTGCACGAGTGGAGCGCGTTTCGTTTTACTTTCTAAATCGCCAGTGGAGTAACCATTGATGAATTGAACGAAAGCCACTTTTTCACCTCGCGCATTGGTCATAAAACCAGCAAGGTTATAAACGCCTTTTAATGAGCCTGTTTTCGCGATGACATTTTTAACCAATGGTGGATTAATTAAGCCGCCGCGCCCACTGATGGTTCCATCTACACCTGCAATCGGGAAAGTTTCCATTAAATGCAGTGTATCTTCATTTTTAGCGATGTACTCCGAAACAGAAAGCATGGTTTTCGGTGCAACC
>OGYM01002403.1_pt1 | contig 12332 bp, 8 predicted proteins | sample 1576491 | NCBI WGS metagenome assembly OGYM01 (sample SAMEA3541515, study PRJEB24748) | human gut metagenome | biome: human gut; feature: human-associated habitat; material: faeces | place: China | collected 2012 | reverse complement strand
AACTGAATTACAAACTTTTAAATCAAGAATCAGAAGATGTTTTCAACTGCTGATTCGCATTATTAAATATGTTTAGAATGAAAATGTTGTTTTTGAGTAGTCTGCTATTGGCAGGGCTATTTATCACTTCTTGTTCGTCAAGTGAAGATCCGCAATCTTCAGGGGAAAGTTTAGTATCATTAAAAGTACAGACAGATGCGGGTTTTCAATCACGAATTGTAGATGAGTCTGGTTATAGTGACTTGAACAATTATACGGTTCAGTTGCTGAAAGATGGCGAAGTTCTGGCTGATTGGGTATGGAAGTATACAGACATTCCATCTTCAATTAAAGTTTCAGCGGGAAATTATCAATTGAAGGCTTTTTGTGGGGAGGATTCTCCGGCTTCTACTAAATCTATGTATGTGGAAGGTGTAAGTGAAACTTTAAATGTTACAGGTGCAGAAGAAGGTATTCAGACTCTTTCGGTTGTATGTAAACCTGTTTGTGCAAAATTAATTGTGACTTTTGCAGAAGATATGGGTACTTACTTTAGTGATTATTCTGTTACCATTAAAACTCAGGCTTTAGGAGAAGAAACTTTTGTTTGGGGAAAAAATGATACTGATCCGGTTTATCTGAAGGTAAATGATAAAGAATCAGTTTCAATGAAAATTAATTTAGTAAAGCTTGCAGATGGAACTTCATCTGAAATTGATAAGGTTTATGAATTAAGTCCCAAACAGGCAATGACATTGAAACTTGCTCCAGTTGTCACACAAGATGAGGGGCAATTGGGTATTACTATTAATATAGATGAGACAACCAATGACCATGAAATGGACATAACGGTGCCTGGTGAATGGAAATAAATTAGATTAAAAAAAAGAAAAATGAAAAAAATAGCAATCATAGCAAGTTTGTTCTGTTTGGCAGTATTGTCCTCATGTGAATTGAAGGATGAACTGACTGGAACTAAGGGAGGAAAACAGGAAATGGGAGCATTGGAATTATCTGTTTCTGTACCTCAGGAAATTACAGAATCTAGAGCAAATACAGAGGCTCCTGGTAATTATCCTGTAGTAGTCATGAATAAAGAAACAGAAGAAGAGGCTTATAATGGGACCTATGAAGCCATGGAAAAACCTTTGCGTTTACCGGTAGGAACTTATATTGTTTCTTCACATACTCCTGGGGATATAGAAACTACTATGTTATCACCTTATTATGGAGGAGAAAAGGAAATGACCATAAGTAAGGAGATCACGTCTGTTTTGGATGTAGTATGTAAGATGCTGAATACTAAAATTACCTTGAATTTAGGAGATAATTTTAAGTCTGCTTTTACTGAATGGACAATAACTTTAAATGATAGGAATAGCCATGTGCTGACGTTTACGCAGGCAAATGAGAATAGTACTATATATTGGTATTTAGGAGCTGATTCTCATGTTGCAACTTTAACAATGGATATTACAGCTACTACAACAGATGGTGTGAAGGTACGTGATCAAAAGCAATTTACTAAGGCGGATGCTAGTGAGAACTATGAGAATGATAATCCGAATTTTACAGGTGGAGATGCTTTAAATATTAATATTGGAGCAATTGAAGAGTCAGATCCAGAACCGGGACAACAACCGCAGATAGGTTTTGATATTAGTGTGGATATTACTTTTGATGGACGAGATGAAACGGTAGAGATACCAGTGGAAGATGTACCGACAACAGATCCGGAACCAGGAGAACCTGAAGAACCGGGAGATGATGAGGTAATTACAATCTCAGATGGGGGAACTGGCTATTTAACAGATGGTGTTATTGTGGCCGATGGAGTATTTCCGACGGATGTGAATGTAATAATGGGTATTGAAAAAGGAATTCAGAATGTATTTGTGAAGGTAAGTACTACGAATACAGTCTTTGAAGGGATGGTTGCTGAATTAGGACTTGTTGCCGGTGATGGAATGGACTTGGCAAGTAGTGAGGCTAGTGACCTTGCAGAACTCTTCCCTCTTCCTGAAGCGGGTGCTACTGAATATACATTTTCTATGTCAGAAATGTTGTTTACAATGTTGAATGGTTTTGAAGGAAAGCATGACTTTACTTTGAAAGTTGTAGATAAAGAAGGAAATGAGAAATCGGCTGTTTTAACTATTACTGTTAATAAATAATTGGAGCATGAAAAAATATTTATATTTGCTTTGTTCGCTGGTAATGTTGCTTAGTGCTTGCCAGCAGGAACAGGATTTTTCAAATGGAAATATAGGTTATCTTCGTTTAGATTTAGGAGTAAATACTTCTGCTACTTCACGTGCAGAAACTCCATATAATCCGAAACAAATAGCCGTGCAAATTATTGCGAAAGATGGGGAGATTGTAAAACAAACCAATGATTGGACGGAATGGGAGGGTGAGCAGATCGCTTTACCTGTTGGTACATATACATTGAAAGCTTCATCAGCTGGTTTCGATGGTAAAACGTCTGGATTCGACAAACCTTATTATGCAGGAAGTGCTGAAATTAATATTGAAAAGGACAAAGAAGTTAATGAAACAGTAATTTGTACGCTTGCTAATGTAAAGGTTACAGTGATATTTGACCAGTCTTTTATTGATGCTTTCAAGGAAGCGGATGTGACTGTAGATGATAATTCGGAGAATGCAGGTATTACCGCACTTAAATTTGTTATGGGGCAGGAAAATAAGTCAGCTTATTTCCCGGTAACGGATTTGAAAGCAACGGTTAATGTGGTTAATAAGCAGGATGTTCAAAATTCGCAGACTGATACAATTAAAAATGTTCAGGCTCGTGATCATTATATCTTGAAATATAAAGTAGGTGAAATAACAGGAGGAAATGTAAGTATTTCTATTGATGAAACAACACGGACTTATACATATAATGTAACTATTTCTACTCAACCGAAAACAACATTGACAGTTTCTTCTACTAATGCATGGTCTAAGTTTGCGTATTTGGAAGGAACTGCTGTTACAACGGAAAGCTTGGAACCGACTAAGATGGTGATGGAGTATCGTCAGAAAAATACTGAAGAATGGACTCCTTTGGTAACTACTGTTGAAGAGGAAACTTATAAGGCAAAAGTTGAAGGATTGACACCAGCTACCGTATATGAATGCCGGATGGTATATGGTGAAGAGGAATATATAAGTAGCGTAACAGAATTTACTACGGAAACGGTAGAAGCTCTTCCGAATAGTAATTTTGATAACTGGTGGCGTCAAGAAGAGAAAGACAATTCACCTTGGTATGCAATTGCTTCTGGTGATGCAACAGCTTTTGATACAAATAAGATGTTATTTTCTTTCTGGGATTCAGGTAATGGAGGAACTGCACCTTTAATGAGAAAAAATCCTACAGCTCCAGAGGGAACTGAAGTTCATACCGAAGAAGGAAAAAGTGTGAAGATGCAGTCACAGTTTGTAGGCTTTTTAAGTTTAGGTAAGTTTGCAGCAGGAAATATTTATACAGGTCATTTCTGTAGTGCAAATACTAGTACTTATCAGGCTAAGATAAACTTTGGACAACCTTTCGCTTCTCGTCCAGTTCAAATGAAAGGATGGTTTAAGTATAGTCGGGGTACGAATATAGACTATCCGAAAGATGGAGGAGAGTATAAGACATTGCTTCAGCAGGCTGGCGGTGATTTGTGTGGTATTTATATTGCTTTAGTGGATAATGAAGGCTTTGATTACGAAGGTCATAAATATGCATACGAAGTCAATGGTGATTTAAGTGGTGATGATCCTGCTAGTTTTAAATATAAGAATGCGATTGATTTCTCTACAAATAATCCCAATGTCATTGCATATGGTTCCATTACAGAGGAAGAAGCAAAAGGTACGGGTGAATGGCAAGAATTTACAATTGACCTGAAATATCGTGATTTAACCCGTAAACCCAAATATATAATAGTGGTAGCTTCTGCAAGTAAATATGGTGATTATTTTACTGGAAGTACAGGTAGTTTAATGTATATTGACGACTTTGAATTGGTTTACGATGGTGAGCCATCTTTACAAGAATAAAATAGAAATATAATATTATAACTTTAACCGGAAATGGGGGAAGAAATAGATTCTTCTCCGTTTTCGGTTATCCTTATGAATAATGAAAAATAAAGTATTTGTTGTGTTTGTGCTGCTGTTTGCAGGAATACTTTCTGTTTCAGCCAAGCGTCCCCGTATGACTCGTATAGACCGGGAAATTCAGAAGCGAGTTTTCATTCCTAAAGGTCAGTGGATGGCCGGAGGTACGGTATCTTACTCTGAACATGATGAGGAAAATCTGAACTTTCTAGTTTTGAAAAATGTGGAAGGATTGGGATATGACTTTAAAGTTAGTCCTTATGTAGGGTATTTCTTCCGTGATAATATGGCGGCTGGTGTGCGTATGGCCTATAATCGTACCTATCTGGATATGGGTAACTTTGAATTGAACTTAGGTGAAGATTTTAATATCAGTTTGGATGATGTTTATTATCTGGAACACAAATATGAAGTTGCTGGCTTTCTGCGTACTTATATACCTGTAGGAAATAGTAAGATTTTTGGTTTGTTTAATGAGTGTCGTTTAACTTATGGATATTCCCGTGGAAAGAACTCTACTGGTTCTGGAGAAAAATATGATGGAACGTTTGAGACGGTGCATAATTTAGAAATTGGTTTTGCTCCAGGACTAGCAGCTTTTATTACAGACTGGTCAGCTGTGGAAGTTTCTGTTGGTGTAATGGGGTTTGATTTTAAGTGGACAGATCAAAAGACCAATCAGGTTGAGGAGGGGAAACGTCGGGTTTCTTCAGGTAATTTTAAAATAAACCTATTTTCTATCAATATAGGTATGACCTTTTATTTGTAATTGTTCATGCACAGATCGCTTATGGTGAAAAGAATAATTTATGCAGTAGCTGTTATAATGGCTTTATATGCATGTAAAATAGAAAATGATATTCCTTATCCTATCGTTAAAGGAAATATTGAAGCATTTGAAGTAGAAGGCCAGTGTGCTCCATCAGAGGGAGGAGATGCCAATGCGGTGATAAATACAACTGATCGTACTGTCACTTTATATGTCGATGATACGGTTGATCTGACTCAGTTACGTGTTACCAGATTTACCGTTTCATCGGAAGCTACTATTTTATTGAAAGATTCTTCTTTAGAGGTTTCTAATTTCCCCAATAAAGGATTTGAACAACCTGCTAATGATACGGATACACGTTTGGATTTTACTTCTCCTATAACTTTTATTTTACAAACCTATCAAGATTATGCTTGGAAAGTTTCTGTAACTCAGCTCATAGAACGTTCGATTGATGTTGTGGGACAGGTGAGTTCTGTTATTGATACTGAGAATAGGGTTGCTATAATTTATGTATCTCCAGAACAATCTTTGGATAATATTCAGGTAAATACATTAAATTTGGGTGGAAAGTCAGGAACGGTTACTCCTGATCCGACCACTATTCATGATTTTACTCAACCTCAGAAATTTTATGTATCTCATGGTTGGGAAGAAACGTTCCATGAGTGGACTGTTTATGTTTATCAGAAAGAGGAAAACGCTTCAGGTGCAACAGCCTTTCCGATGACAAGTAAAGCAATGTTATCAGGTAATATTCAAAGTGGTAAGACTCCAGTCTTGGAGTATAAAGAAGAGTCTGCTACAACTTGGACTACTTTATCGGAATCAGCTGTAACAGTGAACGGGACGAAGTATACAGCGGTTATTTCTGGATTAAAAGGAGGAACTTCCTATCAATATCGTGTATCAATAGATGGTGTTGTCGGTGAAGAACAATCATTTACAACTGCTCCGGCAACTCCATTGACAAATGGTACTTTGGAGGACTGGAATAGTGAAAAGAAAGCGAACGGAACATTATGGAATCCGTGGGCAGCAGGAGGTACGGCTTTTTGGGATACCGGTAATGCGGGTTCTACTACAATTGGTGATAGTAATACAACTCCAACCAGCGAAACTTGTAATGGTTCAGGAAAAGCTGCCTTATTGGCTTCCAAGTCTGTTGTATTAAAAGGGTTGGCAGCTGGAAATTTGTTTACGGGTGATTTTGAATTGGATGGTACACATGGCATTTTGACGTTGGGAAGAGATTTTTCTGCATTTCCTTCAGCTTTGCGAATTCATTGTAAATATACTACTTCTCCAATAACTAAAGTAGATGAAACTTTACCTGAAATGGCGGCTTTACAAGGAAAGAATGATATTTGCCATGTGTATATTGCGTTGACTTCAGAAAAAATGCAAATAAAGACTCGTCAAAAAGATGAATTTGATCCTAAAGCATCTCCGGTTATTGCCTATGGAGAGTTTGAATCGGATGTGAATGTGAGTGGTAATGAGCAGAACGGATATAAACAGGTTGATATACCGTTAGAATATTATCGGAATGAAACACCGAAGTACATTATTATTGTATGTAGTTCAAGCAAGTATGGTAACTTGTTTACTGGTGGGGTTAGCAGTCAGTTATGGTTAGATGAAATGGAATTGATTTATGAATAAGCAGATACTAAAAATCAAGCAAAATTTTGTGTTATGTCTAGTGATGCTATCACTTTTGACTTTGTCTTGTAATCGTGCTGATATGGAAGAAGGTCATATTGGTAAGAGTGGTTTTTTAGTAACTTTGACAGATGATGTCCGTGTAGAATCTCGTTCTACTCCGGCTAAACTGGAAGATCCTTTAAATACTGATTTTGATTTGAAAATAATTCGTACCTCTACAGGAGAAACGGTGTATGACGGTAAATTTAAAGAAGATTTGATTCAGGCTTCTGCTGGTTTTTACCAGGTAACTGCATCATTTGGAATAAATCCTGTTTTGGAAGTAGATGCTCCTTATTATGAGGGTACTGTTACGGAAGTAGAAGTAAGAAAGGATACACCGGCTCAGGTGCTTGTTCCCTGCAAAGTAGCTAATGCTTTACTTTCTGTAGTTTATGGAGAAAGTATAGCTAAGGTATATGATTCTTATTATGTAACTGTTGCGGTGGGCGAGGAGTCACGGGAGATTAGAGATAATAAAAGTGCTTATTTTCGTGCAGGTTCTGTAGTCAATGTTTGGTTTCATGGAACTCCAAAAGGGGAAAGTGAAGAACGGACATTCGAATTGCTGCATGAAGGTCTGACTGTTCCATTAGAGGCTGGAGAACATGCTATATTGAATTTGTCAATAGAGGCTGGTGTGAGTGTTTCTGTTGAGAAGGTGGAGGTGAAAAAGGTTACGGTTGGCGAAACTGTTCCTGTAGAATATATGCCGAAACCAAAATTGGAAGCAGAAGGCTTCTTGAATAATGAACTGACCTTTGCGGAGACGGAAAAGAAAGCAGCTTCCGTTCACCTGAAACTTGCTTCTCCTTTACAGGAATTGAAGATGCGATTCCACTTTGAAGATGCTCAGTTTGCATCGTTGAATGATCGGGACTATTTGTTATCAAAAGACAAAGCTGCTCTTGAGAATGCTTTAGGTATCACTCTTCCTGATGTCAATGCAACAGATGCAACTATAGATTTCAGTAACCTGATTGCTAAAATGCAGACGAATACCGGTGCGACGACTCGCAATGTGATTGAACTGGATGCACAGGCAAACAATCGTTGGAGTAGTGAAAGTATGGATATAGAAGAGCAGAATTCTCAGAATAAAGCATTTACTTTGATATGTAACAAACCGGAGTTTAGTGTAGTTGTAGAAGATAAGAACTGCTGGTCAAGAGAGTTTACAATCAATGAAGTCAATGTAACAGCGGGAGATGCGGAAACAATAAAAAAGAATTTGGTTTATCAGTATTTTGATGGATCAGATTGGAAAGAGTGCTCTACGCGTGAATCTGTCAAAGGGCGAACCCAACAATTCATTCAACGCGCTGAAGAGATTTCAAGTAAAGTCTATAAAGTTCGTGCATTATATAGAGGTGTGATTGCGTCTGCCGAGGATGAAGCAACATTGGAAATACCGGAACAACTGCCTAATTCGGGAATGGAAGAGTGGAGTTTTACCGAATCTTCATCAAATAATAATGGAAATGAGGGTAATATATTTAATCCTCGTTATACGTATATTCCTATTTATAAATTAAATAGTAATTTACCTTTTTGGGAAACAAATAATAGCTATACCACAAGATATAATAATAAGACATTTGGGCGTGCATATAATTGTTTTCCTGCTGTTTCTTATGTACCAGGTAGAAATAATGGAAAAGCAGCTGAATTACGAAATACAGCGGCAGGACGAGGTAATACTAAAAATTCATTAGACCCATCAAGGCATACTGAATTGGATTTGAATAAGGTTGCTGGTGAGTTGTTCGTTGGTGACATAGATATTGTTCAAGGAGGAACAGACGCTATTCCAGATGGAGATCATTATACGATACAAAAAGGGAAGGAGTTTAACTTGCGTCCTACAGCTTTGCATTTTTGGTATAAATATGCTCCTTGTAATACGGATACATGGAAAGCTACACTAGAATTGTTAGATGAAAATAGGAATGTGATTATATCAAAAACAATTCAGTCATCGGAGGTGAAAAATGAATTTACGGAAGCTGTGATTCCATTGGATTATCAAGATTCTGAGATATATGCTAAGTGTAAGTATATCTATGTCGTGTTCAGTTCGACTATAAATACAGGAAGCGCATTGCAATATAATACAGTTGATTATACATTATGGAAAGATGACAGTCAAGTAACGTTTAGTCATACCTATGTAGGCAGTGTTTTGACTATTGACGATATATCTTTAGTTTACGACAAATAAAGAAACTTATGAAACTAAATATTTTTTATATAATATGTGGACTTTTCCTGCTGGCTAGTTGCCAGCAGGAGGAAATTCCTTCTGGTGAAGGATTTCTGTCTTTGACAGGAATCGAAGTGCAGACACAAGAGATCACAAATGTGGCTTCGCGTGCTGTGGATGAAGATTTGACCGTTGACCTCTATAAAGGAGAACAAAAGGTGCGTACTCTTACTGCAGAAGAGATGCAGAGCAAAATAAAGTTGGAGCCGGCGACAGATTATAAGCTGAAGGTGTATAGTGCAAATTACGGACAGGATGTCAACTGGACAAATGAGATGTCAGGAGAACCTGTTTATTATAAAGAGGAACCTTTTCAAGTGAAGGAGGGAGAAACGACGGCTTTGAAGGTACAGGTTCCCATGTGTAATTATGCCGTTAGTCTGGCATTGCCGGAGGGCTTTGAAAAATGGATGACTTATACATTTGAAGTGACATCCGGTGCACGGACGGTTACTTTGCAAGATGGTGATACGGTTTATTTCCCTGTTTCTGCACTCGGTTCTCCTTTTAGTTACAAACTGAAGCTTACAAATACAGATTCAGAATCGTTTGATCTGACTGGTACATGGGGAGATACGGAAGGTGAAACTGTGGAGATGAATACAGTTTATGTCATCACTTACAGCATGGAATACAATGCTTTGAAAGTAAGTCTTTAACCCACCCTCAGGTAATCACTGAACTACCCCGCAGTAGTTGTCGCGTTACCCCGTAGTAACGGACGGACTACTGCGGGGTAGTTTTTTAGGCAGGGAATGAGGATTCTTTGTAAGTATTCGGCCAACTACAGGTATTAAACCTTTATATACAACAATAGCGACTGTCACTATGAACCTAATAGTATCAGCCGCTATTGTTTTGTTGAACCCATATGTTACAGTTTATATCAGTTACAAGATTCCTCCTTTTGCCTTGTCAGTACACATTCCGGATGTTTCAACTTCCATTTATGTGGAAGTAGATTCAAAAGTTCTTCTTGGGTTGCCTTCTTGTGATAAGGCATTTGTGCGATAACATCGTTCAGGTATACTCTGGGATTTACCTCGTGCGCCTTACATGTGGCCAGCAGAGAACATATGACAGACATATTAACCGCAGCTTCGTGATTACCACAGAAGAGAAAATTTTTTCTGCTCAGAGTGATGGGGCGTTGGATGTTTTCCGCCAGATTGTTATCCCAGTACAGGCGACCATCGTCCAGGCATCTTATAATATTATCCCATTTGGTATAGGCATATGTAATGGCCTTGCCTGTCAAAGAACCTGGACTGTATTTAATCCCTTCTGTCTCCATCCATACCTTCATTGCCTCCATGATTGGCCGGGCCAGCTCCTGACGCTTCTGTCTGCGCTCATCATATGACAGGCCGGCTTCGTCACACTGACGTTCTATTTTATAGATATGCTGTATCTGAGTCAGTGCATGTTGGGCCATCTCCCTGTTTTCATCCAAAGCCTGCTCAAAATGACGACGTATATGCACCAGACAGTTGAGCAGCCGCACGTCGGGGTTGGCCTTGAAGGCTGTTTCATAACCTGCAAAACCGTCACATTGAAGATATCCCTTGAAGTTATATTGATTTGCCAGGGATTCGATGACCGCTCCGGCCCGTGAGCCTCCGTCGTAATGAAAGATGACCAGTCTCTCCATGACTGATCTTACCATCCAGAGATATTCCTTGTCGGCCTTGTGCTTTTCCCTGTTGATGACCGGAACTGTAGTCTCGTCCACCTGTACATAATCACAGGAGAAGACTTCACGTTTGAGTTCTTCATACAGAGGCTTAAGCAATTCTACGGTTTTCTTGAACCAGCCGTCCAGTGTACTTTCGGTCAGACCTTTCATTCCAAGATGGCGGTATTGCTGTATCTGACGGTAGAACGGGACATGATATTCATACTTCTGAAGCAATATTTCGGCAAGCAGGCTGGTGTCAGCGATGCACTTGTCGACCGGCATTAGCGGCATGGGAGCTATCTCTACGCCTTTCTGTCCGGCCGGAGGAAGCAGGGTACTATCCTTGAGAGCATATTTGGGACGGATGATCACCTTGACGTAAAGCATTCCCGGCTTGTGCTTGACGACTTTTGTTATCTCTTCGCCTATTCTACGGTATAAAGACAAGTCTACGCCTTTCGGTTCTATTGTATCGGTCTCCAATACGGGCAAGTCCTCTATCATTTTGCGGTTCTGGCGATTTCGTTTTACGTCTTCCACCGATTCCTTCTCAATCTTTTCCACAGCCTCGTCCCGCTTTTCTTCCGCCTGCTGCCGGAGTCCGGAAAACTCGTCGGCAAAGAGATCTGGCATATTAGGATCATATACGCGAAGTTTCTCCGATTTACGACCAAAGAGCTGACGGTTCAGCCATGCGACCTGAGCCGTCAACTCCTTGATACGTTCCTGCAGATTTTTTATCTGTTCGGATTGATTCTTATTAGTAGTAGACAATGAGGCTATAGAGGCATTCAGCCCTTCTATCGTCTTGAGTAAAATTTCTTTTTCTTCCATTGTCTATACTTCTTTTAATGATGTAAATATACTAATTAACAGTGAATTATGCAACAATATCCAAAGTTTACTCACACAAAAAACATATTATACATGGTATTCCTTACGTTCGGCTCTTAACCGCCGGCTGAGCAGAACGACAAAGCCCGTTCGACGGAGGAAGAGTGCTGGGGCTTCATCATTAACGAACTGAAGGAACTGGCTCCCGACCTGCCCTTGAAATGGGACAGCGACAACTCGGGCCGCGCCACTCAAAAAGCCGCATACGGTCTGTTGAGCCGCGTAGCGCTCTACGCTGAAAAATGGGATGTCGCCGCACAGGCCGCACGCGATTGCGCCACGGCAGAGGGTAATCTGGACCTGTCGGAGAACGGCTATGCCAAAATCTTCGAACTCGGCATCAACAGTCCCGAAGTACTCTTTGCCGTAGAATTCAAATCCAGCGTGATCGACCATGCCTACGACGCCTACGTGCGGCCCTCGGGCGATACAAAGGAGTTAGGCAAGCAGGTTTATTCGGGATTCGTTCCCACCAGCGAATTGGTCGACAGCTATGAAATGGCAGGCGACGGCGGCAATTTCTCCTGGGAGAAATACGGTAAGGATCCCTATGCGAACCGTGAACCGCGCTTCTACGCCACGATTCTCTATAACGGAGCCGATTGGATGGGGCGGAAGATCGAAAGCTTCGTTGGCGGCAAGGACGGATACAAGGCCTATGAAAACGCCGGAGCCGCCGGAACGACCGTAACGGGTTATTACCTGCGCAAATACCTCATAGACGGAGACAAGACGTGGGTCACGAGCGGCTCGGGACAGGACTGGATCGTACTGCGCTATGCCGAGGTCCTCCTGAACAAGGCTGAGGCACTTGCCATGGAGAACTGGAACAAGAACAGCGCCGAAGCGCTGCAGGCGCTCAACGATGTCCGCGCCCGCGTCGGTCCACGCCAGCAATATCGGATGACAGAACTGGCAAAGACTTG
>OGYM01002395.1_pt1 | contig 12360 bp, 12 predicted proteins | sample 1576491 | NCBI WGS metagenome assembly OGYM01 (sample SAMEA3541515, study PRJEB24748) | human gut metagenome | biome: human gut; feature: human-associated habitat; material: faeces | place: China | collected 2012 | reverse complement strand
GGCGCTCTTGCCGGTCTCGTCCTCATAGGTTTCGTCCACGCTGAACACGTTCAGCATGAAACCGCCGAAGTTTAGCGTACCCATAAACACAACGCCGTCGTACTGGGTGAGCTGCTGGCGAATCTCGCCTACGATGATGCCGCTGTTCTTATCGAGCAGCTGGCGGGTTCTTTCGTCAGTCAGGATGTAGTCGGCCACATCAGTGCCGAGAATCAGGTCTTTTGCAGGCAGACCACGAGCAGACAGCATACGGCACATGGCCTTAACGTCGCCCCAGAAGTCACCACCGTTCTCGTTCCACTTCTTGGAAGCGGTATAGGTATGATCGCTGGTGCCGTCGTAGAACTTCACAACCAGAGAATCGCCCTTGGTTGCACCGTCGATGTACTCCTGCATAACGCAGCCGTTGCCGATCATGGTTTCCGCCGCCATCCATTCCTCGCGGCGGGCAATGCGGTTTTCCATGTCGTTCATGTCGTCTGCCAGCAGGCGGGCGGCACGCTGTGCTTCATCCATGCCCGGATACAGAGCCTCACCGAAGCCACGCTTAGTCAGCTCGTCGAGGGTCAGCAGACGAGACGGGGCGATATAGGCGGGCTTATAGGAATGCACCTCATAGCTCCGGCGACCAATGGGAATGTCGCCCGCTTTCTGATCCACGAATGCCGCCAGCTTACGGTCGCCGCTACGGTACTCGGTCAGAACTTCGTTCGCCTTGAAGATGTCACCTGCCCCGGTGGGGAAATAGCGATCCTTGAAAAAGCTGACCTTCGGGACAATTTCCTCGGAAATTGCCTGAAGGATAACATTATCAAAGAAGTTAATCAGAATTGCCATTGAAACGTCCTCCTGTTACATTTCGACCACAGGCAGCAGAACGATGTCCCGCATCCGCAGTGCGTCTTTGTCTGCCTCGGTCATGGTGTAGCTGTCCTTGACGGTCAGCTTGTCCGGGTTGAAACAGCCTGCCAGATAGACTGCAACGGTTTCATCCATGCTGGCCTTCATAGTCACATCCTCAATCAGGATGCAGTCAGCGGTCAGAGTATCGCCGCCGGACGCCTCGGTTCCCAGAATGTGCAGCTTTCCATCCTTTGCGCTCTTGGCAAACACCGTGCCACGCACAAAGGTGGTTTCTGCTTCCGGGCCAGCAATCACGCCGGGGCCGACGCGCTTTTTCGGGTTCACGCCTGCGATCAGGCCGTCGTACTCAACCTCGCCCAGCTTTTCACTCAGCATTTTTTCAGCCATCGTTTAGCCCTCCTTCTTCGGGTGGAACAGGTTCTTGACCATCGCACGCTTTTCGGCGTCGGTCTGGTTCTTGTTCTTCGTGCCAGTGCCAGAGACACCGTCCGGGGCAGCACCGCCAACGCTGTTTGCGCCGCTGGTATCTGCATCATCTTCGGTATCATCCAGCAGTTTGTGGCCCTTCTTCTTTGCATCCAGCGCCGCACGGTAAGCAAGCTGCTCCGCAGAACAAGCCTTGTCACCATACTTTGCCTCGGCCACCAGATCGGACGGGACTGCATCCGCGATCTCGTCAATGGCAGCCAAACGATCACGCTCCTGCTTCTGTGCCTCCGCATGGGCTTCGTCCACAATCTCTTTCACCAGATCAGGACAGCCGTTGCGCAGTTCATCTGCGTTCTTGAACTCCATGTCGTTACCTCCATCGTTCTTGTCCGGCTTTCCTGCCGGGTCAGTGTTATTTACAAAACCCTCAGTCGTGGCAGGGGCCACCACGGCGCGGTTTCGTACAAATTCAGGGGCATCATCAAATGTGCCCGGAACGGCAATGCTGTTGACAAACAGCGCACCATTCCTGTTTTCGATTTTTGCAGTCTGGTTGCTTTCCGTGATTTCGTCGATGAAGCCATTTTCTTTTGCTTCTGCCGCCGTCCACCACGATGTAGCGTCCATCCACGCCGCCACTTCTTCGACGGTGTGTCCTGTCTTTTTCGCATACTGGTTCAAGACATTGGTGCGCATCACGGTCAGTGCATCCATGAGCTGCTTCAAGCCCTCCATGTCCACAAACCCGTTCGGGTTTACCTTGATGGGGTGGATCATGTAGGTTGCATCCTCTGCCGCCTTGACCACTTTGCAATGGCTGGCGACGATGGTCGCCGCGCTGGCACAGATACCTTCGATTTGCGCTGTCACCGTGCCAAGCCTGTTTTCCAACATTGCGCCAATGGCTTGTGCGGCCCAGACATCCCCGCCGCCGCTGCAAATACGGACAGTCAGGTCATCCATAGCCGGAATCGTCGCAAGGTCTGCGGCGAACGCCTGCGGGGTCACTTCATCACCCCACCAGCTCGTACGGCTAATATCACCGTAAAGCAGAAGTTCCGCCGTGCCGCCGGTCTCGGCTGCATTGCGGAACTCCCAAAACTTCTTGTTACTCGGACTTGCCGGGGTCGCCGCCGCTCCGTTGAGGAACAGCGGTTTGCTGTTGCACTTGTGCTCCCGCAATTTCGTCCACCTCCCGTTTCAGTGCGGCTTCGGCTTTCCGCTGCCGCATATTTGCCTCATAGCTTCCGCCCGTCATCTGAGCGGTTTCCTGTGCCGCCGTGGAGAATCCGCTGTTCACCCGCATCTGGGCTGCTTCGGCTTCATCCTTGGGGTTCAGGTTTGTTCTTGCCGGGCCATTCCAGTTGCAGTTCATGTAGGCCGCTGCAACCGCCGGGTTTTCCGCAGGCAAATTGGTGTTGTTGTCGCCCAACATGATGTGGTCAAGAATCTGACGCATGATTGTACCGACAGCCGGGCCCGCGCCGCCGTTTTCCAGGATCATGGCGACAGCAACCTGGGGATTGTTATACGGCGCGAATGCCGTCATCAGTTTATGGTCGCGTAGTCGTTCAGCAATTTTGTGCGCGTTGTAGGTTTCGTTGGCTTTCAGGCCAAAGACCTGCGCCGTACCAGACTTCGCGGCGATTTTATACGGCGCGCTGGCGAAATATTTATGCGCAGTGCCGTTCGCGCGGTTTGCGACGCCGTACATGCCGTCTTTGGCGATTTCCCAGTAACCGGAGTGAATATCGCCGACAGGCGGTTCGTGCGGCTGTACCCACGGCACCTGTTTGCCATTCTCCGCCGTGCTCATCAGCAGATGCGGCACTTTTACCACCCCGTCGTTAATCAGGATCATCAGCGCTTTGCTCATCTGGATCGGGGTTGCCGTCCAGTAACCCTGGCCGATGCCCACCGGGATGGTATCGCCCTGATACCACGGCTTTTTAAAGCGTTTTTGCTTCCATTCACGGGTTGGCATATTGCCGGAACGCTCTTCAGCCAGATCGATGCCGGTATATTCCCCGTATCCAAATTTGCTCATCCACTCGGAGAGTCGGTCTATCCCCATGTCATAGGCCACCTGGTAGAAGAAGGTATCCGCTGACTCTTCAAGGGATTTGGTGATATTCAGATGACCGTGACCCCATTTTTTCCAGTCGCGATAACGCTTCTCAGAACCCGGCAACTGCCACCATCCGGGGTCGAACAGGCTGGTATTACGGGTGATCACCCCCGCGCTTAAAGCGGACACCGCGACATACGGTTTGACCGTTGAGGCCGGCGGGTAAACACCTTGCGTCGCCCGGTTAACCAGCGGCGTATTCGGGTCGTTGAGCAACCCTGAGTAATCTTTGCTGGAGATGCCATCCACAAACAGGTTCGGGTCGTAGCTCGGCATGGAAACCAGCGCCAGTACGCCGCCTGTCCGTGGGTCGGTTACGATCACGGCGGCGCGGCTGCCCGCCAGCAGCGTTTCAATATATTGCTGGAGTTTCAGGTCAATTGTGAGGTGGATGTCATGCCCGGCCTGCGGCGGCACCTCTTTAAGCTGACGGATGACGCGGCCACGGTTGTTGACTTCAACCTCTTCATAACCCGTCTGGCCGTGCAGCACCTCTTCGTAATAGCGCTCAATCCCCAGCTTGCCGATATCGTGCGTGGCGGCGTAGTTGGCCAGCTTACCGTCTTTATCAAGGCGTTCGACGTCTTTATCGTTAATCTTCGAAACGTAGCCGATGACGTGGGTTAGCGCGGAGTTGTAAGGATAGTAGCGGCGCTTGTAGCCTTTCACTTCCACGCCAGGAAAACGGTACTGGTTGACGGCAAAACGCGCGACCTGCACTTCGGTCAGGTTCGTTTTGACGGGAATAGAGGTAAAACGGTGTGAACGCGCGCGCTCTTTCTTGAACGCGGCAATGTCATCGTCGTTCAAATCGACCACGCTGCGTAACGCATCCAGCGTTTGCTGAACGTTATCGACCTTCTCCGGCATCATTTCTATCTGATAAATAGTGCGGTTGAGGGCGAGAGGGATGCCGTTACGGTCATAGATGATCCCACGGCTGGGGGCGATAGGGACCAGTTTGATGCGGTTTTCGTTTGAGCGGGTCTGGTAATCGGTGAAACGCACGATTTGCAGATTATAAAGGTTGGCGATGAGCACGCCGGTCAGCAGCAAAATACCCAAAAAAGCGACCAGCGCCCGGCGCACGAACAGCGCGGACTCAGCCGTATAGTCGCGAAAAGAATTCTGTAGTTTCATCCGCTGCTTAATCTACTCAAGGCTTAATAATCACTCACGGTGATAAGGGTGGTTGGTGGTAATGCTCCACGCCCGGTACAGACTCTCTGCCACCAGCACCCGAACCAGCGGGTGGGGGAGGGTTAACGCAGAAAGTGACCAGCTTTGTTCCGCCGCCGCTTTACAGGCCGGAGACAACCCTTCAGGGCCGCCAATCAGGAGACTGACGTCGCGACCATCCAGCTTCCAGCGCTCCAGCTCAGTCGCCAGCTGCGGCGTGTCCCAGGGTTTCCCTGGGATATCAAGGGTGACGATACGGTTTTTGCCTGCGGCCGCCAGCATCTGCTCACCCTCTTTGTCGAGAATACGTTTAATATCCGCGTTCTTGCCGCGTTTGCCCGCTGGAATTTCGATCAGCTCAAACGGCATGTCTTTCGGAAAACGCCGGAGATACTCCGTAAAACCGGTTTGTACCCAGTCGGGCATTTTCGTACCGACAGCGACAAGTTGAAGCTTCACGCATTAACTCCAGAGTTTTTCCAGTTCATACAGGCGACGGCTCTCTTCCTGCATGACATGGACAATCACATCACCCAGGTCAACGACAATCCAGTCGGCTACGCTTTCACCTTCAACGCCAAGCGGCAACATGCCCGCCGCGCGAGATTCCTGTACAACGTGGTCAGCAATAGACATAACGTGACGGCTGGATGTACCGGTGCAGATAATCATGCAGTCGGTGATACTGGATTTACCCTGAACATCTAAGGTGATGATGTCCTGACCTTTCAGGTCATCAATTTTGTCGATTACAAAATCCTGGAGTGCTTTACCCTGCAAGTTTTCCCCCTGGGTATTACGGATGAATATAAATAAGCCTGTCAGTATACCTGAACCCGAGGCGATGTCGGGACTAATGTCATCAACGGGCGTTTAAAAGTGGGTTATCATCCCATCCCGCACAACAGATTGCATCGCCATTTTTGTAAAACAATTTCTGCAAAGCTCTGAAGGGCGGGAGAAGTCTGGCGCGGAGGATAGCAGCCTGTCAGGGGGTGTCAATGGCCGAAACGCCCCCGAGGAGAAAAAACAGAAATATCACTCGCCGTGATGCCAGACAGCCCGACTGTTTAACACCTTCAGCGTGGCGAAATCTTCACAAAAATCAATGGCGCTCCAGCATCCTTGCTCAACCCTGAAATGCCATAATGAGGCGGCGGGCATGGATAATAATCGCGCGATCATGAGACTCAGAACCCCCTGGTGGCTCACGACCAGCAGATTTTTATTATCTTTATAATCAGAAAGTTGTGCAATAAAGCGCTCTACGCGTTGTGAGAACGCCTGGAAGCCTTCCCCATTGGTCGGGACGGCGTTCTGCCAGTCGGTACACCAGGCCGCGTAGCTTGCCGCGTCTTCGCGGCTCAGATCGCGGTGATGACGCATCTCCCAGTCGCCAAAAAACATCTCGTTAAGCTCCGGGAACAGGCGCTGCGGTACGTCGCGGTCGTGAAGCACCAGCCGCGCCGTGTGGCGGGCGCGTTCCAGTTCGCTACAGAATACGTTGTCGAAGGGGACATTGCGCAGCAGGTTATTCAACGTTTGCGCCTGGGCTATCCCTTTTTCTGTCAGCGGAGTGGGGGCGTGGCCGCTGTATAATCCGGCTACATTGGCTTCGGTTTCCCCATGACGAACTAACCAGAGTCGCATGTTTTTCCTCGTGATACGTATTCGCGCAAAATATGATATTCACCCTGATTGCGCAGCGCTTTTTCACTAAAATAGACTTTTTATCGGAGGCAAGATGCCTTTACTGAAGAGTGCGCATGGCGGTAACACCCGGGAAGCCGCCGCATTGTTGGGCATCTCGCCTGAACAGTTGCTGGATTTTAGCGCAAATATTAATCCTCTGGGTATGCCAGGGCGCTTAAAACGCGCGCTTATCGACAATCTTACCTGCGCGGAGCGGTATCCTGATGTGGATTATCAGCATCTGCACCAGGCGCTGGCGCAGCACCATCAGATCCCCGCGTCATGGCTCCTGGCCGGAAATGGCGAGACGGAATCCATCTTCACGCTGGTTCACGGGCTGAAGCCGCGTCATGCCATGATCGTCACGCCGGGCTTTGCCGAGTATCGCCGTGCGCTACAGTGGGGCGCGTGTGAGATACATGAATTTGCGCTTCGTGAAGCTGATGGCTGGCAACTCACGGACGCCATTCTGAATGCGCTGACCCCGGATCTGGACTGCCTGTTTCTCTGTACGCCAAATAATCCAACCGGACTCCTGCCTGCCCGCGAACTGTTACTGGCTATTGCGGAACGCTGTAAGACGCAGGGGATCGCGCTGATCCTGGATGAGGCGTTTATCGATTTTATTCCGGGTGAAGAGGGCTTTATTCCGCTGTTGCAGGGCAACCCGCATATCTGGGTGCTGCGTTCGCTCACCAAATTTTACGCCATTCCGGGGCTGCGGCTGGGCTATCTGGTGAACAGCGACGAGCAGGCGGTCGCGCAAATGAGAGCGCAACAGATGCCCTGGTCAATCAACGCGTTTGCGGCGCTGGCCGGAGAGGTTATCTTGCAGGATGCCGCCTATCACCAGGCGACCTGGCAGTGGCTGGCGGAGGAGGGACAACGCTTCCGTCAGCGGTTACATGCGTTTCCTGAGCTAACGGTTTATCCCGGTCGGGCGAATTATCTTTTATTGCGCTGTGAGCGGGAAGGTCTGGATTTGCAACGTGCCTTGCTGGAGAAGCACATTCTGATCCGCAGTTGTGCTAACTATCCGGGGCTTGACGCGCGTTATTACCGGGTGGCGATTCGCAGTCAGGAAGAGAACAGCCGCCTGCTGACGGCGCTGGCGGAAGTCTTTACCGATACAACCCTTGCTGGTTGATGTAGTTCAGGACGGATTCCGGCATGAGATCGTCGCACGGTTCGCCTTTCTCCAGCCGCTCGCGGATAAGGGTGGCGGAGATATTGAACCAGGGCGTTTCAGCCAGATAAATTTTACCCGCCGGGAGCGCGTGCAGATCGTCCGGCGTATGGGTTAAATGGCGCTCCAGCCACTGCTGATGCTGCTCTTTCACCATCTCAAGCGGGTAGCCGGGGCGTCGGCAAACGATCAGGTGAGTGTTGTCCAGAATGGTTTCATAGTCGTGCCAGGTCGGGAACGTCAGTAAGGAGTCCTGGCCGATGATAAACGCCAGCGGCGCGTCCGGGCCTTGTTCTTCCCGCCACTCTTTCAGCGTTTGCGCGGTGTAAGAGGCGGTATCGCGTTTGAGTTCGCGCTCATCCAGGATAAACAGCGGTTTGTCGGCGATAGCCAGCTCAAGCATATATTTACGCTGTGCGCTGGATGCTTCAGGCTGTGGACGATGAGGCGGTACGTTATTGGGCATGATAATCACCCGCGACAGGCCAATCAGATTGGCCAGCGTTTCCACGGGCTTGAGATGACCATAATGCACGGGATCAAAGGTGCCGCCGAACAGAGCCTGTAACGATTTCATATCAACCATCAATAAAAACATCTGCCAGCGCTTTGTGGCAGAGAAGAAGAGAAAGCCCCTCCAGCTCAGCCCACACTGACTGTCCATAATCTTGTTTTAGCGTAATTTCCGTCCGCGTCAACAGTTGCACTGCCTGGCGAAGCTGGGTCTGCTGGAGCCGATTCAACGCATCGCCAATCATGCCGCGACGGTTTTGCCATACCCGATGTTTATCAAACAGCGTGCGCAGAGGCGTATGGGCGGATTGCCGTTTAAGGTTAACCAGCATCAGTAATTCGCGTTGCAGGGTGCGCAGCAGGATCACGGGCTCACTGCCCTCAAGGCGCAGTTGCTGCAAAATATGCAGGGCGCGTTTGCTTTTGCCCATCAATAACGCATCCACCCAATGGTATGGCGTGAAGTGCGCCGCGTCGTTGACGGCCTGCTCTACGCGTGGAAGCGTGAGCTTACCGTCAGGCCAGAGGAGTGAAAGCCGCTCCAGCGCCTGCGCCAGCGCCAGCAGGTTGCCTTCGTAGCAATAACACAGCAGCTGATTCGCGGCGTCATCCAGTTGCAAATTATTCTGCTTTGCTCTGGCGGCAACCCAGCGCGGTAGCTGCGCCTGCTCCGGCGTCTGACAGCTTACCTGCACACCAGTGCCCGCCAGCGAGGTATACCAGGCGGCGTTTTCCTGGGCTTTAGTGAGCTTATTTCCGCGCACGATCAGCAGCAGGTCGTCATGCAGCAAACCGCTGAGCGTTGCGAGCTGTTCATTGATCGCCGCATTCGGGCCATTTTCCGGTAGCAACAACAGCAGCGTTTGACGGCTGGCAAACAGGCTCATTGCCTGACACTGTGAGAACAGGGTTCCCCAGTCGGTGCTGGTGTCGATCGTAAAGGCGTGGTGTTCTTCGAACCCTTGCGCAGCGGCCGTCAGACGAATAGCGTCCTGGCTTTCCTGCAACAAGAGAGGGTCGTTGCCCAGGAGCAAGTACGCCGCGCGCAGCCCTTCATTGAGCTGTGCGCGGAGTTGTTCAGGGTACAACCGGATCATCAGTTACCCAGCGTGGTGGACACGCGTGCCGGGGAAGATGCTGGCGTCGCCGTGGTGTTTTCAGCAGCGTCCGCGTTTTCCTGGGATGACTGAGCATCAGCGACATGGATACTCGGCAGCTTGCGAATCAACTGTTCGGCCGCTTTGTCATACATCTCTTTGATGATCATATCCTGTTCATTATCCTTCGCCAGCGCGGTTTGCGGGTTATCAAAGAATGAACGGTACACTTTCGTGCTGATCGGATAAATATCATGACCCGGGATCAGAACGCTTGCACTGACGCTCATGACCATCTGGTATTCCGCCGTACGGCCATCCTGGAACACGGAGGCGGTATCTTTAGAGATACTGGTCCGGCCAAGGCGCAGTGACGGAACATCCTGGCGCGTTGTATCTTTTTCAAGCAATTCAATATTGTTAAGACGCAGTTGGTTACGTACCGCCCGGCTTAATGGTCCATTCGGATCGCTTGTATCAAGAATCATAGTTTTCATCGTGCTGGGCACCTGCGTAGTGCTACGCAGGTGCCAGCCGCACCCGGCGGTGACCAGCACCGCCAGGGATAACAACAATGTTGTCAGATGTCGCACGCTTCCTCCCGCGCTTAGCCAACGACCAAATTGAGGAGTTTACCCGGAACGTAAATCACTTTACGCACGGTAACGCCATCAAGATATTTTGCGACCAAATGTTCCTGGCCAGCACGTTCACGAACCTGTTCTTCAGTGGCGTTCACCGGTACGGTGATTTTGCCACGGACTTTACCGTTCACCTGAACCACAACCAACGTAGAGTCTTCTACCATTGCTTTGTCGTCAGCGACCGGCCACGGCGCGTTATCGATATCGCCTTTGCCTTTCAGCGCTTCCCACAGCGTGAAGCAGGCATGTGGGGTGAACGGGTTGAGCATACGCACGACAGCCAGCAGCGCTTCCTGCATCAGGGCGCGATCCTGCTCGCCTTCCTGCGGCGCTTTCGCCAGTTTGTTCATCAGCTCCATAATCGCGGCAATCGCGGTGTTGAAGGTCTGACGGCGGCCGATATCATCGGTCACTTTCGCGATGGTTTTGTGGACGTCGCGACGCAGCGCTTTCTGATCTTCGCTCAGCGCATCAACGTTCAGTGCCGCAACCTCGCCTTTCGCGGTGTGCTCATAGACCAGTTTCCAGACGCGTTTCAGGAAGCGGTTTGCCCCTTCCACGCCAGATTCCTGCCATTCCAGCGTCATATCGGCCGGGGAAGCAAACATCATGAACAGACGCACGGTGTCCGCGCCGTAACGCTCAACCATTACCTGCGGGTCGATGCCGTTGTTTTTGGACTTGGACATCTTGCTCATGCCGGTGTACACCAGCTCATGGCCCGCCGCATCTTTCGCCTTAACGATGCGGCCTTTCTCGTCGCGCTCAACGATGGCATCAACCGGGGAAACCCAGTTACGCTCGCCGTTTTCGCCTACATAATAGAACGCGTCTGCCAGCACCATACCCTGGCAGAGCAGCTGTTTCGCCGGTTCGTCAGAGTTCACCATGCCCGCGTCGCGCATCAGCTTGTGGAAGAAGCGGAAGTAGAGCAGGTGCATGATCGCGTGTTCAATACCGCCGATGTAGATATCGACCGGCAGCCAGTAGTTTGCTGCTTCCGGGTCCAGCATCCCTTCGTTGTACTGCGGGCAGGTGTAGCGCGCGTAGTACCAGGAGGACTCCATAAAGGTGTCAAAGGTGTCGGTTTCACGCAGCGCAGGCTGACCGTTAACGGTGGTTTTCGCCCACTCAGGATCGGCTTTGATCGGGCTGGTGATGCCGTCCATGACGACGTCTTCCGGCAGGATGACCGGCAGTTGATCTTCCGGGGTCGGCAGAACGGTGCCGTCTTCCAGAGTCTTGGCTTTGGCGTGATTTTTATTATATTCACTGATGTATTTCTCGATGGAGAGCTTGACGGCATTGTTCACCTTGGTGGCCAGCACCTGATAGGACGACCCGTTCTTGGCCAGCGCGTCGTGGACGGTCTGGTACTGGGTCTGATATTCCGCCGAGGAGGTATCTACGCTGTCCAGACTCTCGCCGTCGCCGGAGAGCAGCCGCAGGGTGAGCTGGCGGCTCACATCGGCCAGCGTCGTCTCGTCCACGGTCTTGACAGCCTCACCCGTCTCCTCGACGGTCTGGCTGGTGAAGAGGGCCGTGCTGTAGCTGGGATCGGCCCAGATGGTCCATACTACGCTGGTGGACGCCAGCGTGATGCCGGAGGCATCGTAGATCTCGCCGCGGGTGGCCTGGATGGTGCTGTCCAGCAGCTGCTGCTGGGCCGCATACTGGCGGAAGGTCGCGCCCTGTTTTATCTGGATGTTATACAGGCTGTGGGTGACGATGCCCGCAGCCGCCACTACAAAAAATACCGCCGCGCCGAAGCTGAAATGCCGCAGCCGCGCACTGAGGCGCTCGTGCGGGTCGCTGCGGCGGAGGCGGTAGTAGATGCTCTTATGCTGGTCGTTGGAGGGCTTGTTTTGCATGGTATTCTCCTGCAGAAACCAGAAAAGCGTGCGCTGCCGCACGCTTTTCTGTCTGTTTGCTTATTTTACGCTGCGGACGGAAGCCAGAATGGTCATGGCACCGTCGTGCAGGAAATCCGTCCACTGGTGGACAGCCGACTCCCTGCGCACCAGCACGCTGTCGCTGTCAAGGCGGATGTAGGTGAGCTGGCTCTGGTCCATCTTCATGAGGCCCAGCCGCCCGGCCACTTCTTCCACGCTGGTGATGTTGGTCTTGCTGTTGAGGACACTGTTATAGTAGGTGTACTGGCTCTGCTCGCTCACGAGTTCCGCTTTGGCCTTCTGGATCTGGTCGTTGACCTCCACCAGCTGGGCCTCGCTCCACAGCAGGCTTACCGCAAAGCCTGCCAGCAGCGCCATCGAGATCAGTTGAAGTGCGTGCTGCATGGCCGCCTGGAACGGGCTGAGACGGCGTTTGCCGCCCTTTTCGACCCGTAGTGCGACCTTGCGCTGAGTCTGAGGCGCTTTTCTGCGACGCACCTCAGACGACATATCATAAGCTGGCTGACCCATAGTTGATCTCCTCCTCTTACACTGAGCGGCGTCTTATCCGGCTCAGAGTTTCTCCAAAACGCGCAGATGAGCAGAACGGCTGCGCCGGTTCTCCTCCAGTTCCTGCTTGTCGGCCTCGATGGGCTTCCGGGTAATGAGCTTTGCCCTCGCCTTACCGCCGCAGACGCACGCCATAAATGCCTGTGCCAGTCCCCACCACGGTCCG
>OGYM01002389.1_pt1 | contig 12383 bp, 2 predicted proteins | sample 1576491 | NCBI WGS metagenome assembly OGYM01 (sample SAMEA3541515, study PRJEB24748) | human gut metagenome | biome: human gut; feature: human-associated habitat; material: faeces | place: China | collected 2012 | reverse complement strand
CTGCCGCACCTCGCTCGCCGTATCGGCACTTAGAATTATGCGGTATTGCCTTAATCTAACTGCGGGTTGCAAAAACGGGCACCCCATGCCGTGCGGCATCTCTTCGTTGCTGTTATAGCTTCTATTATATCATATGCTTCGCGTGTGTCAACGGATATTTTGACGAATATTATGCAGGCATCTCTTCGTTGCTGTTCACGCATTTTCTCTGCCGCTTTTCCTTCCCATCCTTCTTCACTTCATCCAGGCATTCCCGCTCACTTGCCTTCATTCTCACCTATTATCCCAAGGTCTATCTGAAACTAAAAAAGCAGCGGCCAGCAATCTGCCAGCCGCTGCTTACCTTATTATAATAGCGCTCCCGGATGTTCCACTCCGCTTCATCTCAATTACTCTTCGCTGTCATCCGGGATATCTTCCTCAAAAGCATCCATCCAGCTTTCGTTGTGCCACTTATCTTTTTCACCTTTTTCCTTGGCGGCAACCTTCTGCCGTTGTGCCTGGTCGTTCATTATGGTGCCGATCGGGTTCAGCGCGCGTTCTTCAATAATGTGGTAGAACAGCCCCATCGGGTTATTCACGTTGGGGTCCTTGGCGGCCTTTGCCCAGAACACATCAAAGTCCAGTTCATGCGCCATAGCTTCCATCAACGGGGTCAGGCTGCCATACTTTTCAATCACTTCATTCATACAGGCCAGGTAATGCAGCCGCATTTCGTCTTTCAGCCCATTGCGCAGGCTGGAAGGCGATGGCACGCACCGCGCTGCCAGGTGGCGGTAAATTTCGTGGTAAGCGCCGCGCTGGCCGCTCGTCAACGTCTTTTCCAGGTATCCATCATCTACAAACTTTGCAAACTCTTTTCGCATATCCTGCCGTTTTACAATCGTTTCGGGAATCAGCTCTACCTTGGGCGGCTCAGGCTCCGGCATCGTTTGCTGCACCGGCTCGTCCATCACATGGTACTCCGCTTCCAACAGCTCCTCTTTGGGTTCGGCTGCCGGCTTTGCCTTGCGGAAAATATAAATGCGATAGTTATCCATATCCTCGCGCAGCACCTTGTTCAGGTACCGCGCCGGGCTGCGCATCGTCTGCGACCGGGGAATGATCTCCTGTGCATAGCGGGGTGCCACACCGGCCAGCCAACTGGTCAGCCCGCCGCAATCCAGGATGATGGCATTCATCTTTCCAAACACCGTTTTGTTGCCGCCGTCCTGCTCGCCATCGCCTGCCTGGATGGTGCAGCAGGCATCTGCCAACACATCAATGATCACTTCCACCGCGTGCAGCTCTTCGGGCGTAATCTCCGCGCGCAGCTGATCCATGCGCGCTTTCACAACAATTTCCTCCCGCAGCTCGGTGCGGTGGCGTCCAAAGGAATAGGGGATCGTTGTTTCCGGTGCCGAAACATAATCAAAGGTGATCACGCTGGGGTCATCCAGCAGCGAATCCTCAATCGCCACGGTGGGGCGGCCCTTCTTTTTGCTCTTTTTGCGCACTGTGCTGTTGATGCTGTCCAGGTTGGCCTGTGCAGCGGCATCATCCACCGGGTCAATCGTTACCACCAGCGAAAGAACCTTCTGCCCCTTTTTTTCGTACACATCGTAATTAAAAATAATATCCGTCTTTTCGTTAATTTCCGCCTTTGCCTTTTCCAGTGCCAGGCGGCGGAAATCCGACCATCGGTTGGCCGTATACGAAAGCTGTTCATACAGCATGCTCAGGTTCCATACCAGCGGTTCCCCGGCCGCTTTCTTTTTCAGGTACAGGCTCTGGTAGCTCTTGCACAGCTCGTAAATGCGGATGGAATAGGTGGACCGCATCAGCATGGTGTAGGTCACATCCATGGTGGTATACAGGGTTTTCAGCTGCACCAGGTGCGGTTTCAGCACCGGATCCAGCGTGATGGTCATGCGCGCGCGGCCCTCATCAATGCGCACTTTATCGATCCAGCGGAATGTTTCCACCGTGGAAGTTCCGTTATTCTTGATCCACTGGATGGGCGCGTTGGCCAGCTCCTCAATATTTTTGCGCACCTGCTTGTACAGCGCCCCGCTGTGCGGGTCCATGCCGGTCATCTTGATAAAATCATAAATGCTCAGCTCATAAGAGGGCAGGTCCGTATCCTCCGGCTTAATCATCGAAAAAATATGCAGCATCAGGCGCTGCTGGCTCAGCGTCAGGTTGTTGCGCGTCATCTGTACAAGGTCATTGGATTTGCGAACGATGGTCTGGTCCCCGCGTTCTTCAAACGTAACGACAAACGGATCATCTTTTTTCTGTTTACTTGCCGCCATAAGCAGGGGCCTCCTATATCGGTTGCTGTATCCTAGGTGGTCACGCACATCATGCTAAACATTATAGCACATCCTGTTGTCCAGCGCAAGAATTGCAAATTTACACAGGGTTTCACCGCCATTACCCTGTGCAAAATGCAACACCCGCGTTGTGGTTTGCCATATATCCTGTGGGGGCTGCAGCCCGGGTGCAGGTTACACAGGGTTTATTGTGCTTTTCTGTCCTGCTGTTTCAGGGTTCTGTAACCTGATGGAATGGCAACACCACTTTTTTCCCGTTCTCCCCCATCTCCCGGTTTACCTCTGGTTGTTATTATGGCTTAGATGTTTAGTTTTATATTAGTAATAGGTAGAGTCTGTGTAATTTAACAACGCAAACCTGTGTGTTCAACCAACTGCAGCCTGTGCATTCCACCACCATTTTCCTGTGCGGAAAGCAACCTGCGTAAAGTTGCAAATAAGCCAAAAACAGCCAAACCTGTGTAAATTGCAACACGGGGAACGGGCCTATCCTGTGTGGTTTTCCAACAGGTACGCGGGTCACGGCGGGGCAGGGGAGCGGGAATACCCTGTGTAAAATTGCAACTGTTCCGGGGGTAACCTGTGCGTTTTTCCAACGGTAAACGGCATAGGGAAACAAGGCAATCCTGTGCGTTTTTCCAACACGTTTCGGGAATGTTCGGCACAGAATGTGGGCAATACCCTGTGCAAAATTGCAACAGCTCACAGCTGCTTCAAATAGATCAGTTGCAAATTTACACAGGGCAGTACCCCTTTTATTATAAGGTAAGTGCCGCACAGAATGGCGCGTGAGGGGTTGCAGTTTACACAGGATAGATTGAAAGCTGGGAGCTGGGATCTATCTGAAACGTCAAAAAGCTCGTCTGTTTCAGGGCAATACCGCATAATTCTAAGTGCCGCAGCTGCCGGAGCGGTGCTTAAGCCGCAAGGCGGGAATTGTGCGGTGTTGCCTCAGTAGACGCAGCCGGATTTTGTGCTTGCGAAAGATCCGCTATTTTCGTTGCTCTCAGATGCACCTCAGGAGCTGGCGCAAATAGAAATCGGCAAGGGGGAACCGGGAATCAGGGGCGGGGCAGGGGGGACAAAAAAGCGAATGGCATATCTGCAGCAAACCCGCACCCCGTTGTAAAGGGAGAACGGCGTCCCGTTGGCGGGCGTGCAATCCACCAAACACACACCCGCCGCCGCAAACACCGCAAACCGTTTGCAGGGGCGCGGTGTACCCATCGCGCCGCAAAAAAACGGGAACCGTGCGCCGCAAACCTGCCATCCCTCCCACAAGGCGCCCACCCAGCCGCCAGGCCCCGCCGCAAACAGGCGCATGCGAAACAAATAATTGCGCAAAAACAGGGAAACGCAACAAAAAAGGCGAATTTTGCTGCAAAGTTGCGCTCTGCGTGCGCAGGGGATCATAAAACGCGCGGTCAAAGTATATAAAATGACCGCGGCCAAAAAGAAAATTAGAAATAAATTATACAAAGGCTTTGAACATATTGTATAATCGGAGGAAAGCGCAATCAGTAAAAATGCTGAAAAACAGGAATTTGCGTGGATTGTATTGCCTTTCTGGTGTAAAGGTGCTATATTTTAACAATAAAAAGTAAATGCGCAATGAGAAGACTCGATGCGGTTTTTTTTTGAAAACAACAGGGCAACGGTTGCGCAAGTAAAAGAAGCTGGCTTCTTTTAGGCAATACCGCATAATTCTAAGTGCCGATACGGCGAGCGAGGTACGGCAGATGCTAAGCCAAAAGCGCAGATAATACTGGATGTCTTATCGAGCATTTTGGCAACGCAGATGCCGTGCCGCAGCCGCCGGAGCGGTGCTTAAGCCGTCAGGCGGGAATTGTGCGGTGATGCCTTTACTGTTCCACTGGGATCCCCTGTGGAACAATGTGCTTCCATCAAGCCAGCGCGAAAGGCGGGTGAGCAGATTGAATAGAACAGGAAACAACACAACAGGTTGGGCGCGCCGGCTGACAGCGCTGCTTATCACCGCTTGCCTGGTTATGGCAATGGCCCTGCCTGTATACGCCGAGGGGGATCTTCTGCCCGACGCACCTGACGAAGTAGAGCTGCTGGAGGATGAGCCGGAAACGGCCTCCGGGGAGGATACCGCTCTGCCAGAGCAGAACGCCGCCACCCCGGTGCCGGATGCCGCCACCCCGGAACCGGAACAAAGCGCCGGGCCGGAGCAGCCCGCCCCGACCGAAACGCCGGAGCCCACGGCAGAACCCGCCCTGACCCCGGAACCGGCAGCCACCGCAACGGCAACCCCTGTGCCGACCGTGACCCCCACCGTGACCCCCACCGCCACCCCGGAACCGACCGAACAGCCGCAGAAGATGTACGCCGCAAAAAGCGTGGATAACATGCAGGCAGTTAGTGAGCCGGAAGCGACAGATGGATTCACGGTTTACTTTGTCGTTCCGGATACGATGCTAAATGATAAAAACCAAAATGTGGATGTTTTAGCTTCCGATGAAATTAGGTTTAATGTAAATACTAATGCAAATACTAATGGTGATTGTTGGCAGTCGCATACAATGGAGCCGACTGGATGGGAAACAAATGGACATAAGATTTATGCCGTTAAGAATTGTAAAGATATAAGAGGAGAGAAATTTAAAGAAATACAGTTCCAGTTATACAGGGATAGTAAATGGACAGCACAGATTACGCTAAAGCAGCAGCCGGAACCGAAACCTATAAGCTCCTACAATAACAAAATGTATGATCCAACTGCTAATAATAATACAGGTGAATGGACAGACAATCCCATCCTGAAGGATCATACATACTATGCAAACAAACCCATCAAGTTCGAAAACCGCAGTACAGCTGAATTAACGAACGTAAAGGCAAATTTCTATATCTCTGGTGAAAATGGATTAACATTGGTTAATGATGGCTCAGATGCTAAAGATGTTCCTCAGGGAGAATTCGTTGGTTTTACCATCCCAGACGTGGAATGCTCTTATGTTCAGTTTACATGGGTTGAGGACGGTAAAAACAAAACCAGCAAATACTATAACTTCTATAACGAATCTGTTAGTGGTAATGATAAAGAATCCTTTATGTACAGTGAAACAAGTGACTGCTTTATCTATACTGACGCAGACAACGTAAGATGGGGTAGAGAAAACTCTTTCCGTATCTATTACGATGCTACTTTCTCAAAGCTGCCAACGAAGAATGAGGATACTGGCGGCGACTATTCAATCCCCAAAGCCAATAGTAAAGAGACCATTTATTTTCGGATAAAAGGAGAAAACGGCGTAAAATCCGAAAGCGGCACGCTGGTAAAAGATGGTACAAACAAAAATCTTTATTATGTTGACATTCCCCAAGAATATAGTTCAAATAGTTCAATCATCTTTTCCGGTGAAGAAATTAACGATAACAATACGACAAAAGAACATGGACTAAGTACAGCGTGGCTGCCGATTCCCACAGATGGCAATAATTGCTTCTATGCGGATACGAATGACAATGCAGTATATACCAATGGCCAACGTGGCGGCTACTGGGCTCCAAAAGGTACCAAGCGTGATGCCGAAGAGTGGAAGAAGACTGAAGTAGTAGATATTGCATCCGCTCCTTTTACGGAAGAAGCAGACACAAAATATGTTACCAGTACGCTGTATGACTATTATACAGATTACGAGTTGAACGGCATGAACCGTGATAACTACGGTGGATGGACTGGTGAAAGTCACCGCACCTGGGTAACCTTCCGTGAATTTGATCAGGCGCTGAGCGATTATTATCAGGCTGCAAAGGCCCCATACCCGCTTTATACCGGACATTTCCAGCCTGATAATGGACATGAATTTAGCCAGATTGCAGAAACATTAAAATTGTTTGGGTACGACAACTCTATTCGTTTTAGGGCAATCAATAACTCTCAGTATAATGAAGATCAAAACAGTGGAAATAAACATTATGACTATGCCTATCAGGGATTGGTTGCGAGTACAACTAACGCAGATGGAGCACCATTGTTAAACGGAGCGGCATCAGCAACAGTAGAACCGCACTTTAACAAAGACTTCCTCTTAGGAGAGAATAGTAAAAATGCAAAGCTTGGTGAAGTGTATGAGAATGTAAAGTTCCCATTTACTAAAGTGCCAAATCTTTTTGGTAATGAGACGGACGTTGATTATTGGTGCTTTGACAGCAAGGATACAACTCTGTATCTAAAACAAGATTCGGGACAAAATCCGGATTCAAAATATTTTCTCCAAAGTACCAAAAACAGAGAGCCTTCAAAGAATGTGAATGCGTCATCGGGCTTTGACAATGTGACAAACCAATATGGCTACTTCCCGTTCAATGAAAAAGCAACCTCTGGTGCGGCTTCCACCTACAATTACGGCTTTGGCACCAAGCTGCAGATGGATTTTACCCTGACGGATGACGGTATGCTGGAAACAGACGATGGAAATGGAACAAAGGTAAAAACCAGCATCAAGTTCTTCTTCTCCGGTGACGATGACGTTTGGGTATTCATTGATGGCAAGCTGGCGCTTGACGTTGGCGGCGCCCATGGTAAGGTTTCCGGCCTGCTGGAATTTGGCAAGGCAGATGAAAAGAATAATAGTGTAACAGCCTATGTCAGTAAGGTCAAAAAAGGCGGAACGTCAGGAAATGATAAAGATGGCAATAACCCTGTCAAGACCGTAACATATAAAGGCGAAACCATCTATTTCTACGCGAAAAGCACTCCTCTTGTAGCGAAAGACACTCCTCTTGTACTCGCCAAAGGCCAAAAGCACACCCTTACCATGTACTACATGGAACGCGGTATGTGGGAGTCCAACATGGCGGTGGCGTTCAACTTCCCGGATAATAACGAGCTGCAGGTTCAAAAAGAAGTCGATCTGACCAACGTTACTGATGATGACTTCAAAAACTGCTTTAAAAACCAGAAAATCTTCAACTTCACCATCCAGAACCAGGCAACCCATTATGGAAAAACAGATGCCGTTGGCCCGGATGAAAGCGGTACTCCGTCCCAAGTGGTGAATTTGGCTACGAGCAAGATTGAACCCGCAACCAAAGAAAAGGAAGATGAGTACATTTTCGAGTCGGTTACAAACCCCTGGCCAGATTCCAAGCCAGATACCGGGCAAAATACCGAACAGGTCCTTCACTGGTACGCACGCTATACGGATACGGAACCCGTCAGTAAATGGCGTAAGAACCGTTATGGCATCCTGAAGCTGAACGAGCCCATCAATATCAAAGACATGCGCTTCCTTACGTTCCAGGTTTACGTTGATTCAGAGGATGGTGGTGAACTTTTCCTCAACAACCTGTATCTGGAACTGCTGGATGAAAATGACCACCAAAAAGGCAGCCTTGGCACAACAGGCATTAACGGCGCAACGTATGGCTCGGTCGAACTGGTGACAGACCAATGGGTCACCGTAAAGCTGGACCTGCACAAGATGAAAGAGCAGGGCGGTTTTAACAACAACGTCAAAACCATCCGCGTGGGCGATAACTATAGCCGCAACATCTATTTCAGGAACTTTACCTTCATTCCCAAAGCGGTGCCAAGTACGATGACCGGCTTTACAACCGATCAGGAGAAAATCCCGGATTACGGCTCCGCCGAAAGCGGTCATTTGGAAAACGCCGAAAACGCACAGTACACCTCCACCATGGACAACGAAACCCAGTTGGTGGACGGTGACGGACGCTTTGTTCTGGAAGCTGGAGAAACCGTTACCTTCAGCGACCAGTTCCGCCGCGGCAGCTACATTTCGCTCAAAGAGGAACTGAACCCAAAACTGTACGACACCACATGGACCGTGTACGAGAACGGGCAGGCGGTTACTTCGATGAAGGGCGGTGACACGGTAAAGACCGTGACAGTTGCCGACACGAACAAGTCGCTGGTTAACCAGAGCTTCCCCGCCGACGGCCCCGATGATGGCCGAACGGAAAAGATTACGGATAAGACGGAACAAGAAAGCGGCAATGTTCAAAACCAGTATGACGGAACCAAACCCAAAGGCGACACCATCGTCTTCCGCTCCTATAAGGACCCGGACGAAACAAGCTCCACGCTGACAAAGCTAAAGGTAGAATACGTCAACACCGTCAAAACCGGCGGGCTGAAAATCCAAAAGGAGGCCGCAGATGGTGAAACCTTGACCGGAACCTACGAGTTCAAAGTTACCTTTAATAATGTTGGCGGTGCTGGTCTGGAAAAAGAGCCCATCGAAAAACCCGTTACGATTGATATGAGCGACCCCAACAACCACGACCACACCGCGACCATCACCGGCATCCCCGTTGGCACCCGCTATACCATCGAGGAAGTCAAAACCAGTGATGATTCCAGACTGCAAAGCGTAACTGTTCCGAAAGGTCAATCCGCCCAAGTGATCAACACCATGGTGGAAGGCGTGATTGTGGCGAGCAACGATCCGGACAATCCGGAAGTTACCGCAATCTTTACCAACACCAAGCGCAAACTGATCAACATTGAGTTCGATAAGCTCTGGAAAGATGCAAATGGTTCGGAAATTGGCACTGCGAATCAGCCGGATACAATCTACATCCAGCTCCAGCGCCGCCTGGCAACCAGCACAAACGAAGAAGACTGGACACCGGTAAACTACCCGAGAGCAGACAGCCCAAAATATGTTACCATTGAATACGGTGAAAGCGGCTGGCGGCGTACCTTTAGCGGTTTGGATCAGTACCAAATCAATACGGATGATAGCCACACCAATTATGTGTACCGCATTGTGGAAGGTACGGTGGACGATGAAGACAACTTTACCGCGGCAGGCGAAACCATTACGATTAAAGGCAATACGTATGTTGTAAAGGCTAAAGCGGAAGCAAAAATCAGCGAAGGAAATAGCACAAAGGTCACCAATGCCACAGTCAATGGTGGAACCATCACCGGCGACAGCGGCACGATTGTGCTGACCAACACGCTGCAGAACCCGAAGTTTGTACTGGATATCATCAAGAAGGACGCGGAAAAAGACAAAAATAACAATGACGTGTTCTTGAAAGATGTTGAGTTCAAGCTGGAAAAGCTGGTCGAAACAACAACCGAAGGAGAACCGCAGAAGGTAGATACTACCTATAAATTCGATAACGAAAACACAGGTTCCATTACCGCCATAACGGACGACAACGGCAAAATCACCAATAAGTTCACAAATCTGGAACCCGGTACATACCGCCTGACAGAAATCAGGGCACATCCGGGGTACAACCTGTTGGCACAGCCAATTGAGATCAAATTTACCCAAGACGGCAAGTGTTATATTGATGATGCGGAAGTTAAGAAAGACGATAAGACGTTCATTCCGGGCACCAATAACACCTACACCATGACCCTTACCGTTCTGAACCGTAAAACGCCTGAGCTGCCCCACACGGGTGCAGACGCGCCAAGCCTGTGGCTGCTGATCGGCATGCCGCTGGCGGTGGCAGGGCTGTTGATATTCACATTCCGCTACAACAGGAAAGGGGGCCGGCGACATTAACCATCCCCCGGAAACCCAGCAACCCCTAGGGTACAGGGCCTGCCCGCCAGTGCGCGCCCGTTTTACGGCAGGGCGCAGCCATAAGCCGGGGTATAACTGAAAAACTGAAAATATCGCCTGTTTCTATAAGCGCAGCCGGATGTTGCGTTAAGGCTTAAAAAGCCTTGGGAGCCGGAAAGGATTCCGGCGGCTCTTTGCCTTACATCCTGCTTGTGGCTGCGAAATATCCGTTATTTCCTTTGTTTTCAGATGCACCTTAAGCCAAGTGGGCAAGCGGCCCAGTTTTTCCTCCTTTTTTCTTCACGGCACAGTGCGGGCGGCGCGGCAGCGTTTCCCCGCTGCAACGCCCCGCACTGCACGCCGTGCTGATGCAGACTCCCTAAGCCGGGCGGCCCCGCCGCCCATCCGATGATGATTTTTTTAAAGAGAAGAGGTACTGAAATGAAAAAAGCAAAACGTTTTCTCACAGGCCTATTGAGCGCCGCCCTGGCCCTCAGCCTGTGCGCCATGCCAGCAATGGCAGAGGACAACGGTGGAACACCGCCGGCAACCACTGCAAATCCGGTTTGGACGGAAACGGAAGGTTCCATTACGATTCATAAGTATGAGTGGAACGGTGGTGCTGGAAAGTCCGGAACCGGCGAGCCGGGAGACAGTCTTCCTTCGAATGACAAAGGTGAAACGCCTACTCCGTTGGCAGGTGCAACCTTTACCGTTTATCAGGTTAAGAGTGCAGATGAACTGAAAGACTATTATGATGGTAAAGTTGTAACTTGGCCTACAAGCTGGGAAGATTATGCAGAACCTGATGCTACTACCGGCGGTTATAAATTGAAGAGTGACGTGGCTGCAACTGTAACTAAAGTCGGTTCGAAAACGACAGATGCCAGTGGCATTGTTCAGTTTGACAAAGAGACGGGTGAAGATGGGCAGAAAAAAGCAGGATTGCCTTTGGGTCTTTACCTTGTGCTTGAAACCGAAACACCGGATTCTGTCAGGACTGCATGTGAGCCGTTCTTTGTCTCTGTTCCTATGACAAAAGTCTCGGATGATACGAATGGCGGTCTGACTGATTGGCTGTACGATGTTCATGTCTTCCCGAAAAACTCTACTGCATATGGTCAGGCTGTTTTGCAGAAAGTCGGTAAGCAGAGCGGTACGGATACAGAAGTTGCAGCCATGCAGGGCTACAAGTTTAAGCTCTATAAGAAGAATGATGGCGGAGAATGGACTCAGATTGTGAGGAAGCCTGCAAATGGCGTAGATAATACAGGCGATTTACTTAACGAAGTTGATGAAACGGGTGTCCTTACCACGGGTCCAGAGGGCAAAATCACCGTTTCTGGTTTGACCAAAGGTGTATATGCCTTTGTGGAAACTGAAGTTAATGCAAGCGATGGTTACATTTTGGATTCCGGCATTGCCTATGTTTTTAAGATCGATGGCGATGGCGAGATGGTTGCAGTGGCCGAAGGTGATGTTGAAGACGGGAAATACCCTGGAAATGCAACGAGCTTTGACACTACTGCTTTTGATGTAACACAGGTTAAAGTAAAGAACTACAAGCCGGACTTCAAAAAGGAAATTACAGGTAAAAAGGATGCAGACTATGGCATTGGTGATGATGTTCCGTATACTCTGACTGTCAATGTTCCTGAAAACGTTGCAAAACTGAAGACTTTCACCGTATCTGATGAAATGAATAGCGACCAGCTGGTTTATAATAAAGATGCTGTCGTTAAGGGTAAAAAAACTGACAATACTGAAAAAACGTTTACTGAGAATGGTGAGTATACTCTGACGGAAACAACCGTTGTGGGTAAGTCTGGCTTTACGATTGTATTTGATACTAAAGAGATTGCTGAATATGCAGGTGGTACCATTACCATTACCTATAGCGCAAAGCTCCAGAAAGACGCTTCGGTTGGTGAAGTGGGCAATGTAAACAAGGCCGACCTGAAATACTCCAAGAAGACAGATATCACTACCGAAGAGGATCCTCCGTATGATATCCATGACGAAGCTGTTGTTTATACGTTCAAGACTGGCATCCTGAAAAAGGGTGATAATGCGAATGGTGACCCGCTGAAGAATGTTGAATTTACCCTTTATAAAAAGTATAAAGCCGGAACTGACACTACATATGAAGAAAATGGTGTTACAGCAGGTGTTGTGTTCAAGGGCGAGCAGAAACCGTTCTTGACGGATGCCGAAGCAAAGAAACTTGGCTTGAACGCAACAGAAGACCCGAATACGAAGTGGTTTGCTGTTATGAATTTGACGACGGGAGAAGACGGTAAGGCTGTTGCAAATGGTTTGCCGACTGGCGAGTATAAGCTGGTTGAAACCAAGACTCGCGAAGGCTATAACCTGTTGACTGGTCCGGTGGACGCAAACCTGACTCTGGACTGCACCACCACATGGAGTAAAAAGGATACCTTTGATGCCACGGGTAAACTGATTAAGAATGAATACAGTAAGACCGAGGTTAAGAATAGCGATGGTACTCCGTACAAGTATGCAGAGATCCTCATCATCAACCGCAAGG